>Ga0209723_1005153_pt1 | contig 13739 bp, 15 predicted proteins | sample BiotimSIPDNA_2_FD_185750 | JGI IMG/M metagenome (GOLD analysis project Ga0209723, IMG submission 185750) | Anaerobic biogas reactor microbial communites from Washington, USA - Biogas_R2 time_0 SIP DNA (SPAdes) (version 2) | ecosystem: Engineered > Bioreactor > Anaerobic > Unclassified | place... | reverse complement strand
CTCCCTGGCCGGCTTGAGCGGAGCCCTTGAAGGCTCAACCTCAAGCCGGCCAGGGAGATATGTCATGCCTGATGCTGGTACTCCTGTCGCAGCCGTGAAAATCTTTCACAAAGAAACGTCATGAGCCTGGATCAACGAGCATTCCTTCTTGTAGAACAGGGCTTTACCCGTTAATGAGGTGAGTTTTACGAGCTCCTCCGGCGGGCACAGGCCAAGGACCGTGTCCTGCAAGCTCGTCTTCCCCGCTCCGCTCCCGCTTATGATGAGCACCGAGAGAGGATCGCTCATCTTCCGCGAGGTCATCGCCAGATACGAGACGAGCTTGTTCATCTCATCGCCCACATAGCCGCATCGCTCGATATCACACACGATCTCATCTATGAGATGCCCGCTCCGCCCGAAGACAAGGGCCTCGCGCCGTTCATCAGGTCCGATCGTTATCCGGAGCGTCCCGCCATCCTCCTGTCTCTTTCCGTATTCCTCAACCGCGCGGATAAGCGCTCCCACATCGCGATCGATCGTCTCCTCCTCTTCTCCGAAGAACACGCTCAAGTCCCTGATAAACCCCTTCCGCGCCCGGGCGCTGTAAAAATCAAGTGTGTCGATGTGTGTTTTGTGCTTGTCCCGTATTCCCCCCGACGACGCGTGACCTTCAACCCGTATCATCGCCTTGAGCTTGCTTGCCGTCGCTTCAATCCCGCGTACCGTATAACTACGCCGGCAAAGCTCGATCCGAAAGCCGCCCTCGATCTCCTGGTACCGCGGTGCGCGCGGATCGATCCCGGCTCCCAGGCTTTTCTTCTCAGGATAAATGAGCTTCTCTATCTCCTCTCCCGTATGTGTTTTCAGGTAGCTGTTCGGGTCCTCTCCCTCGGGTAGCTCTACGATCCGGCATATCATCGAGAGCTCCCCTTCAAGCCGCTCCTTCACATGGAGCGCCCCCTTCCGTCCCGCGTCATCACCGTCGAAGAGGATTATCGCGGAGAGAGTGTTACATTCCTTGAACGCGGCAAGATGATCACGGGTGAGCCCGTTCGCGCCGTAGAGGGGAACGGTGTTCTTTATCCCTGCCCCATAGAGCGAAAGGCTGTCCAGGATGGATTCGGTGAGGATGATCTCGTTATGACTTTTCAGGATGCACCGGTTGAAGAGGCCACGATGGGGGCCGGGGAGATACAGGTGATTTACTGCCCCGTCGGTACTCTTCCTGCCGTAGAGGCTAACGACATTTCCCTTATCATCCGTAAGCGGGAACACCACGCACCCGTCGAACAGCTCCCTCTCCTGCACGGTGAGGATCCCGAGTTCCTTCAGCTCATCTGTCACCTTCCCCTTTTGAGGAATGGCCGTATAGAGCGTCCCGTTCGCATACCCCGCACCGAACAGCTCGAAAACCCGCGTGTCGGCAATGCCCCTCTCTCGCGTGAGATACTCAAAGCCCCGCTTATCCTTCTTAAACGTCGCCCGGTAGAACTCCACCACGCGCTGGAGGAGTTTCAGGAGCGGGGCGCTTCGATCGCGTGTCTCGTGCCTCGCCTCCAACTCCTTCACTGCCGGAGGAGGCACGGAGATCCTTTCGCGCTCGGGTATAGCCTCATTTTCGCCGTCCGCGTTGTCTTTTAGCTTTCTGTATGTTTCGATGAAGTTCAGTCCTTCTTCCTTTATCGCGGGATCTATCATAGCGCTCCTCCTCCGCCTGCGTGCACCTCACCGGCGAATACCAGTAGACTCTGCAAAACCCCTCCCGCCAAAGCGGGCTCTGCGATGTATGGCCCCGATCCGCGAGGGCGATCGGGCATGATCGCCATGCGTGAGTGATCCAGAACCTGAGATACCGGCCGGAGGTAAGCGATTAGCATGACCCCTTCAAGTTCTGCGCGGGCGCTTTGCAGCCGAGATCCGCCCCATGATAGATGTCGACACAATACCGCTTTGGAGTACCAGTTCATCCCCTCGGCATTCGCCACGGTGACCAGGAACAGATACAACGCCAGCGCCGGTGCGCTACGCCCACGGATATGCCCGTCACGGACCAGACGGTGATCCACCCAACTGAACTGCGATGGGATGCGTTGCCGTCGCTGAGGCATGATCGGTTCCCGCCCTCTCATCGCTGACCTCCTGTCGTCTCATCCACGGCACAATGCCGCCGATGCGTTGGCCCCGTTCATAGCAGCTGGTCAACACCCTCGCAATGTCATCTTGTAACGCACCCCCTGTTATCATGCAGGTTATCCCCACCAGCGCATGCTGTTGCGCAATCAAGACATCTTGTAACGGCCGGGCGATCTCCTCCGAAAGCCGGTCTCTGAGCACCTTAACAAGCTGCTCATCAATGGGTTGCGACGACAAGACATCTTGTAACGCACCCCCCTCCGGAAGGCCCTCCCGCGCCCCCTGGCGCTTCCAGTACCCGGGATGTTCCTGCCGCCACGCCCGGACCCGGTTTACATGGTGTTCCCCTCGGAAGTACCGGGGGTTCTTCCGGCACCACTTCCGCTGACTTGCCCCCTTGCTGGCCGCACGGCATCCTGGCTTCGCGCAGAACCGCTGATGGTATGCGTTGCGCGGATGCGGCGTGAACCAACTCCCACAGTGGCAGCATCTTCGAAGTCCTGTTGTGCTCATCGTATCCCCCTGATAGAATGTCCGGGAAGGATACAACAGAAGAGTACATGCCAGCCGGATGCTATCGCCCCAGGTCGGACGCGACGGGCCTTATAGGGTCGATCGCGAAGAAGGAAGAAGATGCTGTTGAGGATCAAACAGCGGAGAAGAAGACGAACAAAAGGGAACTTTCAAATCGGTGGAAGAGCTAACTTTCAAAGTGGCGTTCACCCCCCCCGCCCCCTCCACCCGGGCCTTGCCAGGTGGTAGCGTTTGATAGTAGGATAGGACAACGATGAAAGGCTTCGTACCTACCCCACGAGACACCGTCGACACGATGGTTGAACTGCTGTTCAGGCGGCGCGTGCCCCGACCGGATAATACCGTACTAGACCCAGGCTGTGGGACGGGCGAGTTCATCGACGGCGTTCTCCGATGGTGCGAGTACCGAGGCCTTGTACCTCCACGCATTACTGGAGTTGAGTCTGATCCTCGTCACCTACCGGTGCTGCGCGCGAAATACGAGCGACAACGCACCGTGCGAGTGGAGCACACCGACTTTCTGGCGGATTCCCAAGCGAAATACGACTTCATCGTTGGCAATCCTCCTTACGTCGCGATTACGGCTCTATCAGAGAACGAGAAGACGGAGTATCGAGCGCGTTACACCACAGCACGTGGGCGTTTCGATCTTTATCTGCTGTTTTTCGAGAAGGCACTACAAAGTCTTGAACTGGGAGGACGGCTTGTCTTTATCACGCCGGAAAAGTACCTGTACGTCGAAACCGCCGGGCCACTTCGTAATCTGCTTGCGCGTTGTCACGTCGAGGAGATTCGTCTCGTACGTGAGGATACGTTTGGCGAACTTGTGACCTATCCGACAATCACGGTGCTAAACAATGCGGACCCGGGGCCCACTCAAATCGTGCACCGTGATAGCAATACGATCACGGTCAACTTGCCGTCCGGACAGGATCCGTGGCTACCGCTTCTGGAAGGCGAAATGCCATCACCAGCAAGTGTGACGCTCGCTGATGTATGTCTGCGCATCAGTTGTGGTGTCGCAACCGGCGCTGACAGCGTCTTCGTTCAGCCCGCGGTCGACCTTGATCCGGCACTTCAAAGCTTCGCGCACCGAACGGTGGCCGGTCGCGAGCTTAGCATGGTGAAGAGTGATCTTCCGCAGCGTTTCGTCATGCTTATACCTTATAACATGCATTGCCAGCTGCTACCGCTGGAGCGGCTCGGAGCTCTTAAGCATTACCTGATACGCGACGACATTCATCAGCGACTCCTCGCGCGAACGTGCGTCAAGCGCAAGCCTTGGTATGCCTTTCACGAGACGCCGGTGCTTCGGGATATTCTTCGCCCGAAGATTCTGTGCAAAGACATTGGAGAGAAGCCGCATTTTTGGGCGGATCGCAGCGGCCAAATCGTACCGCGTCATTCGGTGTACTACATCGTTCCGCGCGAGCCGGCTGCTATCGATGTAATCATGGCCTATCTACAATCGAACCCCGCACACGAATGGCTCACTCGCCATTGCCAGCGTGCGGCCAAAGGCTTCTTGCGTCTCCAGAGCCACGTCCTGCAACGGCTGCCACTTCCCGATGACGTAGCCCTTGCGGCCTCCGGAACGCGGCCCCTACCACGGTTGCGTTCCAGGATACAGCAGCCACAGATGTCCTATATGTAATGAGGTCCGAATGAATACTCCGTTTGACCGTACAATGGATGACATCAAAGTGCGTCGCTTTCACAATCATCGGCTCGAGGAGCATTCCGGCACGGTGAGCCGCGGTATTTTGCGCGATCTGCGAAAAACGTGCAAATATATCCGGCAGGATTTTTCCGCTGGTGTTATTCGTGAGTGGCTTGACTTTCCATCGCCTGGCGGAAGATCGCGCAAGCTGGATCTCGTCGTGGCCGAACCCAACGAGCATGCCACTAGGCCTGACCTCGCCCGTCTGCGCCTGTGTGTGGAGAACAAGTCCGTTGTCACGGCCCATCGCAACCGCACAAACCGCTACGACGACCTGAGCGATGTGCTCGGCGTGCTCCACCAGAAGAAGCCTGACGCTATCCTGGTCGCAACTGTACTCGTTGGAGTAGCTGAGAACGTACTCAACGTTCCCGATCGTTTGAGACCATTTATGCCACCCGAGCATTTCACTGGGCGCGTTCTGCCACGTCTTTCCACTGGGGACGAGACCCTATGGGCCGAATTCCCCCACGCCGTTAGCCGTAACCGCCCTCAGGACGCGAGTCGTACCGTGGAGAAGTTTCGCGAATTACCCACCCGACCGCCCGGAAGAACCGACATTGTGGCCTACGATTATGTCCTTTTAGTGCCTGTGCTTATCGACAATGTGCACCCGCCTCGTGTGGCACGCGACAACGATCTCGGAATCGATGTGGACGCAGAGTACCGCACTATGCTCACGAGCATTTGCAGAGCGTATGCGGCGAGATGGCATTTATAGAACTTGTGCGATAGGTTCACCCACCGGTCAAGATGGATTCAGTCACTTTCTATCAAAGAGATGAAAGTACTCTTTCAGTGGGGATAACACTTATCCCAACCTTCTATGCGCCACGCGGGAAAAGTGCCCGAGGAAGATCTTTGTCGAAATCAGGCCCAAATTTGAAGACTCTGTCGAATGTAATCCGGTGACTTTCCTCCTAAAGCACGCACCTTAATCTGCACCGCCACATCATGCGTCATACTTTAAGCTTGACTTCTAAGGAATATTTGATATAATACTTTCAAACATTAGGTTGATACCGCTCGCTTTCTCTGATTTTGATGCATCCAACCTGGCGGAGGGATGGACGAGCATGACAGAGAAGATCGCGATAGTATGGCAGACAAGGCCAGCAGAGAGCGGATGTTGAGAGCTGTAAGGGATGCGATTCCGCAGGTGGAGAAGCAGCTTCTCGCTATGGCATTGGGGCCATGCGAAGGAACAATCCTCATAGAGATGCTTGGGACCCGCGGTCAGGTGCGTGTTAAGCCGACGCCGTTCTTGGTGTACGATGGAGGAACCGGCGGGACGGCAGCCTGAAAGATGCTTGTAGCAATCGAACATAGCTTAGCCTTGTAAATCGTGGTGTAGGCTTCACAAGACCCCTGGGAACCCCACGCGGTCACTATCCGTAATCGGATAGTGACCGCGTTTTTTATTGCCCGGATGAAGCAAGAGAATGATGCGAACGGTAAAAGCGGCCACCATAACAGCTGAACAGCCATTTCGTTCAGATCCGGAAATGCCGAGGTGGCATGGCCTAGCCTCCAAACACTCCAGTAAAAGGGACCGGTTTATGAAACAAAGTTGCGAGCAATCGTTGAAGATCGGCAGCGGAGTGGTCCCAGCACCAGAGCTGGAGCCCAACGCATTCCAAGCAAACACGAAAATGCCGGCGATGCCTTCGATGAGGAGCATGTTGATGTGGCCCCCGCCGCCTGCGTCAGCCGTCTTCCACGGTCTCGCGGGGGATTTCGTGCGCCTGATCGAGCCGCATACCGAGGCCGATCCAATGGCGGTGCTTATTTCGTATTTCGTAGCATTCGGAAACATCATCGGACGGAGCGCCCATTTCATCGCGGATGGGGCGAAACACTACACCAACTTATTCTGCATCCTTGTAGGTGTGACGTCAAAATCCCGCAAAGGCACAGCATGGGCGCAAGCGCTGCGTCCATTCCATGCGGTGGATGAGGGGTGGGTCAAGGATCGCGTAAAACAAGGTTTATCAAGCGGCGAAGGGCTGATTTGGGCCGTGAGGGACGCCGCTGAACGGACCAAGCATATGCGGCCCAGGAAGCGCAATGCGAATCCCCATACGGTGGTTGATGACGCCGGCGTAATGGACAAGCGCCTATTGATTGCCGAACCGGAGTTCGCGTTGATTTTGCGCGTAATGGGCCGGGACGGAAACACATTGTCCGCGATTCTGCGTACCGGCTGGGACTCAGGCAATCTATCAACGCTAACGAAAAACAATCCAGCGAAAGCAACCGGAGCCCATGTATCCATTATGGCCCACATCACGAGAGACGAATGCTTGCGTTACCTCGATACAACGGAGGCAGGAAACGGTTTCGGAAATCGATTTATATGGGCATGCGTGAAAAGATCAAAACTCCTTCCGGAAGGAGGACGGATCGATGAAGTTGATTTCAGCGCACTGACTCAGCGTTTGTCAGCGGCGGTGATGTTTGCCCGTAGTACCGGCGAGATGAGGCGCGATGCCGAGGCTCGCGCTTTGTGGCATGAGGTCTATCCAGCCCTTTCCGAAGGGCGGCCCGGACTGCTGGGGGCGATCCTTGCGCGGGCAGAAGCCCAGGTCATGCGCCTTGCGTGCATCTATGCGCTCCTAGAACAGTCCGCCATGGTGAAGCGCGAACACCTTGAGGCGGCGTTGTCCCTCTGGCGATACTGCGAGGATTCGGCACGCTTCATCTTTAGTGACTCACTCGGGGACCCCGTGGCGGACGAGATCCTGCGCGTCTTACGTGAGGCGGGGGAAGGCCTGACGCGCACGGAGCTTAACCATCACTTCGGGCGGAACAAAGAGGCGAGGGAGATCACGCGTGCACTGAAACGGCTGCTTGAACATGGACTGGCTCGGTATGAGAAAGAAAGTGGAACCCCGGGGCGACCGGCGGAGTTATGGTTCGCAGAGGGACTGGCGCATCTTCAAAGGAGCTTTGGAACGAAAGAAACGAAATAGACGAAATAATTCGGGATGAACCGTGGGTTTATTCGCTTATTTTCGTACAAGCTGGTTCAGCGCAGCGGTAGTTGAATTAAGCATGGCTGAGGGCAAGGGTGAAGATAATGCGTAGTAAAACCCAGTTTGGAGAGAGGGACAGAGAGAGGTGTCCGGGCATGAGAAAGCGTGAAAGAGGGCATGAGGGGCTCATTCTGATAGTGGATAGGGCTTGCCGCATCACCGTCGTTTGCGGGCTTAAGCGGAGTGAGACAGCTTCCTTGCGCGATCCCAAGAATCGCGCTGCATTCCTGAAATTAGTCGAAATGAGATGCAGAAAATATAGTACGAGCCCCCGAAACGGACGAAACGTGCGGTCCAGCACTACTGAAAGCAGCCGATCACGGTCAGTGAAAAGTGAAGATCGTTCGTGAGGGGAGAGAGAAAAACAACGTGGTGCCCGTATGAACGATAGCATGGACAAGATCATCCGCATCACCTGCGAGGGCAGGGATGATGCCGCTCTCGGAGATCAAGGAACTCCAGGGGCAGCTGAAAGAACTCTCCGTCGAGGGGTATGAGAAGCTCAAGAAGTCCATCATCGAGCATGGCTTCTCCTTCCCGATCGAAGTGGCGGTTATCAACGGGAGGCCCTACGGGATCCTCGACGGTCACCAGCGATTGCGGACAGTCCGGGAGATGGTGCGTCGGGAGGGGTATATCCTGCCCGACGGCAGGCTGCCGGTGTGCTTCACACAGTGCCGGGACAGGGAACAGGCCGGGCGCCTGATCCTCCATGCCATCTCGCAATACGCCCGGGTGCAGGAGGAAGGGCTTTATTCCTTCGCTAATGACTTCAAGATCGACCCTAAAAGCTTGGTGAGCGATTTTGACATCCCTGACTTCGACACGGAGAGGTTCCTGGGAGGGTACTTCGAGGATAGGACGGATACGCTGGAGGAGCCTGCCAGTCCCGCAATTGAAGACTACGCGGGGGGGCTAATCTACCGCCCGACCTTGAACAAGGAGCGGTCCTGCATATTCGCGTCGCTCCGGAAATGGCGGGTCTCGACGAAAGAGGCCGATCTGACACGCATACGGGAGTTCAAGGAGAAAGGCGACGAGGGCGCCGCAGGGTTCATAGCCGGAGAGATAGCGGCCTTGATTGAAGCCATGCTAAAGAACCTGCAGGGGTGGACAGTCACCAGCCCGCCCATGGGGACCTCGATAGGGCGAGGATCGGAGCATTTCGCCACGCTTATAGCAGAGAAGGTGGCGGAGGGGCTGGGGATACCCCACCTCCCGATGTTCACACCCGGGGTGCGCAAGACCACGAAGGAGCGAAAGCATCCCGGGGACAGGGCATATCCGCCTACTCTGACCATCCCCCCCTCCGGAACGGGAGCTAGGTTCCTGCTCGTAGACGATGTGGCAACGACGGGTAACACAATCGAACAATGCGCCGGGCTGCTGAGTACCGTGGGGACGGTATTCCCGATGGTCTGGATCTACAAGGAGGCGCTGGAATAATGATGAACGAACCGCAACCCAAGGGACGCACTGCGACAGTCCATGCAACCGATACCTCCGCAACCGGAATCAGCGGCATCGCAAGGCAGAAAGCCGACAAGGCGGCGGGCTCGGACGCCAAGATTGAGACTGAACCGACCGCCAGCTCTTCTACGGCCTCTACGACGCGCAGTCCGAAGAACGGGAAGGGGGCGACCAGGGAAGGGGAGAGAAAGCCGCACAGAGGGCAAATAGCGGCCTCTGGTGCAGGAGGGGGGACAGCCGGAACCGGGCAGGCCTCCAGATCGCCAAAGCGTACCAGTGCCAACCGCCACGATTGGAACGAGATACGCACGCGGTACATCATCGGGAACGAGTCTCTTCGCGAGATCGCCGAGAAGGTCCCTTGTGGCAAGACCACTATCATGGCCCGGTCGAGAAAAGAAGGCTGGCCGACGCTCCGGGAGGAGTACAGACGCGATCTGGACGCAAAGACGGTACAGAAAGCAGCCGCTGAGGCCGCCACCGAGCGGGCCAGAATCGCCCGGATAGCCGTTGGCGGCATGGGGGCTATATCGTTGAAGTGGAAGGCCATCCTCCAGAAAATGGAGAAAACGCCACCCGAGGAATGGGGAAAAGACCCTGAAATCGCCAAGCTCTCGCCGGCGGACTACGAGAAGCTGGCCAAAACATACCTGCTACTTACAGGCGAGGCGACCGAGCGGCATGAGCTGAAGCAGGAACAGCTGGCGCCGGAGACCTCGGAGGCCATCTGGCGGATCATCGCGGAGGAACGGAAACGCGAGGAAAGGAAGGAGTCAAATGAACTCTAACGAGCTGCCTGTTCAGGTTAGATGCGCACACCGGGAGATGGTGCCGATCGAGCTTTTGAAACCGCATCCGAAGAACCCCAATGTCCACCCGGAGCGGCAGATACTCCTTCTGGCTGGGCTTATAAAGTACCACGGCTGGCGAGCCCCCATCACCGTGAGCAATCAATCCGGCTATATCCTCCGTGGCCATGCGCGTTACGTTGCGGCCAAGTCCCTCGGGCTGGCCGAGGTCCCCGTGGACTATCAGGATTACGTGAGCGACGTGGACGAACTGGCGGATCTCTATGCGGACAACAAGATCGCGGAGCTTTCAACGCTCGACCGCGGGCTTGAGGATGATCTGCTCTCGGAGTTTAAGACAGCCGGCTTCAGCCTCGAGAACGCCGGGATTTCCGAAAAGGAAGCGGCCATGCATATGTGGACCCCCGACTCGTCCATACTCAACGGCGCCCCGGGGACCGGGCTGGGAGAGCAGGCGTACGGGGCCGCAGGGGAGGGGACGACAAGCGGCGAAGATGATGATTCAGAGGATGCCGAGCCCCAGACAAGATACGAATGCCCGAAGTGCGGTTTTCGGTTCTAAAGGAGCGCAAGAATGAGCGGACAACATGATGTCGCCTTCCTCGTCTATGGGGGAAAAGAGAAGCCCGGCTGCCGCAAGAGCACCAGCTTTGACTGGATGGGTAATATCGGGGCGTATATGGTGATCGACTGCCTGCGTCGGGCAGGAGTGACGGTTGGCTTCTGCTCACCGGCGAATGCGCATGAGTACAAGATCATCCTTGCATCGTTCACCAGCCAGTTCGACACCTTCAACTTCATCCGGGCAGTAGGCAAGCTCCCCAGCTGGCGCAAGCGGCGGTTCAGGGTAGTGGCAGGCGGGTTCGGCCTGATAAACGTCCATCCCCTGAGGCACTACATAGATTATGCCGTTTTCGGCCGCTGCGAGAGCTTTATCGCGGAGATGATAAAGACGATCACGGCCGGACGCGATTACACCCACCCCAGTGTCATGGTCCTCGAGGACGGCATAAAACCCGTCCAGCTCGGTCAGGCGGATGAGCTATACCCGCATGAGCTCGATACGAAGCCTATAAAGTTCCGGGAGAGCGAACTCGGGTGCCCGCGGAAGTGCCTGTTCTGCAATTATTCGTTCTCCCGGCGGCACCTTACAAGGAACACGCAGATGTTCCGGGGTGCCCTGGGCTGGGGCGGGAAAGAGGTGCTTTTCGACCGGCTCCTGATCGACAGCGGCATGAAGGCCATGACGCGAACGGCTCTGGACGGGATGAGCGAGCGGCTGCGGTTCGCGTTCCACAAGCCCATAAGCAACGCGAAGATCATCGAGATATTCAACGGCCTCTCGGATAAATGGCAGGGCGAGAAGGCATGGATAACCCTCTATCAGATAGGGTCATACCCTACGGAGACCGAGCAGGACCGTGCGGAGTGGCGGGACGTGCTTCTTCAGACGAGCTGTAGGAACGTCCATGTGTATGTCACCGTCCACGTAACCCCGTTCCGCCCATCGGCTCTTACCCCCTCGCAGTACCTCCCGGCGGACGTGAGCTATAACTGGCGGCGGGTATGCTCAACGAATATCGTCCACCTGCCGAAGCTCGAGGTCCATTACGGGGTATCGTTCGACTGTTCGTATACGCACCTGAAAGACCTCATCGTGGGGCGAGCGACAGAGCAGTCGGATGAGATCATCTGGATCATCTGCTTCGACCGGACGCTGGAGAAGCTGCCTGCCGAGGTACGGACACGGGCACTGATGAAGCGGTACGACTGTACCCCCTACCTTCGGGAGTACAAGACGACGGAGAACACACCGACCTGGTACCTGAACAGCCATATCCCCGACGAGCAGATCCGCAGCATGGCGCGGCAGCTCAAAGCCGATCTCGGCATGCCGGAAACCGAAAAAGGAGACTCTCATAATGCCAGCGAATGACAAAACAGCACTGGAAATGGTGTACAAAGCGCGCTGGAGACGGCCGTGGACACCCGAGAACCTGCGGGATTACATCGCCTGTTACTACAAGCGCACCATCCCGGACTATCCGAATGGGACACCGTGTGGAGATCATGACTCCCCATTCGCCTACATGGTCGGGAGCAATCTCAACGAGAAGGACATGGGGAAATGGACCAGGAAGGACAGAGCCCGATTCACACTGCATGACAGTTGCGTGGTCCATGCATGCCGGAGCGGGGGGAAGACCGAGGCGGGAGGGATATCGGCTCATCTTAAGGCGATCCACACGCCGAACTGTGGCATCACGATCCTCGGCGGCTCACAGAAGCAGAGCGAGCGGATGCACAATGTGACGCGGCTGGCCAATCGGTTCATGTTCAGCGACATGATACTGGGCGATCCGACGGCATCGAGGACGAGATTCCGGAATGGAAGCAATATCGAAATCCTCGTGCAGAGCGCCACGTCCGTACGGAGCCCCCATGTGCCGATACTTATGCTGGACGAGGTGGACGAGTTCGACGAGGGGATCTACGGTGATGCCCAGGGGATCCCGCAGACGATGAACGGCATACGGTCGCGTGTGGAGGAGTTCTCGACGGCACACCGCCCGGGCGGATTGATGGAGCGGGTTATCAAAGGATATGAGCAGGCAGGGAGACGGGTATACCGCTGGTGCATCTTCGAGGTGCTGAAGAAGTGTCCGTATCCGTGCACGCCGAAGAAGCCCTACAAGAAGTGCGCGGAGATGGTGAAGTACGATGCACTTAATGTGCCTCACTATTTCAATGAGATATGCGACAGACGCGCGAAACGGGGTGCGGGGTACTATGAGATCACCGACCTGTGGCAGAAGTTCCTGAACCCGATATGGACCTATGAGCGGTTTTCGTGCGAGATGCTGTGCAAGATGCCGAAACTGGAGGACGCCGCGTTCCCCATGATCGGCAAGCAGCATCTTATAGGCGATTGGCCGGTTGAGCAATGGGGGGGGGACGTGGGGAAGGGGCGGAAGTGGCGTCTTGTCATGGGGGCAGACGCCGGGCCGGTCAACTCGTGGGTCGTGTGGGTAGTCATGGGCCGGTTGTATGACAAAGATGATTTTGATACGGCCGTGGTCGTGAAGGATTACAGGACAAACAGGCGCATGGCGGCGTCGGATTTCGCCGATCTGATTCTTATGGAACATGAGCGTGCGGGGATTCCAAAAGCAGAGGCGCTCTTTCTGGGGCCAAGAAGCGTGCCGCAGGACTCGTATCTGGCCGCAGAGCTGGACAAGGTACATCGGCGGAGCCGGTTGTTTGTGTCATCGTGGCAGCAGCCCGAGGGGAGGCGATGCTGCAGGCTTGAGCGGGAGAGCGCAGAGTTCGGGTGGGAAGGCCTGTGCAATCTGCTTGCCATGCGGCCTAACCCGCAAGGTGATCCCATACCCCGCTTAATGATCTGCGAGCCGGCCTGTGCGACCTATGAATCGCTGCTGGAACAACAGAGGCATGCAGCCGAGGATCATGGAGTTGCGGCGCTTCGATACGCGGTGCGCGGCTGGACAACTATGAAAGGCGCGTTCCTTCACAACGAAAATGGAAATGGGTTTTGTGTTGTAGCGATCTAAAGGCTCCGTCCAGAAACAAGACCATTGCGATAGCCGCAACTGCGATGCAAATGCTTATAGTCAGGGGGAACATGGGAAGGTCTAATACGATTCTCGGGGAAGGAGTGGATAACATAAATGGCGACTGAACGATATCTCAATGCACGCGAGGTGGCAGCATGGTTGAAAGTGGATATCTGGACTGTGCGGCGCTGGACATCCATGCGGAAGATCCCTTTTGTGAAACTGTCTGCGCGGTGCGTGCGGTATGACCCGATACGCATTGAAGAATGGATGCTGAAACATGCGGTAGAGGAAATGAAGTTGGGTTCAATCGTCAGATAGTCTTCACTGTCTGGAGGCGGATATGCTACATTCGGCTCATGACGTTTCTTTGTGAAAGATTTTCACGGCTGCGACAGGAGTACCAGCATCAGGCATGACATATCTCCCTGGCCGGCTTGAGGTTGAGCCTTCAAGGGCTCCGCTCAAGCCGGCCAGGGAG
>Ga0209723_1005152_pt1 | contig 13747 bp, 27 predicted proteins | sample BiotimSIPDNA_2_FD_185750 | JGI IMG/M metagenome (GOLD analysis project Ga0209723, IMG submission 185750) | Anaerobic biogas reactor microbial communites from Washington, USA - Biogas_R2 time_0 SIP DNA (SPAdes) (version 2) | ecosystem: Engineered > Bioreactor > Anaerobic > Unclassified | place... | reverse complement strand
CTGGATCGCCACATAACAAGGTAATAATTTATATTGTGTGGTATAATTAGTATTATGAAAAGCACTCAAGTTACAAAAACCTGCACAATATGTGGAGCCTCTTATAAGGTCAAAGCCTATCGCTCTGACACCGCCAAATACTGTTCTAAATCGTGCTGGTCTAATCGCCGTCAACCATACTATAAAACCTGTAAAACGTGTGGCGAGAAGTTTGATGCTATTGACCATCGTGCCAAATTCTGCTCCAACGAATGTGTTATCGAATGGAGAACCGGAGACACATCCCCAGTATGGAAAGGCGGAAAGTCCCTCCACAGAAAGAGAGCGCAGGCTCGTGGCGATCTTGCTAAGTGGCGTAATGTAGTTTACAAACGTGACAATTACACCTGCCAAGTGTGCGGAGCAAAAGGCGGTGATATTCACGCTCACCATATAAAGCCAGTAGCTGATTTCCCAGAGCTTATGCTTGACACTAACAACGGTCAAACCCTCTGCGTATCCTGTCACGAGAACGTTCATGGTCGTAAATTTTCTACTCCTGCAAAATATCCTAAGCACTGCCAGGATTGCGGAGCGGAAACCAGCGGACGGTCGCTTTATTGTCGCTCTTGTTCGATGAGGCACAGCTGGGAAGAAGGCGGTCATTTGCGCTCCATCAATACTGGTGAAACACCGGTCATATCGTAATACCTCTGTAACGCAACTCCGACATATCCCTCTGAAATCTCCACTGCCCGACACTTCCGCCCCAACCGCTCGCAAGCGATGAGGGTCGTGCCGGAACCGAGAAATGGGTCGTAGACAAATTCGCTTTCGTGATTTTTTATTGGTCGCTCCATGCATTCAATTGGTTTAACTGTTGGATGCTGGTGATTTTCTCTGTCAATGTTCCAAACCGTTGACTGTTTATGATCTCCACACCAATGGCTCACAGCGCCGGTTTTTACTGCATACCACGCGCCCTCATGCTGAAAGTGGTAATGACCGCGCCCCATTGTTAGCGAAGGCTTTACCCAAACGATGCGACTTCTAATTTCAAAGCCACAACTCCGTAAATTTATTCCAACGTCAAGTGAAGTTCTCTCGCCATGCCAGACATACGCAACATCGCCTGAAAACAGGTTGTAAGCGTCCGACCAATCAAAGCGGTCATCGTTTGTAACAACGCCTTTTTCGCTTTCGTACTCCACTCCATAAGGTGGGTCTGTTACCATTAGGCTCGGTTTATCATCGCCGAGTAATCTCTCAACCACCGCCTTGTCGGTGCAGTCGCCGCATATCAGCCGATGCTCGCCAAGTTGCCATAGCTGACCTGTTTGAACTTGCCATTTTTCTCTGAGCTCCTCAGCTTTGTCAATCTGCGGCTCAACATCTTCAGGAACATCGCCAGCCCACAAATCAAGGTCGAGCTCCTGTTTATCGAAGCCCCAATCCAGCAGGTCGTCCAGCTCAAACTCGTTCGCCAGAACGTCAAAGTCCCATGAGCCGGTGTTCTTATTCAGGCGGATGTTCAGCTCTTCGACTTCCTTCTCGCTCAACTCGCGGTCGGGAATCCAGCACTCGCATTCCTTTACGCCGGTCGCTTCGAGAACGTGCTTGCGTTGGTGACCGCCGATGATGGTATTGGCAGAATCCAGGTTGACAATCGGCTTATCAATCATGCCGAATTTGTCAAGCGAAGTCTTGAGCTGCTTGAACTCCTTCTCAGAAAGCGAACGCGGATTCTTGTAGTAATCCGTCAGTTCGTCCAGCCTGAATTGTTGAAGCGTCCAGTTTATTCTCGTTGCCAAACGACCCTCGTCTTCTCACACAATCTGCTCCACGTCCACAAGCACTCGCGGTCGCTATTTTCGACCCTCGCCAACTCTCCCGTCACCGTCCTTCCAGCTCATCAACGCGCGCCAGGAGCTTGACAACCTGCCGTTCGAGATTGTCGATCTGCTTGTCCCTTGCGGCAATGTCAATCCGCATTTGTTCCAAAGCAGCTTTCAAGTCGCAGTTTTCCTGTTCCAGCACGTGTATCCGCGCGTCCTTTTCGACATTCTCTTGCCTCGCAAGAGCGAATTCTTTTGACGTTTTCAAGCGTTCCGCCTCCAGCTCGGCAATCGTTTTTTCGTATTTATCAACCCGCGCGTTCAAGCGGTCGATCCTCAAGATCAGAACCTGGAATGCGGACGCGGTGTCAGCGTGTTTCAGGTTCAGGCGCACTGCGATAACGTCTAAGACTTTGACGATCGCTCCGCCTGACAGGGCGGCAATGATGATCTCGCCCCAGTTCATCGTTTATCCCTGCGCTTTTGTCGCGGACTTCATAGCATCGTAGACCTTGCAAGCCACCAATCCAAGCGCAAGCCCGAAAATCACAGCTCCGAACCAGCCGGCGAATCCCTCAGGGACTGCGATGCTCACCTGGTACAAAACGCCAAGCCCCAGCCCGATCAGGAAAGACGCGGCGGTGAGAACCTTGCCTTGCGCGCCAAACGCCTTCACCAACTCGACCAGCCCCATGACTACAAAAATCAATGGGATGCCATTCACAATTTGGTCAAAATCCATAAAAAGCCTCCATTAGCTAAAATTAATTCTGGAAAGCAACTCCGGGGCTAATGCTCCTCGTGAGTTCGGGCTTTTGCCCTATTCAATTGCAATTAGTTTAGCACAAAAGTTCAGTTTATGCAAGTCTTTCAATCGCCGGTTTTCCTCTGACGTTTGCGCTCCATTCTGCTATCTGTCGGTTCTTCAGCGTTAACTCAATCGTCCCCCACCCCGTCCGATTGACGCTCTCGACCGCTTGCAGGATCGCCTCAAGAGACGGGACGTCAAGCCCCGTCTCCAGCAGCGCGTCGGCTGCCTCCTGACGAGTGCGGGTCAATCGCCCTCCAACGCTTTTCGCACCTGCTCGACCGCCTCGCCGCTTCTCACGGCTTGCGCGTCAAACGGGTAGACCTTCCAGCCGTGATCCTGGGCGAGGCGCAACTTTTCGTAGTCGCGCCTTAATCCCAATCCGGACGAGTGACCGCCCTTCGTGAACGTGCCGCCGTTAATTTCGATAAGCAGCCTCGCCTCCCGAAAGCAGAAGTCAAAACGAAACTTCCGTCCTGGAATGACAGCCGCCTCCCGCTCTGGCTCTGGCAGTCCAGTGGCTTTCACCTGGAACGCGAACAGCTCCTCAAGCTCGCTTTGGGTCACTGCTCTGCCCCCTCAAGCCCCCGCATAAACTCCAGGATTTCTTGAAGCTCTTGGATGGAGAAGCCGCCGAAGTCATCGTCTTGCTGGAATAGCCAGGCTTTGTCATCCTCGTCGAACCAAACAAAGCCTGCCAAAAAGACGTCTTTCCACAATTTATACATTTTGTAATGTTCGTCGTATATCGCGGTGAATATTTTTTCGCTCATCTCGCCTCCTTCCTGCGATCCAATCAAATTAATTCGCAATAAGCGCCAGCTCTGTTGTTGCCAATTTGATAAAAAGTTCCCCGATTGCACGCCCATTCGTTAGTTTCAATTGAGCGGTAATGGAAGCCGCAACGGATCGGATGCCAAGCGATGATGTACACCCCCTTCAAATAAGAATTGGGTTTGTACGCATACACCCGCGAGCCTTCGTACAGCTTTTCTCCATTGCGGTCATAAGCACCTGTAAAACGCGGTTCATCAGCCATTTTTACCTCTCCTTCCAGCGAGCGCCTTCACGCCACCCATATCTTTCAGGATCACGCCGCATTTTTTGAATCTGCTTAATCACCGCTGTTTGAGAAACACTCTCATGTGGAAACAGATCAAACTTGTCACACGCTTCCGAGTTGGCGACTGTTCGCAACTCGCCAGGCTTTTCTTTCAGCCAGAAGCGGCAGAATATAACGTTTTTATTCCACGATGTCACGAAGCCGAACTCCGTGTCCTTGTCCTTAAGTACCTCGCCAAGCGTCTTGTTTCTCTCGACAATGTACCGCGGAACGTATACAACCTGTAATCCTACAAACAACTGATTATTATTAATCATTTTTCCTCACTTTCGTCTTATTCCCTGCCTGATGAACCACTTCGAGATGACGCTATGGTTGCTGCATCCAATGCCAATCTGCTGCGCCATCCAAAAGTAAGACCGCCCTTCCGCAGCCCATTCCAGCAGCTTTTCTCTGTTGGCTTCGATGAGGTCGGTGCTGGTCAGGCGGGTCATTTGTCATCGCTCCTTTTTTGGAATTCTGCTAAGTAAATTTGCCCAACGCAAATAAAATAAAGCGCTGACACCAAGCCAACAATCTGCTCGTTGCTCAACTCGATTGTGCGCCCAAACAACCATCCGCCAAAAGCAATAAACACTAATCCCATGATCAAGAACGGAAACCTTTTCCATCGAGCGCCCGAGTTTTCCTCGCCCTCAAGTTCAGCAACGCGGTAACGGAGCTTTTGATTTTCAAACTGCAAGCGTTTGTAATCGCTCAAAAGTGGCGGGCAGACCACCTTGAGCTCTACCTCTCTTTCAAGTCTCAAGAAACTTGGTTCGTCATTTTTCATTTTTTCACCTCCGGCGCCCACTCGTAAACCACATCCGCTTTCGTGCCGCTGTGCAACCGCCACATAGTGCCGTCAAATGAGGGTACAAGCCCTGCGTTCCAAAGATTTGCTACAGACGAAAAGTTGTATTTGTAGTTGATGGCGAAAAAACTGCTAACATATGCCCCGACCGAAGCCTCGACCGAATTCCAGACCGAATCCCAGACCGAAGCCCCGACCGAATTCCAGATCGAATCCCAGACCAAATTCCTGACCGAAGACCCGACCAAATCCCCGACCGAAGCCCAGACCGAAGCCCCGACCGAATTCCAGATCGAATTCCCGACCGAAGCCCTGACCGAAGCCCTGACCGAATTCCAGACCGAAACCCTGACAGAAGCCCATGATTTCAACCAGTCAATCTGTTCGTCGGTCACATGTTCTACTGCCGGAAGTTCAAACGGATTCACAATCGGCTTGATAATTAGCGGCTCGATGATTGTTTTGAAGTCAAGCCGTTGCGCCCACTTTTCTGCAGCCTTTGAATCATCACGCTCTGAGTTGATTTGGTCGATTTCAAACCTCTTTGTCAGCGGATTGTACTCGTACTTATTGCACACATCCTCGTTGAGGTTGAAGTGCGAACAGATGTGCGAATGGCTGTCTGCACCGTCTTCTTCAAGGTTTGCCTTGCGATATTCCCAGTCGAAGTAGTAATACTCCGCTGGGTGGTTGATTGGGTCTGTTACAAAACTAAAAAAGTTACACATTATTCACGCTCCCCTCGTCTGCAACTGGAAAGTTTCCACCATTTGTCAAGCCACTCGTGCTTCCACGCAATGGGATTTAGAGAATCAAACAGGTTATCCCCAATGTTCACCAATTCGTCTACCAACGCCTCAAGCTCGGCAATGCGTAACCGGAGTGCGTCCTCTATCGGTCGGGTGTTCCACAACTCGGTTTCTTGCATAACGTTACATTTACGGCAGAATGTATCAACTTCGCTATAACAAAGTTCTGCTTCACCTCCACAAAACGGACATTGTTTCAATTTCTCGTTCATCTCATCCTCCTAAAACGCTATTTCTTGATCCGCCGGCTCGTCCTTGCTCGTTCATTTCATTGCTCCTGTGATTGATTGATTGATTGTTGATTAGTTGCTCCACCACTTCCAGCGCCGCGCCGGACTTGACCTGCTTCGTGTCGAAGCTCAGCACGCGCCAGTTGTTTACCACCGCCAGGTTTGCTTTGGTGTAGTCTCTCGAAATCCCACACCCCCGTCCATGTGCGCCGCCGTTGTACGTGCCGCCGTTGATTTCAACCAGCAGCCGTTCCGCCACGAACGCGAAGTCGAAGCGGAACTTCCGGCCAGGTATCGCCTGGTACTCGCGGACGTAACCAGTCAGCCCAGCTGCGTCGAGTTGGAACGCGAAGAGGTTCTCAAGCGCGCTGGTCATGAGTACACCTTCTGGATTTTGCGCTCGGTAAACCAGCCGTCCAGAACTTTCCTCAAGTAGCCTACGTTCGGGCGGTTGGTGTGCGCTGCCATGTGATCTATTGCATCGTGAATGTCAGGCGTTTTGAACACCGCCGCAAGTTGCTGGATGGCTTGCTCATCTGCAGGCTTCAACTGCAAACCTGTTTTTTGAATGTGATCCGTAATAGACGAAATCTTTTGAGATTGTGCGGACGTAACAGTACCGCCGGCAGGCGTTTCCTCTTCCTTTTCAGATTTCTCTTCTTCTTCGGTTTTACTCTTACTCTTACTCTTTCTATACGATAGGGTATCCATAGGGTATGGATAGGGTATGCAAGGGGTATTTTCCGTTGTAATTCCGTTGGCGATACAGTATTTTTGTTTCAATTCACAGTCGTGAATACCCATGACCATGCTATCTATGTTCTTTTGCACCTTCTCACCAGCGTTTGAATGGTATTTCTTCATGTTCACCATCCACACAACACCGTCCTGATAATGTACTTTTCCTTCACGCTCAAAGCGTTTCAGGATTTCTTCAATGCGCGCCTTGTCCAGCCCTGTTTCGAGTTGGATCACCCGTTCGTGAATCTCGTAAAGTCCGGCCAGGTTGGTGCTGTCATTGCTGAACAAGTAAATGAACATCAACTTCTCGTCTGGCTCAAGATCAAGAAACCAGTTGTCGCGCCAGATTTGCGTGTGAATTTGTCGATAGTTAGCCATTAGTCACCTCTGCTAAATTTCAAAAAAGCTATGAGTTGCTCACGCGTGATTATTTGATTGTTCAGCCTGATAAATCCGTCCTCAGGTGTAGTATGTTCAAAAATCAAATAGTGAAATCCTCTATAAAATGGATCATTTTGTGAAACCTTATCGACTAACTGAAACGATTGCTGCTGCCAATATTTAGGTTGTGAGTTGAAACGTTTTTCTTCAATGAACATCCATTCATTAGTTTTGTAGTTCCGCCACAAGTAGTCGATATTTGTTGCAAGAAATCCAAGACTGCTATCAATTTCACTTTGTTTGCGAAGCCATAATCCAAATTCTGTCGAATGGTTGTCACGCCTTTGTGCAGTCATTCAACCTCCTTTTGGATATATTCACATTCTCGCTTTCAATGTCTATTCCGTGAAATAAACATCCGTGTTTCAACGCTGCAACGCCGGTTGTGCCTGAACCACAAAATGGATCAAATATAGATTGTCCTGGTAAGCAAACATTAGAAATAATCGAGTACATTCCACTTTCTGATTGTCCCCATTTGTGCAGACCTTTTTCATTCGCGCCACTGGTATAAACATCGCTAAACATCTTTCCGGAGTATTTTCCTTTAGCGAATATCAGTAATGGCTTCCATTTTGGTATTACATTCTTTTGCCACAATGAAGGTGATTCACCAGGTGTTAGATATGCCGCCGTCCAGTAATACTCAATATGTTTGCTCATCATTTCGTAAATCTGATTGAGATACGATTGCCCGCACATCGCTATCAATAATCCACCGTCTTTTAGCCATTCATTCGCCCTTTCCGCTAAAACTTCATAAAGTTGTAAATATTCTTTTGGGTAAGGTGGATCGGTGATGATAAAATCAAATTGCTTGCCGGCCTGATAATTGTTGATGTCGCCTTCCGAAACGCTCCAACGTTCATCTGCTGGCAAGCTTTTTGCCGATTCAGCTAACTTATGTCTTTCTTTTTCACGTTCAGCCTTTTGCATTTTCTTTTTTGCTTCAGGTATTGTCATTCCACCATTGCGCACTTGTTCAGCAAGCTCTGGTGCTTTTTCTTGAATATTTTTTGCATCATGAACATATTGCCTGTTAGTACCAACAGATTCTGCCGCCTTTTGTGCAGCATGGATAGGTTCGTAACTTTTGTCAAATAATTGAGAAATGTCAGTTCGTATTCCTTGATTAACCTTTGCTTCAACAGCAAATAGTTTTTCAATTTCAATTGCCGCCATCGCTTTTTGGCTCGATGTCAGATGCCGCCTGTGCAGGTTTTTACTGATTACATAGGATAGTGGCTGATCGCCTTGATATTCTTCAAAGTCCGTTTTTAGACCGATGTCGCATAAGGCTTTGTAGCGATTACGTCCGTCCAGGACTTTTCCTTCGTAAAGTACAATCGGCTCAAGTTGTCCATTTATTGCAATGTCATCCTTTAGACGCTCATATTCGTCATCTTGCATCATCGGAAAAATATTTGCTATTTCGTGATATTCGTAAACTTTCATGCTTTCCTCACGCTTGACTTTCGTTGATCGGTAAAAGTTCCACAATTGTGGAACTTTGCAAGTTACCAACAACTTTTGCAGAATCCATAAACTGATAGGCTCTGCTTTGTTTCATATTCCATTGCTCTCGGCAATAGTCTTCAAAGGTGTGATATTCTTGTCTATAAAGCCGTTTATCCCGTATCTCAAGCAGAGCGTTTCCAACATCCACGAAGGTATTCAGCCCCTGTCTGATAGTTTCTTCTAACTGGAATAAACGGCTTCTTTCATCAAGTGTGATAATATTGGCAATATCGCTCATCGCTTCTCTACTTTCTCAATTGGTTTATAGTCAGGACATGTTCTCGCCTGTTCATCTTTAGTGATGCGTTCCTTGTAAAGCGTGCAGGTGAATCTCGGCGGAAAATAGCCCGTGTCAAAGTTTGAATACTTACAGTAAGAACAGTACTTTTTGTCTTCCATCTCAATCCTTCTGCCGGATACAACGCCTCCGGCGGGGCTGCGGGTGAAAGGAGGAAAGCCCGCGCAGGTTAGTTAATCTCTCCCGTTCTTTTAGCCGCCAAAACCACCTGGGCGGCTTTGATCTTGCGCTCGATCTCAGCCTTCTCTTCCGGCTCAAGGTGGTTCTGCCTCAACTGCTTCCACATGTGCGAAAGCATCTTTTCAAGCCCCGCGGCGGTCATTTCGCCGTAGAGCTTGCCTTCGCTCGTCTTCACGCCGTAAGCTTCCTCCAGCAAGGGCGTGGGAATTGTCGGCTTGTTCTCGGGCTCTGGTTCTTGGGTTTGGACTTGAAGCTCGGGCTCATTGTCCTGTTCTGGCTCACTGACAAACTGGATGCTGACGATATTGCCGTCCTCGTCCACGTCTGCGCCCAATTCCTCGGGAGTATAGACAGTTGAGCCGTTCATCACGTCCGGGCAGAACCATTTAACGCCGTTGCTCATCGCCCTGGCGAAAAGCATGTTTCGTGGGAATTTATCAAGATTTTTCGTGCCCGCTTTCCTGGCGTCCTCGATCGTGAAAGTTGAGACGCCGACAGCAATCCATTTGCCGCCAAGTCGCTCCATGAACTCGATGGAGCAGGCTTTTTCGGTCATTTCTGTGACGCGGTAGTTGTAGCGACCGGACTTTTTCACGCAAGCTGCCATAATGTTCGCGCCAAAAGCGGGCTTGCCCTGGATGATGTTCACTCCAGTCATGCCCGCGAAGGGACCAAGCCCGATCTCACGCGCGGCTAAAATCTTGACGATCGCCTGTGATGCCTGCCTGGTGTCCGCGAAGAAACCAGAGCCAGCCATTGCCTTTGCCGCTCTCTCCGCGTCGTCGTAGCTTGTGATCAAGCTGTTTTGGTTGTATGGAATTAATTCTGTCATTGTGGTACACTCCTTTTCAAACAATTCGGTTGTTTTGTTCTTGTGAGACGGTTGCCTCTGCGAAGGCGACCGTTTCTACTTTTTCCAAACGCTCGGGGTAGAACTTCGCCCTGTTTGTCGGCGTGTAGCCGAAAAAGCCGGCGTCCGTCCAGGGCGTGCCTCTCAGGGCTCTCACCTCGATCATCGGTGTTCCCCAGGCGTCTGCTGAAATCCCCACGCATTCTGCCAGGCAGTAGCCGTGGTAGTTGGTGCAAGGCGCTTTGACGATCACTTTTTCCATTCTTGTTCTCCTTTCTGGACTAAAGCTTCCTGTTTATTCAAAATTGCCCCGCATACGCCGCACACTTCCCAACCTGGGTGGTAGGGGTAGCGGTAGGCTTGCGGGTGTTGACATGCGAACTCTTCTTCATCTATTGCGCTTCCTTTCTGCTAACTTTTCATAGATCGCCGATGCCAGCACGCCTGCCAGCATGACGGCTGAAATGACGGTCGCGCTTATTAGCGTGTCGATAAAAGTTGCCATCCTTGCTCCTTTCTAAAACGGAATCGGGTTGTAGCGTTCAAACTGCCGTCCGCACTCATCGCATTCGTACAGCTCGAAATCGCCTGTGTTGTCCGTATCGCGCAAGTAGCGGCTGCATCCACCGCAGTCGGGACACTTCTCGCCTTCGCACTCCTCCGGTAGGTCGGGCGGGCTCCAGGTCGGGATGTAGGTCATTTGCTGCTCCTTTCAGCGTTGGGACGCCTGGTGCTCCGCCCAGGCTTTGTCGATGAGGGAGCGAACAAAAGCCGGCGGATCGCAGCAGATCGCGTTTCGCCTGGCTGGCGGATGGTATCGAGTTCGTGAACCTGATCCTCGCTCATCCTAAGTGCTACATAAATCGTTTTGTTTTTCGTCATTCATTGCTCCTTTTCTGTGTTTGATCTTGACATCATTATAAGGGATTGTTTTACAAATGTCAATAGTAAAACAGACCAATTTCGGGAACTGGCGCAAACTCGTTTTATTCAGGGATGCGCGAATTGACACGCGCCATTCCTGCTGCGTGGTAGATTATTCGTGTTTGAGCGTCAATCGTCAAAAAGTGGCGTTTTTTGCGTTTGTAGCGTATTCTACGCTAATGTGTACAGGATACAAAAGCGCCTACTGGTTAGGTAGACGCTTGAAGGCGGAGCTGGTGGTATTCGAAACCACGTTCAGTTAGGGCATTGCCCAAACCCGATCCATATCAGCCCCGTGATACTTAGTCTATTAGCTTTGAATCATCAACCAGCTTTTTCAGAACTTCCATGACAAACTCTTTTGACATGTGTTCTGAATCAATATACCAGCTTTTCAAGGATTGCCCCTGTCACCTTTCGACCACCTTGATCCAGATTGTGCGCTCATCGGTACGTCCTTCGGTCGTTGTAATCAGGCACGCCACTTTGTAATTGATGCCAGCCGTACCGCCTGAGAGCCAGACGGTGACTTTGCCAGCATCTTCGGTTGAACTGTCAACGGTGATACCTGTGTCGGCTGTGATAGTATGGTCGGTGATTGTTTCGCCAGAAGCGAGCCAGTCGCTCCAATCGAACATCCAGTCGAGTACGGCTGACGGGTCTTTCAAGTATTGGTTATTTGCCATAAAACTCCTTAATCATCATCAGTGCATTGCATCACGGAAAGCGTGCGGTTTTCGGTCAATATTTCGTGGTTACGATCTTCAGTGGCAATCAATAGCGTTCTGCCTTCCGCGATGATGATGTAAATTCTGCAATCAGGTGTTGGGGTCAGAACAATGGTTGTGACTTTGCCCCAATAAGAGCCAGCCCAATATGAGTCTGCCCAATAGCTGCCACCCCAATAAAGGTCATCCATCATTACACCGTCAAAGTTACGTTAGTTCGGTTTTTGTTCGCGTCAACTGTTGTCACAATTACATCGCTTGCATCATCCACGCCCCTGAATGTGAGAGTGGTCGTGCCGCCTCCGCTCAACTTACCTGCCAGAGCCGCCGCCATGACTTTCACCAGTTGCCGGAGCGTATAAGAGCCAACAACCGCTTCGTCCAGAACAGCATCGGCAACCGCCGCAATCGCCGCCGTGTACTCTCCGGTTTGAGACGCATTGATGGTCTCTTTAGTTGCTAACGCTGGCACATGCTGCTGGTCTACTGTAGTATCTGCGGTTTTGAATATTGCCACGTAGTCATCAGCACTCGCAGTTTGATAGACATACGAATAAAGCCCGCCCGCAATCTCATTTACCGCCGCATTATTAACAACCAAGCTGTCATCCGCCGACTTATAAACATCAATCGTGACGGTAATTCCAGCCTTGCCGACTTTATTAGCGGTAAATAAGGCGTAAAACTTGTAATCAGCCATAAGCTATCACCCCATTCTGGAAATCACCTGCGTGAAGAAATTCCCATTGATATCATCGTTCAGCACCGACCCTAAAAGGTTGTACGCCGTTTCCGCCTCTTGTGCGGTTGCGTAGCCAAATTCCGTAGCCAGTGCTTCAAAGTCGCCCCCACTTGCGATTTGGTCGGCAATGAGTTTGAGGTTAGTCGCGTCATTGCGAACTCGCTGCATGTTCGCCACGAGTGCGTTTAGCTGCCCGCCTAAGCGGGTCTGTGTACTTGGGTAGATGTGTGTTGATGCCATTTCTTATTCTCCTGTTAAGTTAAATTTGCGTAGGATAGACCTGCGCCATCGTTGTACAACTGCTGAATTTCGGGCTGGGTTAGCGTCCGCTTCCAAAATCCGACCTCATCGAGAAGCCCATTGTGCGCCATTGATGTATCGTTCTGAAATGAAACATTTCCTAATGCAAAGTAGCCTGTGCCCGAAACGATGGTTATTCCGCTCCCGTCTGCCGTTTCCTTCATCCCGCCATCCAACGAAATCCAGACGATTTTATTCGCATTGTCAAAGCCACATGCGCAAAAATACCACCTGTTGAGCTGCAAAACAGTGTTTGAGAAAACATATTTTGAAGTTGTATTGCCCCCATTATCAAACACTTGGATGGCGACTTGTTGCCGAGACTTGTTTATCAAAATCTGATATTCCACATTGGTAGAATCGCCTCTTTTATTAATTAGCCAGTTCCCGTACTGGCTAAGTGATGAGGTGTTCATCCAAAAGGCGAATGAAAAATCCGTGTTGCCTGCTTGCAAACTGCTGTCGTTGCTATTCAATTTCATCACCGACGAATTCGCGAATTTCGCGGCATTGCTAAGTTTGCCGTTGGCATAATCCACACTGCGATAGACGGAAAGATTGTTTGCCCCATGCGAATCAAAACGTGTTCCACTGGTTTCATCGAGCGACCACCAAGAAACCAAGCCTGTTTTCAGAGTTGTAACAGGCATGCCAGCAGGCTTCTTTCCAACTCCCAACTGCCTCAAAGTCCCCGATAGTTGACTAATCATGAGAGCCTCCGATAGCTTCCGAACCTTATTACCGGCTTGGAGTAAATATCCGTCAGTCTGCCGATGTTGCCAGTCCAGGGATCGGCAATGATCACATCCGATGTCGTCACCCCGATGCCCAAAACCCAGTGCATCTCGATCAGCGGGGTGCTGTCGTCAAAGTCCACGTACAAGATCGGAAGCGTGCCAGCCAATATCGCCTCCCTGATTTGCGCCGTGGTGGGATTGTAGACGAACCCGCTAAATTTCATGTCTGGGTACAGTTCCTCGATCTTAGCCCACAAAAACAGGTTTCCATCAAGATAGCCTTCGTTTGCGGTCAGCCAGTCGTTCAACTGAAGCGGATTGCTTGCGTGCCCGAAGAAGTTGCAGACCATAGAAGCGCAGGTCATCAGGCAGCCATGCGCGCCGATGGTAGACTTAGTACCGAGTGGGTGAGCCGCCCAACGAATGTCACGCTGGTTATAGACCGCGCCGTAATAGGCGTAATTGCCGCTCATGGGTGGTGGTAGCGGCAAGTTGTCAACTCGCTGCATCCACGTGGCAGAAGACCACGCTTCCGGTGCAACGCGCCACCAGCCAGTCGAATGCGTTTCGTACACTGGCACGATTGCCTGAGATGGAAGCCAGTCCGCTTCAGGGCGTACCAAGCCAGCAGGGGTGTAACGCGTCTTCAGGCGGTTAGGCGGAGTCGTTGTGACCTTCGCATCGAACAGTTTGTCTTCAACCTCAACTGGT
>Ga0209723_1005149_pt1 | contig 13757 bp, 11 predicted proteins | sample BiotimSIPDNA_2_FD_185750 | JGI IMG/M metagenome (GOLD analysis project Ga0209723, IMG submission 185750) | Anaerobic biogas reactor microbial communites from Washington, USA - Biogas_R2 time_0 SIP DNA (SPAdes) (version 2) | ecosystem: Engineered > Bioreactor > Anaerobic > Unclassified | place... | reverse complement strand
TTTATTGATGCTACAGACAAAGAGTATCTTTTTTGGATCGGTCCGTTCCATGGATTCCCAGGTACTGACGGGCTAACAGCCGGAATTGTCAAGCCGGGTTCGGATGTGGCGCTTGATCATTCGGCTTTGCGGACAAGGTATTCGAATCCATTCTTGCCCGTGATGATAACGGCGGATCCGGCATCGATGGATCCATATTCCGCACGCGCCATGATCTCGAGGTTGTCCGTTTTGACTTTTCCGACCGGAGATAGCTGAGTGATGGCGTGCCCGGTCTTGCCATTCAGATTTGGGGTTGAAGGGGGCGGTGCGCTGGTTTGGCTGTGGATGACTGTTTTGCGTGATGGAAACCACAATGCCCATTCATAGATGAGCCATCCAAGGACTATAGTCCCCACGCCAACAGGACCGGAACTGGGAACCAAGCACATCAGCGTCAACACTATCAGGGTCAGGTATCCAAATGCGACGGAGACTCCAAACACACCGAAAATCCAATGGAGGATGAGGATGACCAATGATAACCGCAGAATGATGCCGTAAGGTCGCTTCCATTGGCTGCGGATGTGTTCGTCAGGATAGTCACGGGATGCCCTCCAAATGATCAGTATGAGGACAATGCCTGCCAAAAATGATGTCAGAAAATCCATCATGTCTATGGTCCTTTCACGGAGCAGCGGTAATCCAAGTGAAGCACTTGCCTAAGCTAAACGCAAATCATCTTTTAACTGATAAAGAAACTGGCTGTTTGTTTGACATTTTGTGAGCATTGGAGTTTTGTGCAGAAATAAGAGGAGGTTTACGATGAAACGGAAAAGGATTATTGTTTCCAAACGGGATGGCATTTATCATCTGATGAGCCGGTGTTGCCTTGGCGAGCACTTGCTGGAGGACGATGAGAAGGAGATGTTCATCCGGATGATGCACAAGCAGGCGGCGTTCTGTGGGGTGGACCTTCTGGCCTATTCAATCATGTCGAATCATTTCCACATTCTGGCCCGGGTCCGCCATGAGAAGCCCCAGACGGATGAGGAATTATTGCATCGTTTCCGTCTGTTGCACGAGGGTGGGCGTCTGTCTCAGTATTCGATGACTCCGGATGCGCTGGAGAAGGCTTTGGAGCGGAATGATGAGGAGTCGCAGCGGGTGCGCGAGGCCTTGCTTGCACGGATGGGGGATGTGTCGGTGTTCATGCGTGAACTCAAGCAGCGTTTCAGTATCTGGTACAACCACCAGAATGGGAATCGGGGCACCTTGTGGATGGAGCGCTTTAAGAGCTTGGTGGTGGAGCCTTCGCTACAGGCGATGGCGACTGTAGCGGCTTATATTGACCTCAACGCTGTGCGTTCGAAGCAAGTCGATGATCCGGCGGATTACCGCTTCTGCAGCTATGCGGCAGCGATGGGAGGCAAGTCATCCGCTATGGAAGGCTACCGGCTCATTTACGGAGGCCGCAGTTTTGCGGACGCGATCACCGCCTATCGTCTATGTCTATTCGGAAAGGGAGCAAAGCCCAAAGGCGATCTCGACAAAGATCGTGGCGTGATTTCGGAAGAGAAGCTCAGTGAGGTGCTCCGCAGTGGCGGCAAGGTCGAGATGACCGAGCTGTTGCGCCGCAGGGTCCGTTACTTCAGTGATGGGATGGCAATTGGTTCTAAGCTTTTCCTGAGGGAGATCTACGAGGATCACAGGGAGTGTTTTCCTGAAAGCCGAAAAGCGCGGTTCGCCAGGATGAAAGGCTCGGATTGGGGTGAGCTTCAGGTGGTCCGCGACCTTAAGGTCAATGTCTTCGGGTGAACGGTTGTCTAGACGGGATTTCGCGATTGAAAAGCTTCTCTATTCGCCGGAGTTCAATGAACGATTGTACCTGCGCCACATATTTCATCTCACATGAGTTTTTCAAGGAACGCTCATGAGTGGCATTGTCTCGCACTGATTGCGCACCCAATCGTGAACAGTGAACTGGCCCGGTCGTCAGCGGGGAAAGATGACGGGTTCCACAACGGATCCGTGAACCCGGGCATAGACACTTTGGCGTGCGTCCAGACAGTAGCTGCGACCGTTGATGCGGTAGGTCGAGTCAACGGTGTGGCCGACGATCTGAGGGAGGGGAAGGCTATCCTCAAACTCTTCATCCCAATCGAGCCAAAGGGGACCTCCTTTGTCGAGAAATCCACCCCGTGTCTGCCCAGCCTGGAAGAGAGGAATCGGGAGTAAATCCCCGTTGTCGGGCATGGGTTGATCCACCCATGGATTGAGGTTCGACACAAACTGCTCCGCTGCGGCGCAGGTTCCCAAACTGGAGGTCGTGAACGCATTCCATGTATCCAGAGTGACGCCAGCGTGCGAGAACAGCCAACCGCCTTCCGTATGGCAGAGTCTGATGTCCTCGAAGAAGGATGGATCAAGATGGTAACCGCACGATTCGATGGTCGGCCATGTTGTGAACCCGTAAAGATCCAGCAGCATTTCCCTCTGCTGTCGGGAGAGTCGTTCCGGATAGCAGGACAGGGCATGGAATACCACATCATGGTTCCCCAACAGCATCACCATCCGCTCTTTGAGCTCGCGTTTGAGTTCGATAACAAAATCGCAAATCCAGGCAACAGAAGCCACATTTGCATAATCCGGGCGCTTCGCGTCGAAGAAGTCACCGAGAAAAATGACGCGATCCCACTCGCTCAGTGATTCGTTTCTGAAAATGTGTTGAAGAAACGACGTGTCCTGGTGGACATCGGGAATTACGAGAAGCCGCGAAAATTTGGGCATGATGAGGATCTATAGGGAAGGAATCACATGCTGATAACGCAAGCGGCTTGATCGCCCTTCCGCGCCGGATCAGTTCCGGATCGGGTTCTCGTTGTGGGGCATCGCCGATGTTTTCTCCATAGACTCCTTGAGCGCAGCGAGTGCCATTTGACGTTGTTGATCCCCTTCCCGAATCCTGTTTTCGATCAAGATCCAGTCGCTCATGATGCGAACTGCCTCGCGTTTCTGAATATCGAAAGGCTTACGATCTTTTTCTTCCTCCGTATCCTCTCCGTCAGCGGAAGCGGCATCATCCGGGAATACAAGATCCAATTCATCCGATGCGTTCGGCGATGATGTGATGGCAGCGGTTTCGTCTCCTGCAGGCTTCTCATGAAGCACCACCGGAATACTCTTAAATGCCATCCCGGTCAGCGTGTCCCTGCGCTTTTCCAGCGCATCCGAAATCTCCTTGTCTGTGTAGATGCGGGTGAGGCGCTCGGTCAGACGAAGCGGGATCTGGTCACGGTTGTAGCGCTCAGAGAAGAATTTGATAGACTCGTCCAGATATTGAAACTCCTCAAGTTCACTGCGTCTGACCGCACTTTGGGAATCGAGCATTTCAACGAGGCCAGGCAATATCATCGGGTAGTTATCGAGCGCGTAGAGGTCTTCCTTTAGAGGCTGACCGTCGACGACGTCCCACGGCATCGGATTGTCGAGATCGCTTTCCTTGATCGGAAGGATTTCGTTGACGCTGGGAATCACGATATCGGACTCGACCCCCTTGAGTTGGGTAGAGCTGCCGTCCGGCAGATAGTATTTCCCGATGGTGATTTTTGCGATTGAAGGATTCGCGGTCTGGCGTGGAGCGGGAAGCAAGCTTTCGATGCGTTGAAGCATCCTTGGCCTTAGCAGAATCTCCTCGCGGGTCTGGAAAAAGTCGAACTCCGAGATGGGGAGTGGATAGGTCTTCTGAACAGTGCCTTTGCCATGGGTTGAAATGTCCCCGATAACAACGGCCCGCTTGTAGTATTGGAGCGCGCCAGCCACAATTTCCGAGGCGGAAGCACTGTATCGGGATGTGAGCACTGCCAGCGGTCCGCGCCAGGAGATATTCGGGTTGTGATCCCGGTTGATCTCGAAGTTCCCCCTGCGATCCTTGAGTTTGACCACTGATCCTTGCGATATGAACAAGCCGGTGACCTTGATGGCTTCGTCCAGCAAGCCCCCTCCGTTGGTGCGCAGGTCAAGGATGATTCCCTCGACGTCCTGGGCCTGAAGCTTCTCGATGAGACGCTCCACGTCACCGCTGGCACTGGATGAGTCGGGAGACAAGTGCGATGGGCCATAGAAACTCGGGAGGTTGATGATCCCGATCTTCATCTGCCTGTCTCCATTTTCGATCACCTGGATTTCGGCCGATGCGAGCTTTTCCTCGAGGGTGATCCGCTCCCGGATGATATCGACAATTTTCTCTTCTTCAGCCCCTCTGGCCGGCTTGATCTTGAGGCGGACAAGACTGGATTCCTCACCCCTGATGAGGCGGACAATGTCACGCAGGCGTTTACCTACGACATCCACAAACTCACCATCTTCCTGTGCAACTCCTACAATGAAATCGCCGGGTGCGAGTTGCTTACTCTTTTCCGCCGGTCCTTTTTCCACCAGTTCCTGTATTTTGCAGTAACCGTTTTCATCTGAAAGCACCGCTCCTATGCCGATGAGTTCGTTGCTGATCGCGATCCCAAAATCCTCCGAGGTGTCTGGAGACATGAAGTTTGAGTGCGGATCATACATCTGGGCGAGCTTCGTCAGGAAATCTTCATGAACTTCGGACGGACGGATTTCGGTTATGCGGTTGTACCAGCGTTCGTAGCGATCCAGAACTTTCTGTCGCGCATCATCGAGCATGGTCTGGAACGACTCCGGATCCACGAGTTGTTCGAGAAGCGTTGCATCGATACCCGCCGCTAGGTCAAGTGACTTCTCTTTGGCCGACGCATCGATCTTCTTCCTCAAATCCGGAAGCATCTGGCTGATGATTTCGTTCTTGAGTTGTTTGGTCCATCGCACATCCGCTTCCTGCTCTGTCGCGGGCCAAGTCTCGTTTTTGTCATCGACGATCAGGTAGTCCTCCTGCTCGAGGTTGATCGGTTCACTCAGAAACGTCCGTATCCAGGCCAGTCTTTCTTCCGCGCGCTGTTGGAAGGTGTTGAAGATATAGAACGCCGGATAGATCTCGTTCTTGTCGAGGTAGGCGTTTTTCATCGGTAGGCCGAAACGGGCCTTCCATTGGATTTCATCGCTGATACGGAAATAGAGATGCGCGAAGTCCAGATGCTCCATGTAGTCGACGATCAATTGCTGGTAGTCGATCTCATCCAGGCTCATGCGGTTGAAATGCAGCCCATTGACCGCCATTTTGAGATCCTTCACCTCGGATCTCATCGTTGGGGTGGTCTCGAGTGTCACCTGCGCGAACACACTTCCGTGTAAGATCAACACGGAGGCTATCGGGATGAGTTTACGGAGGATACGTTGCATGGTGTCTGTCAAAATCTATTATCGGATGGGGTGGCTATTACTAAAACGAACGAGTGGGCCTGTCGTCAACAAGATGACCCGAATTCAGTCGATGTCCGAACGGATGTCCGGGATTGGTTTGAGTCTTCTGCCATCCACGCCACGATCGAAGTAGGGCTCCTTGAGCGGGTCAAAAGGTTCGTCGTCTTCGTCGTCTATACCGTCCCCATCGACCAGATCGAAGGGCTCGTCCGTTGGCTCAAAAACGGTCGAAATCCGACGGACCTGATCGTCGAGTATGAAAACCGGATGCTGGATGATTCCCTTTTTCATGCGTTCGATGATACAGGGATAGTGCTGCGACGTGAAACGTTCAATGTATCGGTCGATCCAAGCCGGCTCGAGATTGGAATGAAGGTCGAGCAGCAGGCAGTCGGAGAAGTGGGCGCAGGCATCATACCAGGCGGTGATGGCCTTGGACGCATGGCAGCGCGCCAGATCAATCCAGGTGATGACCCGGTTGATTTCCAGTCGCCCCTGCTGCGACTCCCTGGCGAGGGTTTCAATGAGGTGGATCGGGTCAGCGCGCCCATCGCCCACGATGAAGAATGTCATCGTGTCCGCTGGACATTCCGGTGCTTTGTCGAAGGCAATATGGGTTGGTGAAAGCGCCCACGATGAGCAGGTGAGAGGGTGGGGTGCGGTGGACGGAGGGCAGTTCTGGATGACCGATGCATCCAAACCCTCCGGTAGCGAGACGGCCACCGGGCCATCGAAGATGGCGAAGCGCACCAGTTGGGCAAGAGCCGCCAGCCGTTCCGGTTTGTCAATGCCCAGAAACAGGTAGGTGGTGCGGGTGTCCGGCCCTTGGGAAGGTGTATCAGATGTCATGTTCGTAAGGGAGCAACCTCTATCTTGGTGGAAAGGTTTATGGGTTTCTGTGAGACGGAAGCAGCCCGTTCTGCGCCACCTGGCGCATCCAATGATCGAGACACACCAGCGCTGACATCGCTTCCACGATCACTACCGCCCGTGGAACAACACACGGATCGTGCCGGCCTTTTCCCTCGAGGGTCACCGGTTCCCCAGTCTTGTCGACGGTTTGCTGCGGCTTGAGGATGGTTGCCGTCGGTTTGAATGCGACCTGAAAAGTGACTTCCTCGCCGTTGGTGATGCCGCCCTGAACGCCTCCGGAGCGATTGGTGCGGGTCCGGATGGATCCGGATTCATCCCGGAACGGCAGGTCATTGTGTTCGGATCCCTTGAGCAGAGGAGCATCAAATCCGCTCCCGATTTCGAATCCTTTTGTGGCCGGGATCGAGAGCATCGCCTTGGCGAGATCCGCCTCGAACCGGTCAAACACCGGGACCCCGAGTCCTGCCGGGATTCCCCGTATGCGGCAACTGATGACCCCGCCGACCGAGTCTCCCTCGCTGCGGGCCTCCTTGATCCGGTCGATCATTCGGGCGGCCACCTCCGGATCGGGGCACCGGACAATCGTGGATTCCACTTGCTCCAAGGACGGGAACGGCATTCCAAGCGGATCCGGCATCGCGATAGTGTGGATCCGCGATACATAGGCGCGGATTTCCACCCCACCCAGTTGGCGCAATACCTGTTTGGCGATGGATCCCGCCGCCACCCGTCCGATGGTTTCGCGGGCAGAGGATCGTCCGCCGCCCTCATGGTTGCGGATTCCGTATTTGCTCTGATACGCAAAGTCGGCGTGGGATGGTCGAAACGCATCCTGAAACGCATCGTAAGCGTGTGGCCGGGCATCGGTGTTCTCCACGAGCATGGCGATTGGCGTGCCGGTGGATTTGCCTTCCCAGATTCCCGACACGATCCGCACGGCGTCGGCTTCCTTTCGCTGGGTCGTGATCACGCTCTGTCCAGGGCGCCTGCGATCCAGATCGCGCTGGATCTCCTCATGGTCGATTTGGACAAGCGGCGGGCATCCGTCGATCACGACTCCGATTCCCCCGCCATGGCTCTCACCCCAGGTGCTGATGCGAAACAAATTGCCGAAACTATTTCCCATTCAAATGTTCTCCCATGATGCTCAGACAAGCGGATGTTCATTCTGGAGCATCTGATCAAGGGTTTGCCTGCTCCGGATGAGTCGGATATTGCGGTCGGTGCCGATAAGGACCTCCGGTGATTCCGGGAACGAATTGTAGTTCTTTGACGACATGGCCGAGCAGTAGGCTCCCGCCCCGTAAATGACAGCGAATGCTCCGATCTGCGGAGTGGACAAGGCGCGTTCGCTCAGTTCGTCGTTGATTCCCGGAGCGGGGGTGAGCAGGTCCCCCGATTCGCAGCAATGCCCGACCACCACGCAGTTCACCTGCCCAGCATCCGTTTCAGATTCGGGAAGCACGACGATCGGGTGCTGCGATCCGTAAAGCGATGGACGCAGGATATCGGTCATGCCGGTGTCGAGCTTCACAAACACGTGCCCCTCTTCGCCAGTGTCCACGATGTCGGCCACCCGGCTAAGCACGGCGCCGGCGTTTGCCAGCAGGAATGTGCCCGGCTCGATCTCCAAATGCAGTTTCCGTCCCGTGCTGGCGTGAAAGCGCAGGATGCTATCCCGGATGGATGCGCCGGCCGCATGCACATCGGTTGCTTTTTCTCCCGATACCCTTGCCACCTTGAATCCGCCACCGAGATTGAAATGGGTTACCGACGGGAAAACCGCAGCAATCCGCAGGGTCAACTCAGCTGCCTTTTCCCAGACTTTGACGTCCGCTCCCGATCCAATATGGGAATGAATGCGCTTCACATTGAGGCCCAACCGGCTGACCAGTGCCTGAACTTCAGGGAGTTTCTCATGCCAGATCCCGAAGCTGGAGGCTGGTCCGCCCACATTGGTCTTTTTTGTGCCACCCGATCCAATGCCGGGATTCCAGCGCAGCCCGAATTCACCTTCAAAGCCAAGCTTCGCAATCAGCTCAATCTGAGACAAGGAACAGGCATTGATTTTGATCCCCAACCTGGCCAATGGGCGCAGCCCCTCTTCGGTCAGCTCCTGTGCGCTCAATGAGATCTCCCCAGGTTTGAACCCGGCCCGGAGTGCCCGCTCCGCCTCCCATGTTGAGCTGGCATCGATCGTGATGCCCTTGCGCCGGATCACTTCAAGAATCGCCCGCGTGGAGCAGGCTTTCATTGCGTAGCCCACGGACAACCCGAACGCATTCGGCATGCTCAGCAGGACATCCGCCTGTCGCTCAATGGTGGCCTGATCATACACGTAGACCGGAGTCCCGCATAGTTTGGCGATGCGCTCCGCTAGTGGCTTGTCGATAAAATGCGAATCCATATACAGTAATCGGCCATTCTCATAGACCCCGTCTTTTCTTTGCAACCGTTTTTCCGGCGTCAGGCCAAAATCCGACCCGCGCATGTGGTTCGACTGCATTCCCCAGGCCGACTGTGAGGAGCTGTCCTTCCAAATGGGCGAGGTGCTCGGATCCGCCCTCATCAACAGAAAGGACTTGAAATCCAACATCCTTAAGGCCAGAACCAAGATAAAGGACTTTGTCCGGAAACTCAAAGGAGGTGGAAAAAAGAAGGCGCTCAGCCGCCTGAATGATTCAGATACAGTAAAACCCGCAACCGAACCCAACCTGGACCCCACCGATGTCGGACCCGGCAGCGCCGCAAACACAGGAGTCCAAGCCAACAAAGCGGCTGGGGATGCTATGCGCGATATTATTGCGAAGCGTGAAGCTCCCGCATTGACCGAGGTAAATTTGTGGACCGATGCAGGGAGATTAAGGAGAGCGGATGTCCTGAAATTAGGCGACGAAGTCGTTGAAATTGAGTCAAAAGTCGGGCGAACAGGATTAACATCCCGAACCCGTCAAGAACTTGCTCGCGATTGGTGGTTAAAGAGGCAAAACAAAGTGGATGACGTTTGGTGGGAGTTTTCCCAGAGTGATGTGACCGACAAGCTTGGGCCTACTCGAACGCTCCAGGAAAAATTAGATAAACTTGGTTTCAGAACCATAATTAATGACTAAAGGCTTTATATGAGTGCAGAATCGTGCGTGTCATTTTTTGGTCTTCGATTTGAAATTGAAGGGGTAAACGAGATCGAAGAGATGGAGGAAAGATCCCATCGGCTATTTATAGAATCAAAGAAATCTGGACTTAGATGTTATTGGGCCAATTTTGCCGAGCCGGGTGAGAAGTATTACGCGTTTCTTGGAAAGCAAATTGGGATAATGGGCGTAGAGAACTTGCTTGAAGTTTCGCTTGGCGTTGATGAATTGAAAGCGATCATAGACGATGTAACTCAGAAGCTGTCCGAGTTGGGCTATGAAGAGACTCCAAAATTGCTTCTTCAGTGGTTGCCGGATGCGTGATACAAGATGTCCAATGACGATGACGAATCCTCCCACCAATCCAACCTTCCCCGTCTGTCGCTCGTTCGGAAGCGCCATTTTCCTATCACGGAATGCATCGGTGTTGTGTAACTTGTTACCACTTTAATTGACGTATTACATTTGGCCGATTTGGGATCGTAGGGATTTGGTGTGGATTCCAGGATTGGGATCGTACTTTGCGCTCTGAGAGGTCGTAGGCCGTCGCCGGAGGCAATGGCGCACAGGTAGGTTTCACGACGCAAAAGGCCCGTTGGGTACGGACCTTTTTGATGTTTCTCAATAACACCGATGTGCTCGCAATGCTTATCATCCAGGCTGATAGATGTTACCACATCGGTGTTGTGTAAGTAACTGAAAAACATGGAGATGTATCACAATTACTGGCGCCATGGAGGCCTTTGGAGTGGGTGTTGCATTACCCATGAACAGCATCTTGAACCCATAACAAAGAAGGGCTTATTGAAGGCCACAAATGCCTTAAACAGGCATTGGAACAGGCGATGAATGCAAAATTTTTGCGATTTGTTAGTTGTTTATATTCAACAACTTAAGTATTGATTCTTGTCGAATGTGTGACTAAGCTTTCTTTCATGCAATCTGCTGATTACTAGAATGTTATTGATCTTTTTCATCAACCTTTACGGGATGCCTTGGAGCATACCCGCCATGTGCGCCGGATCGCCAAACTGGATGACTTTCAGTATTTGAAATGCGGAGTTGATCGGGTGCTGGACGCATCCTTGAGCGGACGGGAAAGCAGATGCTTATCATCCAGGCTGATAGAGAGAATGGCGGCGATGATTGAAATAGTATAGGTTTGGGATAATCATCATGAAGAGTGCGCTAGGGTATGCAGGATAAAAAAGATGGATGGAGATTGCGGCTATCATGCCTGTCCATCGGATGGGACCTCCATACCCCGGATGATCCCGCGGACGCGCCCTCCCATTGGCAACGCTACGGCTTCGATGGGGCAGGGCGCTTGAACGCGGTCAGATCCCCTGCGGGGAATTACCAATACACCTACCTCCCGCAGTCGCATTTGCTTGCCTCGGTCGCCGGTCCGGTGCATAGTGTGGTTAATTCTTACGAGTCCGCACGTGATGTCATGACGGTGAAAAACAACGCCTCCAGTTCAGGCATAGTTTCCCGCTTCGGCGCGAAGTATGACGCTTTGGGACGTCGGATCGAAATCACCCGCAGTGGTTCCGCCTTCGCTCAAAACTTCGTGAGCGGGTATGAGTATGACCTCCTCGGACAACTCACCAAAGACGAACGCTTTGCGGGAAGCACTCCCGGTGATCCGGCAGCGAAGTTGGAAGAAGAATCCTTCTCCTTCCTCTATGACGGCATAGGTAACCGCCTGACCGCACAAAAGGGAACGGACACCATCACCTACACCCCCAACGCCCTCAACCAATACACCGACATCGACGGGATCGAGCCGGTCTATGACGCCGATGGTAACCTCTTCTCCGATGGCAAAAACCGCTTCCACTGGGACGCCGAGAACCGCCTGACCCTGGTCGAGCCGCTGGTCGCAACCGAGGGCGGTAAGCGCTTGGAGTTCAACTACGACTACATCGGCCGTCGCGTGAGCAAACAGGTCTGGACCCATACCGGTGGCTCATGGACCGATACATCGACCACCGCCTTTGTCTATGACGGCTGGAACCTCATCGAGGAAATTGCCACTTCCTCCCAAACCGCCTCCATCAACCATTACACCTGGGGCCTCGACCTTTCAGGGAGTCTCCAGGGCGCAGGCGGCGTCGGAGGTCTTCTTTCCGTGGTGTGGACACCCTTTACCGAAAGCGGGTTGATCGGCGATTGGCTATTGCCTATTGGCTATGTATCAGGGCTTGCACCCTCCACCTTCCACTACACCTTCGACCTCAACGGCAACGTCTCCGAAGTCCTCGACTCCACTGGCACCATCGCCGCCCACTACGAATACGGCCCGTTTGGTGAAACCCTTGTTGAGTATTTCAATCCCGATCTTCGATCTTCGATCTCTGATATCCGGTTTTCAACCAAGTATTACGATACAGAGTTGAAAACCTTGTACTACGGCTACCGCTACTACGATCCAACCAACGGCCGTTGGCTCAACCGCGACTCGATCGAGGAGTCCGGCGGGCTGAATTTGTACGGGTTTGTTGGGAATGACTCGGTGAATCGGTGGGATTTGTGGGGGATGAAACAGACTATCCTGCCTCCACCTGCTGTGCAGGGGAGAATCAATTCAACATCACGTAACGTAAGATGGGAAAATGTCGAAATCGTAATCCCTCCGAATCATCCGGCCAACAATGTGCCTGGAGAACCTAGCGGATACCTGCATTTTCCTTGGTATGGTAATGAGGATAGATACAATTTTAATCATGCGGAACCAAGCTTCGCTATTGATACGATAGATGGGAGTCTAGCTGCCACTGAAAGACGAATACAAACCAAAGATAATCCTGGTTTTTATCCTCCTCCTGGAAGCGTGAATCCAAGCACTGGAACCGAAACTCAATCCGCAGAACTGGAGTTGAGACTATCCATTCTTCAATCTTCCGAAAAGGTAAGTAGTAAAGAGGCATGCTCGATTTGTCCGGAAAGGCCGGATGTGGGATGGGTATACTATATGTCTCCAGATTACAGATCAAGAAATGGCCCAAGAGCTCAAGGAGTGTCAGGTGTGATAACAGCGATGACACCATATGGGACTCATGCGTCGATTAATCCGGTTGGATGGTACGCATTGGGAAGGATGGAGGGGAAAAATAACCGTGATCGTGGACATCTTCTTGCTAGACAAAATGGAGGTTCTGGAAAGACATTTAGAAATATTGTACCGCTTCAGGGCCGTCCGTTTAATCAAACAACAATGAGATTGGTTGAAAATCGAATGAGAAAAGATCGTAGTGATTCTACTGTGTGTTTTGTGATTAAACCAGAATACTCCGGACTCAATGGATTACGTGGAATCCCATACCTTATTAATATGGTGTGGGTAACCTCTAAAGGAAAAATGGAAATAGTTTCGTTATATCATAGCCCAGGAATTCGATGACTGCTTTTATAATAGCGATAGCAATGAATTTATTCGGTTTTGGTATCTCTAATAATATGAAATATAAAGACCTGCAGAAGTTTGTATCCGAGATTGCTAATACTCATACTCTCCCTATTGGAAGAAAACATGGATTAGAGAGTCCATACGGATTCTGTTACGTTGTTGGTGATTTGGTTTTAAATGATGATAGAATATTCATAAATGATCCTGGAGGAATGTGGGATGGATTTGTATATCCATTGGATGCTCGGATCGAATGTGGACAATATCGAGTTATTCTCTTTGAAAGTAATAATCGAGAGTATTATCATTGTGTATCGTTATGTGTGGTTTTATTGGATGACGTTGCAAATGCCGTATGTATTGAGCTGCTTCCGAAAACGATTCATCACGAATCAGAAGAATTTGGATTTGTATCATTGGAGAAGGGAGATGTGATCATTTACTCTGGATCTGTGATATCAGGACTTGATGAAGAAGCGGTATATGAATTTGGAATGAGTATTAACGGAACTGAATTTTGTTCAGATGGTGACTATGTGTTTTTGAAAGACAATAGAGTTCTTATGTTGAGGGCTGGAAACGGCCCGAATAATTATCCAGTATACGCAATGAGAAGAGCAGATCTATCTTTGGTGGGTGTAATTATTGATTTTCAAATTCCAGTGAGATGAAGAGTAATCGTTCGAAGATCGACCTCATTCCCGTGGGGAACGCGAAAGTGTGCTTATCATCCAGGCTGATATATGAGAAACATGGGTGTTGTGTAATCAATTCAGGTAGGCGATCATGAGTGGTTTAAGAGCGGCGATAGCGACCCGTAGAGGTCGGGGACGGTACCATTCATTTCGAAGCCACCGCAGGAACTGCTGGCTTCTCTGAGTGCAACGCAGGACTTGGCAGTAAAGAGGGTTTGGGGTGCGCTGATTTTGTCGAGCCTCCAGGATTTCCTTTTTCTTTTGTTGGATCTGTTTGGTGAGGCTTTTCAGATCTTCAATACCATGCTCATTTTTAAGGTATTGTTCAAA
>Ga0209723_1005140_pt1 | contig 13782 bp, 15 predicted proteins | sample BiotimSIPDNA_2_FD_185750 | JGI IMG/M metagenome (GOLD analysis project Ga0209723, IMG submission 185750) | Anaerobic biogas reactor microbial communites from Washington, USA - Biogas_R2 time_0 SIP DNA (SPAdes) (version 2) | ecosystem: Engineered > Bioreactor > Anaerobic > Unclassified | place... | reverse complement strand
TAAAGTTATTATCTGTTTTTTATTAAGCCTGTTCATTCCTTTTCAAAATCACCTGCATGCATCTTGATTATTTTCTCCGATTTATCGAAAACCTCTTCACTATCAGCTTCTATAGAAGCTTTTTTTATAATAAAATTCAAATGTACTTCCTTTATACCAGATAATTTTAATATTTTCCTTTCTATTTTATCTGCACATGCCGGACAATCCAGATTACTTAATTTATATGTCTTTTTCATGTTTTATTCCTCTATATGGTTTTTGCCTTGTTCTAATATCGTTTTTACATGGTCATCTGCAAGTGAATAAAAAGTGGCTTTCCCCTCTTTCCTGTATTTTACCAGTTTGCTTGCTTTCAGGGTTTTTAATTGATGTGAAATAGCTGATTGCGTCATTTCAGTCAGCCTTGCTATATCGCATACGCACATTTCCGTAACAGATAAAGCATATAAAACCTTTATTCTTGTCTTATCTCCAAATACCTTGAAAAGGTCAGAAAGGTTATACAGCTTATCTTCACTGGGTATGTTCCTTATGACTTCCTTTACTTCTTCCTCTTTCATGTTTATATAATCACAGATATCAAATTGCTCTTCCATTTTGCTTTCCTTCCTAATAGACTAAAGTCTATTTAAACTATAGTTCATATGAACAATTGCTCATATGTAAGTATATAACTTTTCATATATTTGTCAATACGAAAAAACCATATCAGATTGATATGCCTTTAGGACTGGTTGTTTATGCAAAAATCACTACATCATCATCTTTCTTTTCTGCTCTTCTTTCATGTGATACATGGCAAAATCCGCCCGTTTTACTGTATCATATGCCGATTGATCTACTAATGTGTTGAATCTTGCAACTCCGTAAGCAACAGAGAAAGTAAAGTTGAGTTTCTTATTCCAAACGTTTACAAGCCTTTCAAAAGTACTGCATTCCTTATCAAGAGGATCGTCTGTTTTTGCTAGAACAGCAAATTCATCTCCTCCTATCCGGAAGCATTCACCTTTATATGAAAAAGCTTCTTTTATGCATTCTGAACATTTTTTTATAGCGCTATCACCGACTACATGACCGTAATTATCATTTATATACTTCAAAGAATTCAAATCAAAAAGCACTGCCGTCAGATGTTCATTGTTTTTATGCGATGAAAGAACCTGCTCATATTTATTCCTGTTGCCAATGTCTGTCAGCATGTCTGTGTTTGCTAATTTCTCGTAATACTCAGTTTGTTTCAGATCCAGCACGCTGTTATAGTAGCTCCTTATGGCATTAGATATTATCATTACTAAAAAAGCGATAACTGCAAACTGTAGCGCGGTGGAGGTTTTTGTCATGCTCGAGCTATAATATAGAATCATCTCAATCGCTCCGCCTATCATTACGAAAACCAGAGGGATAAGGAATTTTCTCAGGTCTTTATTCTTCTCGACATGCAGTTCAATATATACAAGATATATTATGAAAATAATATTTAACGCCATAAGCGAATGGGTAAGAAGAACCAGTTGGAACATATCCACCAGACCGGATAATTGAAGCATTATATTTATCGACAAAACTACAAGATAGGCATAACAAAAGTAAATAATAGGTTTTTTCTTGTCATTCTTAGAAATGTTATATATGTATATGTTTAAAGGTATTGGAAACAGGATAAGGCTGATAAGGTCCAGATAGTACATGATCTGCGGATATCCCACTATAAGCTGGACAGAACCGCTCTGGAAAAGCAGCCAAATTGATACAAAGAATGCGAAGCTGCTTATGTACAGGAAAGATTTGGACATGGCATTCTTTTTGTTCTTTGTAAAAAAATACAGCACTATTGTAGCCAATCCTCCTATAAGAATAATCATAATGCTGAATAATGAATAAATTGACCTGCTCTGATAATCCGCTACACATTCACCCTCAGTCCCGTACTGTATATATGGCACATAACCGGAGTAGTTGGAATAAGGTGTCTGGAAATCGATAACCATCTGTTTGCTCGCACTCTGCGCAGGGATTCTGACCAGATGATATGAAGTTCCGGGAGATTTCAAAAAAGGAACCGCTTCCTCTTCATATCCGAAGGAATATATCATTTCGCTGTTGATATATATTTTCAACCGTATATGGCTTGTCTTAAACAACAAAGCCATAGGTTTATCAAAATCCTTAAAAAGAATTGTCTGCGCGCTGTATACTGATTCGTCATCCCCTTCTAATACCTGCATCTGGGGAAAAGGCTTCAAAGGAGCGCTTTTTATAGTCATATTTGAATGTTCATACGCGATTGCAAGCCATAATACAAATATTATGGTTATAGTCAATACTGTCGCGAACGCCTTAGAATAATGTTTCACCCCATACCTGCCATTAATAATACTAACAGAATTTTGTATAAGTATATTATCTATATTATGTATTGTAAATATTTTTTTCATCAGATGTTCAGTACCATGCAATATTTGTAATTTATCTGTACTATTTACTTCTTGATTCTTCCAGGAGTAACTCCTGTTACAGATTTAAACTGACGGATAAAATGATACACACTGCTGTAACCCAATGCATCAGCGGTTTCATTGACAGAATAATCTTCTGTCTGCAGAAGATTTTTCGCTTTTTCAATCCGAGCGATTATGAGATCCCTGTTAGGAGTGATTTTATACACTGATTTATATACAGTATAAAACCGGGATTCGCTCAATACTGCAAGCTTTGCCATTTTTTCAACAGGCCATTTTTCCCATGGTGTAGAAAACATCTTTTTTCTTACCTGTTCTACCTTTTCAGAAATATTCTTTTTTACATTGTAAGCAGATGCTGATGAATCATCGGATCTGGCCATCATGATGAAAATCTGCTCTATATAAAGCTCGCAAAGCTTTTTAGAATATTGCGAATCCGTAAAAAATTCTGATTCCATCTTGCGTACTATACCAGTTATCTCCAGACTGTCATATGGATAATATACAGTATCAGGTAAAAGGTTATATTTTTCCATACCTTTTTCCACATCACCAGTAAAATGAAACCAGTCATGTATAAGCGGCTGCTCGCTTTTAAACCATTGAGGCTTATTTGCTAAGATTACAATACATGCATTTGGTTTTGTCCGTATCACTTCATTTTTGCATAATAAGTCAACAGGGTTAAAGTAATGAAGAAATATATATTCTGACGGTCCATTAGGCCTATCAAGTACAAATCCTGCTTTTTCCGGCCATTCATGTCGTATATTGTGTATTATCATTATTACCTCTTATGTAATATATAATAACAAAACAGTAGGATAAGTCAATTATCAGAAGTATTATGCATTGAACAGAGCATGTACAAGTTATACACTTTATTCATATTATGCAAAGGAGTTTAAATTATGACTAATATACCTCGTCACGAACACCCAAGACCTCAGATGCACAGAGAAAACTGGATCAACCTTAATGGCCAATGGCAGTTCGAAATAGATAACGGAAGGAGCGGTAAGGAAAGAGGGCTTTATAAAGATATAAACCTTTCATCATCCATAACTGTGCCTTTCTGCCCTGAGAGTTCACTTTCTGGAGTAAACAATAAAGACTTTATGGAGTGTGTATGGTATAAGCGTACAATAACAGTTAATAAAAACTGGCTTAGCAACGGAAGAAGAACCTTACTTCATATTGATGCATGCGATTATCATACCGAAGTGTGGATAAATGGTGTGTCTGTAGGGACACATATAGGCGGGTATTCATCATTCAGTTTTGATATAACAGAAAAACTGAATGAAGGTGTGAATCAGATAACTGTATGCGCTACTGATCTTTTAAGGACATCAGATCAGCCTGGCGGAAAACAATGCAAAGGATATTTTTCAAAAGGTTGCAGTTACACAAGAACAACTGGTATATGGCAGACTGTGTGGCTGGAAAATGTCGCTTCTTCAAATATAGCATCATTCAAGTGTACACCTGATATAAATACTTCAAGTATATATTTTGATGTATTATGCAGAAATGCAAATTGTATGGAAGTAAAGGCTACTGCATATTTCCAAGGCAAAGAAACAGGGTCATGTATTGCAACAATAGAAGGAAAGCATGCAAGATTTAATATGGAACTTGACGAGTTGCATCTGTGGTCTTGCGAGACTCCGAACCTTTATGATTTGGTACTGGAACTTGGAGACGATAAAGTAGCAAGCTACTTTGGAATGAGAAACACATATTACCATGCTAATAAGTTTTATTTAAACAATAAAGTTGTATATCAAAGACTAATACTTGACCAGGGTTTTTATCCTGATGGAATATATACTGCACCATCAGACCAGGAGCTGCTTAACGACATTAAAAGATCAATGGATATGGGATTTAATGGAGCAAGGCTTCATCAGAAAGTATTCGAACCGAGATTTCTATATCATTGCGATGTTCTTGGATATCTTGTATGGGAAGAGCATGCGAACTGGGGTTTGGATATATCAAAAGATAAAGCATGGGAGTCATTTATTCCTGAATGGCTTGAAATACTGGAAAGAGACTATAACCATCCATCAATAATCGGATGGTGCCCCTTCAATGAGACACAGAAAGATCAGAATATAAATATAATTAAATATGTTGCAGACATGACCAGGGCTTTTGACTCCACAAGACCAGTTATCGATACATCAGGATGGGTTCATGTAGATGGAGCTTCTGATTTAAGAGACAAGCATGATTATGACCAGAACCCATTAACATTCAAGGAAAGATATGACGCAATAGACCAACAGAAGAAAAATTATGACGGTTATGTAGATGAAAACTGTGCTCCTGTATTCATTTCTGAATACGGCGGCATATGGTGGTCAGAAACCGATACATCAGGCTGGGGATACGGACAACGCCCGAATAGCCTTGATGAGGTTATTGAAAGATACAGAGGATTAACAGAAGTGCTCCTAAACAATCCTAACCTTGGAGCATTCTGCTATACGCAGTTGACAGATGTTGAACAGGAACAGAACGGGCTTTATACATATGACAGGAAACCAAAGATGGATCCGGCGATTATAAGGGCTATAAACTCTCAAAAGGCTGCTGTAGAGGAATAGCAATTATACAAATGTCCAAAAAAAGTGAGATAATTTCACGAAACGGTGTTGTTCAAAAAGAACTACACCGTTTTCTCACTATAAAATATATTATGTTATTTAATGTGTAAATAATTCAATTTCTGCAAATTTCTATATGATTGCATCTATTGGGTAGAAAAAGAGCATATCTCATTGCGTTATATACGAAACACTCACAAACCCTAATCCAACATGTATCGCTAGCACAGGTCCAGCTTTTCTAAGCCTTATAGGAAGATATGGCGCTTTAGTCTTTAATGCGTTATACACGCCTATAGCCGTATCAGTATTCTCAATATAGTTTATAACAGCTTCCTTGGTATTATAAGGCATCCTGTCTGACAGCTTCGTTATAACATCCATTGTGCCTCTTGCCATCTCTTCTGATACTATAGTCCCGTCTTTTAAAGCAAGGATAGGCCTTAAATTCATGATAGTACTGACATTCATCCTTACTATTCCGATTCTTCCGCTCTTACGTAAACTGAACATGTCATTTACTGAGAAAAATGTGCTTATCCTACTGTTTAGTTTTGGTAATGCCATATATATCTCACTTAATGTGCTTCCCTCATTAGCCATTATCTTGGCATGTTTAACTAAAAGATGAAGCCCTCCTGCCGTCTGAAGACTGTCAAATACCGCTATATTAGAATTATCCAGTTTTATTGCAGCATCCATTGCCGCTTTGTATGCCAAAGACAGCCTTGAAGAAATAGGCATGCATAATACCTGATTACCCTGCATAAGCTCGTTTTGAAAAGCATTTGAAAAAACCGCTTCATCAGGATGTGATGTGGAATACCCATAACCGCTTCTTAAAAGGTTATCAATATCCTTATCTGAACCGCTATAAGACTCGAGGTAAATATAGTTACCGCTTTTGTAAGTTATAGGAAGCACCTTTATACCATATTCCTCTGCTTCAGCCTGTTTGAAATATGAGGTCGAGTCGGTTATTATTCTTATCATCTCACTTTACCCATCCTTCTATACCTTTCATATCTTTTTGCAACCAGTTCATCATTATCTAATTTCAAATTCTTTCTTATTAACTCATACATATCATCATGAAGATTTTTGAAGATTGCTTCATCTTCTTTTATTATTCTCTCAACTACACCTAAAGATTTAAGATCTTCCGCTGTAAGTTTTAAATTCTCGCTTGCCTGAACAGCTTTTGAAGAGTCTTTCCATAATATACTGGCACAGCCTTCAGGAGATATAACAGAATATACAGCATTTTCAAGCATCCATACCTCGTCAGCTACTGCTAATGCCAGCGCTCCTCCAGAGCCGCCTTCTCCAATAAGTACTGACAACATAGGAGTCCTTATAGCAGACATCTCATATAGGTTTTCAGCAATCGCCTGACCCTGCCCTCTCTGCTCTGCTTCAATACCGCAGAATGCTCCAGGAGTATCCACGAACATGATAATAGGCCTGTTAAATTTTTCAGCTAACTTCATCTGTCTTAATGCTTTTCGATATCCTTCAGGGTGAGCAGAACCGAAATTTCTTTTCTGCTTATCATTATTGTCCTTGCCCTTTTCCAACCCTATAACCGTACATGGTATATCTGATAAATATGCAAGCCCGCATACAACTGCCATGTCATCTTTAAATCTTCTGTCTCCATGCATTTCCGTAAAATCAGTAAATATCTCTTTTATAAAATCAATACATGTATTTCTTCCTTTTGAACGTGCAGTCAGTACATGGTCATATGCATTCATACTCTATACCTCATATGCATTCTTAAAAGCTTTCCCAAATAACTTTTCTGGTTTTTTCTTCCCACAATATTGTCAATAAAACCATTTTCCATTACGCATTCCGCTCTTTGAATATCATCAGGAACCTTTTTCCTTATAGTCTGCTCTATAACCCTGGGTCCAGCAAAACAGACAAGAGCTTTAGGTTCAGATAATATTATGTCTGCCTGCATAGCAAAACTAGCTGTAACCCCTCCGCTTGTAGGGTCAGTCAATACGCATATATACAGGTTATTCATATCAGAATGCTTCTTTACGGCAGCACTTACTTTTGCCATCTGCATTAAAGAAAGTATTCCCTCCTGCATTCTTGCCCCGCCTGACACGCAGTACCCGACCACAGGCAAACTATTGTTTGTTGCATATTCAAAAAGCCTTGTTATCTTCTCACCTGTTACGCTTCCCATGCTTCCCATCATAAAAAACGGATCCATAACGAATATAGCCGTCTTTATTCCTACTATAGTGCAGACTCCGCAAACCACTGATTCATTCTCATTGCTCTGCTTTTTTGCCTCAGAAAGCTTCTCATCATAACCTTCAAATCCAAGAAAATTTACAGATGTCATATCCTTATCATGCTCGCTAAAAGAGACAGAATCACACAGCATATTAAGTCTTTCCCTTGCGGATATTTTGAAATGCTCATTACAATATGGGCAAACATTGAATGATTGTGATAATTCGTTTTTGGAATATGTCTTTTTGCATTTTTTGCAGGTGAACATCTCTTTTTCAGCTGTATCGGATTTTTCCTTAAAAAGCTTTAGCTGGATTTTTGTATTTCCCTCAAGGGAATTTTTAGGTCTTTTAAAAAGCATTTCTTATCCTTCCTTAAATCATTTCAAGAGTGCTTAAATAATCAGTCGTATATTTTCCAGATATGAATTCCTCTGTATCCAGTATCTCTTCATTGTATCTTGCGTTATGGTCTATACCTTCGATTATGAGCTCGCAAAGAGCTGCTTTCATCTTCCTTATGGCTTCATCCCGGGTTTTGGCATGCACAACCAGCTTTCCGATCATGGAGTCGTAAAAAGGTTGTATGACATAACCTTGGTAAATCGCTGTATCAAAACGGACCCATGGACCTCCGGGTATATGAAGAGTCTCAATTTTTCCGCATGAAGGGCGAAATCCCGTATATGCATCCTCAGCATTTATCCTGCATTCGATAGCATGGCCATGAAGAATAATATCCTCCTGCTTAAACCCTAACTCCATGCCAGAAGCTACCCTTATCTGCCATTTGACAAGATCAATCCCTGTTACCATTTCTGTAACCGGATGTTCTACCTGGAGCCTGGTATTCATCTCCATAAAATAGTAGTCTTTACCATCATACAGAAACTCTATCGTTCCAACCCCTTTGTATCCTGTGACTAAAACAGCTTTTACTGATGATTGTACCATTTTCGTTCGTATGTCATCAGATAATCTTACACAGGGACTTTCCTCTATTACCTTCTGGTTCTTTCTCTGTGTTGAGCAGTCTCTTTCACCAAGACAGACCACATTACCATGACTGTCTGCAATTATCTGCATTTCGATATGTTTAACAGAAGTAAGGAATTTTTCCAGATATACCCCGTCATCTCCAAACGCAGATGCTGCTTCAGATGTAGCCACATGGAATCCGTATTTGAGCTCTTCGACATTCCTTGCCAGCCTTATACCTTTTCCCCCTCCGCCGGAGCGTGCCTTTATTAAAAGCGGATACCCTATTTTTTCTGCTTCCAAAACCGCTTGTTCAACATTTACTACAACTTTGCTTGACGGTATTATCGGAAGACCTGCTTCTTTCATTATCTGAATTGCTTTTTCCTTATCAGACATATTGGCCATGGTCTTTGCATCAGGCCCTATAAAAGCTATACCATATTTATCACAAAGACTAGCAAACTCTGAGTTTTCAGATAAGAAACCATACCCTGGATGTATTGCTTCTGCTTTGGAGGCAAGTGCAGCAGATATTATGGAATGCATATTTAAATAACTTTCTTTTACCTGCGCTTTTCCTATACAATACGCTTCATCAGCAAGACTGACATGCAGAGAATTCTTGTCCGCTTCAGAAAAAACAGCGACACTGTATATGCCCATTTCCTTACACGCCCTTATTATCCGTATAGCTATCTCCCCTCTGTTTGCAATGAGTATCTTTGAGAACATGTCTACTCCTTTTTCATTATGGCAAAAGATAAATCGCCGCTTACACATAAAACATCATTCACATACCCTTTACAGGTTATGAAGTAGAAAGGCTTTTTAACTTTTGTTATCTGGCTTTTAAATACTATTGTATCATTTGGCTTTACAGGTTTTTTAAACTTAACATTATCCATTTTTGTGAAATATGGTATAAATTCACCGTCAGCCTCAACTAACAGACAGCTTGACTGACCCATCATTTCGCAAAGCATGACTCCTGGAACTACCGGATTGTCAGGAAAATGGCCCTTCAAGAAAAATTCCTCCCCTGTAACGGTATATTCACCTATGCATGTATCGTCTTTTATCTCAACACGGTCAACTAAAAGCATAGGTTCTCTGTGTGGAAGTATTTTTTTAATCTCTTCTCTTTCCATGTCTATATCAGCTTATACAGAACCTGTCCGAACTCGACTATGTCCTTGTTCTTAACACAGATATCTATAACCTTTCCGTCTTTTGGAGCGATGATCTCATTCATTATCTTCATGGATTCAACTATACACATTACATCGCCTTCTTTAACTTCACTTCCTATAGAGACAAATGGAAGGTTATCCGGTGATGCTGTAGAGTAGAAAACCCCTACAAAAGGTGATTTCACCTCAATTACATCATTAAAGTCTTCCTTGTCAGAGATATCATCTGCTATGTTCCCAACATTATTGTGCACCTTCTCTATCTCATCTTTCGAGCTTTTACTTACAGTTTCCCCAGTTAAACAGTCTTTCTTCAATGTTATCGAACTATTTTCATCTTTCCACTCTATAAAGCTCAATCCATAGTCGCTCATTATCTTGGCCAGTGCTCTGACATCTTTAATATTCATAGTTTTTTACCTCATATTCTGTTAAATACAATGCCTGCATTGTGTCCTCCAAATCCTAATGAAAAGGACATTGCTGCATCTATATCATATTTTCTTGCTTCATTTGGAACATAATCCAAATCACAGTCTTCATCTTTTTCAATGTATCCTATTGTTGGAGGTATAATGCTGCTGTTAATTGCTTTTATTGCAAATATCGCTTCCATAGCTCCAGCAGCACCGAGCATATGCCCTGTCATGGACTTGGTGGAACTTACAGGTATCTCATATGCCAAGTCTGAAAGAACCTTCTTTACAGTATAGGTTTCTACCCTGTCATTCATAGGTGTGGATGTTCCATGCATATTTATATATGTTTTTTTATCTATCTTCCTGCTATATTCCTTTAGTAGAAGCTCAAGCATTTTTACACTGCCAAAAGCTTCTGGGTGGGGAGCTGTCATGTGATATGCATCACAGGTATTAGCGTATCCTGATATCTCAGCATATATCTTTGCTCCTCTTTTTATGGCATGCTCATATTCCTCAAGTACAAGCACAGCTGCGCCTTCTCCCATTACAAAGCCTTTTCTTCTTTTATCAAATGGAATAGATGCGTTATCTACATCCAAAGTAGCTATTAATGCCATACAGTTGGCAAAACCTCCTACTGCTAAAGGGTTTATACATGCATCTGCTCCGCCTGTTATTATGGCATCAGCATATCCGTGCTTTATAGCTCTGTATGCTTCGCCTATTGCATTAGTTGATGTAGCGCATGCTGTTACAACTGGCAAATTTACTCCTTTGGCATCATATTTTATTGCTACAAGCGCAGCAGCCATATTTGCTATAATCATTGGTACAAAAAATGGTGATATCCTGTCAGGCCCTTTATTAAACATCTTATCTGTCTCGGTTATTGATGTAGAAATACCGCCGATACCAGACCCGATATATACCCCTAATCTTTCATGGTCGACAAAGTCATTAATATTACTGTCTTTCATTGCTTCTGTTGCTGCAGCTATCGCATATTGAGCATATAAATCGGTTTTTCGTATATCACTTTTTTCCATGTATAAAGATGCATCAAAACTCTTTACTTCTGCCGCTATCTTTACCTTCATATTGGTTGCATCAAATTTAGATATATATGATATACCATGTTTCCCATTTATGGCATTACTCCAGGCCTCATCTACTGTGTTCCCTATAGGGCTTATGCATCCTAACCCTGTTACTACTACTCTTCTCATGATCCCTCCTACATGCTAAGTCCGCCGTCTATGGATATTACCTGTCCTGTTATATATCCAGCTTCTTCTGAGGACAGATAAACTGCCAGCTTTGCTATTTCTTCTGCTCTACCCATCCTCTTTAAAGGTATTGTATCTAAAAGCATCTTCTTTGGAGCATCAGGCATTGAAGCTGTCATATCAGTATCGATAACTCCAGGAGCTATAGCATTTACCGTCACCCCACGAGATGAAAACTCCTTTGCTGCAGTTTTTGTCAGCCCTATAAGCCCTGCTTTTGCAGCAGAATAGTTAGCCTGCCCCGGATTTCCCATAATCCCGCTTATTGAAGATATATTTATTATCCTCCCGCTTTTTGACTTTAATATGAACCGTGAAAGATGCTTAATAAAATTAAACGCACCTTTTAGATTCACATCTATGACATCATCAAACATACCCTCGCTCATTCTTAAGATAAGCCCGTCTTTTATAATCCCAGCATTATTCACCAGTATATCCACTCCTTCAAAGTCCTCTATTATCTTTTTACAGACAGCCTCGACATTTGCATATTCCTGTACATTGCATTTATACATATATCCTAATACGCCGAAGGAAGATATCTGTTCACAAGTTTCTTTTGCTTTTTGCTCATTCCCAGAATAGATGATAGCTACATCAGCTCCGCTTTTAGCAAGCTCTATAGCTATTTCCTTTCCAATTCCTCTAGACCCTCCGGTTACAACCGCTTTTTTACCTTTAAGATTTAAATTCATGAATTACCTCTTTTAATGACTCTGTATCGTATACATTAAATACACGAACATATTTATCTGTCCTTTTAATCATATTTAAAAGCACCTTTTTTGAACCTGTCTCAATAAAGGTGTCAAATCCGTCACTTATCATATTTCTTATACTCTTTTCCCATAATACCGGGTTTGATGCCTGTTTGCATAAAACCATATAGTCATCTTCATAAGGAGCTGCCAACAGATTGGAATATACAGGCATACCAGGTCTTACAAACTTAATATCAGACACATGACCTATCAAAGCATCTTCTGCCTTTTTCATAAACGGGCTGTGAAAAGCTCCGCTTACATTTAGTTTTACTGTCTTTATTCCGTTATAGCCAGAAAGTTTTTGAAAATCATTTTCACTGTCTTTTAACATACTGACTACAATTTGTCCGGGACAGTTGAAGTTTACAGGATAGCAGTTACTGACCTTTTCACACAAATCTAAAACTTTGTTTTCCAGCCCCCCTATAACCGCATACATTACGCCAGGATTCTCTTTCGCGCATTTTTCCATAATGTTAGCCCTTAAAATCACTGTTGAATATGCATCAGAATAACTAAAAGCCTTTGCATATGCTAATGCCGATAACTCGCCTATAGAAAAACCTGCAACAGCATCACAATGTATACCATTTTCCTTCAAAGCTTCAGCACAACCAAGGCCTGTCAAGAATACGCATGGCTGAGTATTTATAGTCATATTAAGAATATCTTCAGGACCGCCAAAGCATATATCAAGTATTTTCTTATCAGCTAAATCCATTACTTTCTTAAAAGCTTTTGAATAACTGTATAAATCTTTCCCCATACCTGGATACTGCGCTCCCTGTCCTGAGAATACAAATGCTACTTTACCCATTTTGCTGTACCTTTTAAAAGAATTTCCGCTTCATTAAATATTTCTTCTATCATTTCCTTTACGCTCTGTTGTTTTTTTACAAGACCTGCAATCTGGCCAGCCATGAAGCATCCCTTCTGTTCATCACCTTCAATTGCTGCCAGCCTTAAGGCTCCTGCACCCAAAGCTTCCAACTGTTCATTAGTTATACTAGAATCGTATTCCCTTTTAAAGAACTCCCTGGAAAAAGGCGTCTTTAATGAACGTACAGGATGACCAAGCCTTTTACCTGTAGAGATTGTATCTATATCTTTTGCTGCAATTATCTTATCTTTGTATTTCTGATGAACTGAGCACTCATCAGTTACTAAAAACCGGGTTCCTAGCTGGACACCTGACGCTCCTAACATCAAAGCTGCAGCTATGCCTCTTCCGTCTGCTATTCCACCTGCTGCGATTACTGGAATATCCACTGCGTCAACTACCTGTGGCACTAAAGCCATAGTGGTAAGCTCTCCAATATGGCCTCCTGACTCACCGCCTTCGGCAACTACCGCTACAGCTTTGCTTCTTGCAACCATCTTTGCTATTCCGGTTGACGGTACTACAGGTATCACCTTTATTCCTGCTTCATTCCACATCTGCATGTATTTTGAAGGATTACCGGCTCCTGTTGTGACTACCGCGACTTTTTTATCAGCTACTAGTTTAGCTATAGCTTCAGCATAAGGGCTCATAAGCATAATGTTCACACCAAAAGGCCTGTCTGTCATAGCTCTACACATTTCAATCTGTTTTTCTACATATTCAACAGGCGCATTACCTGCAGCAATTAGTCCCAAACCTTTTGCATTGGATACTGCAGCTGCAAGTTTTGCATCAGCTATCCATGCCATTCCTCCTTGGAATATGGGGTATTCAATGCCTAAAAGCTCACATAAATCTGTCTTTATCATAGTTGTCTCCTATTGCCATTCCAGCACACAGCAGCCAGATGTAAGCCCG
>Ga0209723_1005135_pt1 | contig 13796 bp, 7 predicted proteins | sample BiotimSIPDNA_2_FD_185750 | JGI IMG/M metagenome (GOLD analysis project Ga0209723, IMG submission 185750) | Anaerobic biogas reactor microbial communites from Washington, USA - Biogas_R2 time_0 SIP DNA (SPAdes) (version 2) | ecosystem: Engineered > Bioreactor > Anaerobic > Unclassified | place... | reverse complement strand
GAGGCAACCAATACCACAAAATAGGATGCATCCAAACTCAAGCAATAGGACGACAACCCGGCAAACAACTCGCCAACATCGCCGCCAACGCCCTTGGACGATATCGCAAGGCAATACTCGCCGACCGCAAGCAGCCCACGAACAACCTCTGAATCATGACCTGATGACAACAAGGAACGCAAATCGTCACAGCAAACCGATACGCCGCGCATGCTCGAAACTTGTTCTCCAGACAACAAGTATTCCGTCAAATATCCCATCAACTCGCGACCAACCTGTGACGATATCGCACCTAATAACAATCGCCAATTCCGACCAGAATACCGAGAATAACTCCCTGACTCGTCAAACAAGCTACGCAACACAGAACCGCGAAGATCTCCAAACACCAATTTACCATCACGGTAAGAGCGAACCTCAATCACAGTATCCAAAGCCTTCGACAGTTCTTTCCCGTCAACCAGGAACCCCAAGCCCATCACAGGATCGTAATGCGATGCGCGATTGCCACGAAACGGTATCGATGACAACATGCGCGAACATTCCCATGACAATGCCTTCGCTGACAACAATTGCTTCACCTCGTCAACAGCGGCTTTCGCACCCGTTTCACCAGCGCCATATGCTATCACCAAACACCCGGACTCGCCACCTGGATCTCGATAATCGCAATGGGATAACGATACCCCGTCCCCAACAACAACAAGCCCGCGAGACATACGCTCAAGCAACGCACGCGATATGCGACCGCTCAGCCCGGACAAAGCCTCGCCCAAGACAAGACCTGATTCGTTCCCATACAAAAACGAACTGGCGAAAATCAGGATGGATAGCAATCCCTTCATGATAAACCTAATCAAGTGCTCATGGCAACGAATTCAATACCTGCTTAACCAACTCCGAAGATACGCGGACCATCATGTGACGACGATATTCCCCATCCCCATGACCGCCAGTTGACACACGCTCGCTATCTACGCTGAAGTCAAAGTCCCTAGTCACGGAAATCGAACGAGAATCCAAACTCGCCAAATTCTTCAACGTGGCGGTCAACGCAAGCCGACCATCCTTCAACATGACCGAACGCATCTGAACCGGCAAATTCAATTCCTCGCGAGTCAGTTCCACAGAAAAAGAACGCAACGTCAACTCGTAAGCACCCTTTTTTCCCTCGCCAGAAAGCTCGCAACGGTATCCGCCACGCAAAAACGCATCGCGGAGACATGTCAAAAAGTCAGTCGAAAACTTATTGTCGGCAGCCTCGTTCCCCAATATGATCAGCTCGCGAAAGCCAAGTTTCTCACCAGCGCCATCAGGCTTCACGTCCAAACCCAACTCGTCAAGTAAATCGGGAACACGAGATATCAACACATCAACGCTCGTCACTTCCTTGTCATGCTCCATCGTGGCGCGACGAATAGAAAAGTCCGACAATTTCACCAGCTCAACGCTCATCGAATAGACCCCGCCCCACTTCCGAACCTTGCTGAACAGAAGATAACCCAATTGGGCATGAGACTTCAAGGCGCCCCGCATCCCTTCGTCATACCGAAGACCATTGCCCGTCTCGTCAAGACCAAGATCGCGCATCGTGGAACGAAATCGCCCCCGCTCCATCGTCGCCATCACAGTACATGCGCATTGAGTCTCAAACTCAGACCAAATGCGGCTGACTTCAGCCGGCAGCAACTTCGCGCTGTTCACAGGACGACACACACCGACGGACATTCCGTTGCCAATTGCCCAAAATGGCAAAAGCAACGAACACGCAAGCAATGCAAACCTTTTTGAATGAACAATCATCATCGGACTAGCCCTCGGTTAAAAACAAAATGCCGTGTCCCCGCTTGACCGCAAAGCAAGCCTCGGGAGACACGGCAACATGATCAGTCGCCACATCCCTTGACATGACGACCTCGCACTATCTTGACCTATTCATGTCCCTTGATGATTGCGGTCATCTTGTCAAACTGAGCCAAAACTTCTTCGTCCTGCTGCGGGAAAACATTGTTCAACGCCAAAATCACAACCAGGTTCGCCAAGAACCCTGGAAGGATCTCATACATATATGCGCCCCAAGGCGAGAATTTCCAAGCCAACATCACAATTGTACCCGTAATCATGCCGACCAAGGCAGACTGCCAGCTCGTCTTGCGGGAATACAGGGCCATCAGGACGACAGGACCGAAGGCAGAACCAAAGCCGCCCCAAGCAAACTGAACGATCTTGAAAATCGTCTGCAAGTCTGCCAAGGCAAGCACCGTGGCAAAGACCATGATCAAAACCACAAATCCACGGTTCGCATTCAGCATCTCGCGCTCGCCGGCATTCTTGCGGAAGATCAACTTGTAGCAGTCCTGGGCAAGCGCCGAGGACGCCGAAAGCAACTGCGAGTCAATCGTTGACATGATCGCAGCCATGATCGCAGACAGGAAGATGCCGCCGATCCAAGGATTGCAGGTATCGACGATCATCTTGATAAACACGCGCTCATGCTCGCTCGCCGGCAGATCGGGATACATGCCAATGGCAACAGCGCCAATCCAAACTGCGCAGGCAAGGGAAATAACAACCCAAATCATCGCAATGATCATAGACTTGCGCAAGGACTTGTGGTTGTCAATGCCCATGAAACGAACGATGATGTGAGGCTGGCCAAAGTAACCCAAACCCCAAACGGCAGCCGAGATGATTGCGAGAAAAGCCTTGAAATTCATCGTCTCGGGGAATAACGCCAGCGACAAGTTGCGAGCTTCCATATTCGCCGCGATCGAGCCGTCGGCAAGCTTCATCACTGCCAACGAAGGAATCATCACAATCGCGAAGAACATCAAAATCCCTTGGACCAAATCAGTGTAGCAAACAGCCAAGAATCCGCCGCACAACGTGTAAATCAACACAGCCAAAGCGCCAATCGCTACAGCCAAAACATAATTGATGTTGAACATGGACTCAAATAACTTCCCGGCGGCAACCAAGCCGGACCCGACGTAGATCGAGAAAAACAACAAGATCACAAGCGCGGAGATTACGCGAAGCAAATTCGTCGGATCCTTGAAGCGCATGCCGAAAAATGTGGACACCGTCATGCTGTCCGTAATTTCGGTATAGACACGAAGACGAGGAGCAACCAGCCACCAGTTGAAGAACGTACCGATCGCCAGGCCTATCGCACACCAAGTGTCACCGGAACCAGCAGCATAAATCGATCCGGGCAAACCCATCATCAACCAGCCCGACATGTCACTCGCTTGCGCAGACATCGCAGTGACCCAGCTGCCCAAGCCACGACCGCCTAGCAAGTATTTCTCAACGTCCGACTTGCGATCGTAAAAGTAAAAACCAATCCCGAGCATTCCTACCATGTACAAGACAAATGATACGATCGTTCCCGCGCTAATTTCCATCTGATTCCAAACTCCTTTGCTCAGTTCATTTCGACTTCCATGCCAATTGGCACGAATCACAAAATGTGATTCTGTAAAAAGTTCATATTATAATCGTTTACCTAAGAAAATCAATGTGGACATACATGAACCTAACTTACCTCTGCTCGAGTTTTCTGGCTATCTCCCGTCTCGCCTGACGCCAGGGCCCGGGCTTGCGTTCGAAGTCATCCAGCTTGGGCGCCAGCTTGTCGCAATACGGACGCGCCTCGTTCCCGAGCATGTGCAGATAATCGTAGTCCTCGCTGCCATCGCGGATATTGGCGAGGCGAATCGAGGGCAGCGGACCATCGACGCCAGGATACATGTACTGCCCGTCGCCATTGGTCCCAGCGCAGGACTTGGAAATCTGGAATCCAGGCTGGTACGTGGTCGTCTCGTCAAACCTGAAACTGCCAGACCACAGGTTCACGTGCCAGAACAGGAAGCCGTCAGCACGATGCTGGAACGACATCCAGCCCAGCACGCGACCGTCCAGGAACGGGAAGTCCAACGGGGCGAAATTCGCATAGGGATAGACGGGCGTACAGGCAGTGTACCACCAGACTTGATGGCCTTTCTTCCTAAGTTCCGCCGAAAGCTCGTCATCATAGCGGAAGGTATGCGGGCAGAACCAATCGTTGGCATAGCAATCCTCGCGACTGCGGTCGTTCCTCAAGTCCCAATACATGTTGCTTGTGGTCATGAACGGGATTTCAGGATACCGCTTCTTGAGAAACTGGTGCACATCGGAAATGACCTTGTTGTAAGAATCCGGGCGTTCGTCGAAACCATAGAAGTAGGCGTACTTGGTCAAATCGTGCTTGCGAAGCTCCGCGACATACGGATCCAAGCGCTCCTCAAGCTCCTTGTACAGCTCGGGAGTATAGGCGCTCAACTGCGCATACGCCGTCCACAGACGCTTGTGCTTCGGCTTTGGAACGATGTTCAATATATTGAACGTATTCATTCCGCGATCGCGAGCATGAAGCAAATCCTCAATCCGAGGCATCTCGGTCCGGGATATGTCGTCCGGATTCAAACGATGATCCAACATGATGTCCCAAGCCTGGCGACGACGAGCGTTCAAATCACCATCCGGATACGCGTCAAACAACCAACCGTCCATAATGCAGAACGCTGTGCGATAGCTGAACGTCTCAGGCAACGCAAAATCAAAAACCTTGACCGACAATGGAACCGAAACCAGCTTGCCGTCGACATCCAGCTGAACATCGCCCTTATAGATCCCCGCCTTGGCATCCCTGTCCGCACGGGCAGTCAACCAAATCCCCTGGGTCGAATTCGGCACAACCTCGAAATCACGGGCAGGAAGAAGGGGATCGGGAAGCCACATCTGGTCATCTGGAATGCTCAAAGGATGATAGGCATGTGGACGCCTGCGCAACACATATCCGACTCGCTCCCACTTCAAGGTTCCCTTGAATGCATCCCCGTTAGCATCGCGCAAATCAGGAAGTCGAACCGAAACCTTGCGCAACGACGTGCTTGCCGACGTGGTCAGCAAAATCTGCCCGCTCTCCGCTTCAGCCTTCGCCAGCTCCAACTCGACGCTGCTTAACGCATCCTCGCCTGGATACGTCATCGGTCCCGCATTGACCATCGAGTCCTCGGTCCAAATCCGATACCCTGACTTCACGGTGTTGACGGTCTTGCTAGGCTTTGAGAACACCGGGAAATCCATGGTTCGGGTCAGCTCGCCCTTGGTCGCAACAATCCGCAAGGTCTTCGCCGGCTTGTCAAGGTACACGGGCCAATAGACGTTCGGACTAGTCGTGTCGATGCTCGCCAATTCGCCGCCGTCCTGATCCAGCAGCGTTGTATGGCTTGACACTCCTCGATGCAGGAAATTCCATTCGACAAGCAGTCCATTCTCGGAAACGGGGCGCAGCGACTGCATCGTGACACGCCCAATATGAACATCAGGATTCTTGCGATAGAGTTCGAACTTGTCAAACCACGCCTTGCCATACGCCGAATGTCGCATCAAGATGAAAAACTGGATTCGCTTGACAGGCTTGTCAGGCCAAAATGCGCCTTGAATTTGTTGCCAGCCATGAGTCCCCTCCTCCCAATTCTCACGTACTGCCCACTTGTGGGTACCGTCCTCATAGTCGATATCGAGATAGATGCAATAGTCGGTTCCGCTGATAACATTTTCGGCCTTGCTCCAGCCGCTGTACAAAATTGGAGTCTTGTCAGGCTTTTCGTACACGATATTCTGAAGCAACGCAAATGGACGGGAGCCCTTGACGTATTCAGCAACCATCGATGTCTTGCCATCCAGGGCATCCGTCGTGTCAAAACCGCAACGATCCCGGTCTACATGAAATATCCATCCTGGCAAATTACCGTCGGCATCCGGCTCCAGGCTTGGATTGACCAACTCGTTCACCTGACCCAATGCAGCCATCGCGCCCAGTACCAAGGATAATACGCCGATTCGATTCATCGATAGCCTCCATGCTTTCCTGCGTTTTCAGTATTTTTGCCTAAAAGAAGAATTTCGCCTGTTTCTCACCTTTTTCAAGCAATCTCAGCTCACCCTATGGTTTCTTTAATGCTGAATGCTGAATTATGAATGCTGAATTATGAATGCTGAATTATGAATGACCCGTCCGACCCCGTCCGACCCCGTCCGACCCCGTCCGACCCCGTCCGACCCAGTCCGACCCAGTCCGACTTATCCCCTGGAAGTTGCGGTCATCATCACGCGCGTACCTTTGGGACGGAGGCCCCCCACGGTGGGTGGGCTAAAGCCCTTATTTGCACTCGAAAAATTTCGCGGATTTTCCAGAAATTTCAACTAAAACCGCTGCATTTTCATCAAGAGTCATTCACTATCTTTTTTTGCTTGGATTCTCGATGATTTCCGATGACCATACATTTTATTTATTTCCACTAATTTTCGAAGATAATATAGATATCATATTAAATTTTCATACTAAAATTTCTGGATTTCACCATCACTAATTTCAATATATTTCTTTTCAAGAAAATTCATGTACTCACGATTAAATCTACCTATTAACGACTAGATTTCATTATCTCCTCAAAGCAAGTTATTTTTGACAGAACTACTTGCACATTATCCTTGACAGCTGTAAAGTTTGTATCGGTTGTAGCAAAGAGTTAATTAGCATGTCTAAAACAGCATTGGGAGAATCAATGATGAAGAAGCGATGCGCTATGATGTTAACAGCCGCGACATTGGCGTTTGGTTTGTCGGGTTGCGTTTCCCGCGGTCAATTCAAGCTCGCAAGCGACGGAAAGCCCGTAGCTGAAATCGTGGCTGACGCACCAGAGGGCAGCCCTCTGAACACCGCCGCCCAGGAATTCAGGCATTGGGTCGGGGCAATCTCAGGCGCCAAGCTCGACATCGTCAAGGCTCCCTCCGGGAACTTCCCCAACGCAATCGCATTTTCTGCAGATCAAAGCATTCTGGACAAATACCCGGAAGACGCTAAAAAACTGGCGGGGAACGACGGATACGCAGCAAGGCTTGACGGCAATACCCTGCATATCTTTGGAAGCCGTCCAAAAGGCGCAATCAACGGAGCATTCAAGATCCTTTTCAAGAACACGGACATCATCTGGGCAAGGCCAAACAAGGAATTCGGAACGCTCTTCTCGCAAAATCCAAACTTGGTCCTCGACGATTGCGATCACATTGACGTCCCGGCATACATCATGCGTGGCTGGCAATTCCCCCACGGCGTCACCCAGCAGGAATTCGAATGGTGCATCAGAAACTCGGCCAATTGGACCAATGCCTCAAATGGCTCGAACCAACGCAACAAGCAATACGGCATGTGGGAAGAAGCCTATTTTGGACATAACCTGACAGGATTGTACATCAGAGGAGACAAGTATGGGGAATCCAATCCCGAATACTTTTCGGAAAGGAACGGAAAACGACTCCTTCCAGGTAAGGCGGGAATGAGCCAACTTTGCTTCTCAAACCAGGAAATGACCAAGGACTTCATCAAGGAATTCGACATACGGGTCGCAGCCAGGCCAGAAGCTTCAATGTATGGAGTGTTCATCGAGGACAACTACCAAACTTGCCAATGCAAAAACTGCATGGAAGACATCAAACTCCCAGACGGAACAAGCATCGACAAAGATGACCCCAGGTTCCTATCGACAAGATTCTTCCTCTTCCTTAACCAAGTCGCAAGACACGCCAAAATCAAGTACCCCTACAAGAAAATCCAAGTTTACGGGTACTTCTTCACCGAAATCCCGCCGGCAATCGATGTCGAAGACAACGTGATAGTCCTCCTTTGCCCAATCTACAAAAACGTCAAGTTCCCGGTGACAGCGCTACAAAACGAGTACACGGGCAAGAGGCTCAACGCATGGCTGAAGGCCGCCAAGGACATCATCATGTACGAATACTTTGGATTGACAAACGAATTCCCAAGACCGGCAGACGTCGCCTTCGCTCAAGACCTCATCTACCAATACGAAAACGGAATCAACAAGATCCATACCGAGCTGATGTCGGACGACACATCCAGGCCCGATTCTCAAACTTGGAAGAGCCGGGGACTCGAATCCTGGAAATCAAACGCAATCTACTTCTGGGTCATGAACGAACTGAAATGGAACCCATACGCAAATGTCAACAAGCTCCGCAAGGAATTCCTGCAACGGGTTTACAGGGAAGCCGCGCCATACGTCGAAAAGTACCTTCAATTGACAGAAAAAGCCTGGCGCGCAAGCTCGGAACGCTCAACCTGGAACACCCCTTCCGCCAACAGCTGGGCATCGCTCGCAGACCTCGGGTACTACCAGGAAGCCTGCGCACTCCTTGACCAGGCCAAAGCAATCGTCAAAGACCCAAAAACAAAGAAAATGGTCGAGGAACTTGCCGACCCGCTCCAAAACAACACGTATCTCAAGGATTGGATGAAACAAAAGGAACTGGTCGATAAATTCAACGCCAATCCCTCTGCCTACAAGGACGTGGCAATCAACGGAGACTTCGAGACAACCATGGAAGACCAGGCAGGCGAAGACACGGCACGAGAATGGCTCGGAACGAAAATCAAAGGCTGGAGCTTCTGGTGGCTCGAACCGCAAGGCAAGTACGGAATCGCGCTGACAGAAGGAGTCAACAACTCCAAATGCCTCTTTATGGACAATGTCAAAAATTCATGCTTCATTCAAGGCTACGACACAAAACCAGGCAGAGTCTGGCTCGTCACCTGCAAGGTCAAAAAATCTGATCCCGAGGACAAGCCCCATATCTTCATCCGCTGGGTCAAGCCAGACGGAAAATGGCTTGACCAATGGGACAGGTATTTCAGGGATCCCGTCGACAAAACAAAAGACGGATGGTACACCATCCAAGCAGTCGTGACTGTCCCGGAAGGCGCAGGTTGCCTCAGGGCGCTCCTGGGTTGCAACGGCTGCAATGGACGAATCCTATTTGACGACTACCATGCCTACGACATCACAGAATAGCCCCCCCATTTCACAACCATCCAACAAAACTCGGTTAGCCATGAAAACAATTCATCTCCTGACGAATGCGCATTTGGATCCTGTCTGGTACTGGGATTGGCAAGAAGGACTCAATGAAAGCTTGCGGACATGCCGTACCATGGTCAAGCTTCTGGACGAATTCCCCGATTTGACGTTCAATCGAGGCGAAGCCTACTTCTACGACCACCTCGAACACGCAGACCCAAAATTGTTCCAGCGAATCCGTGAACTGATCGAAGAAGGACGCTGGTGCGTCGTCGGCGGCAACTGGATCCAGCCGGACCACAACATGCCCTGCTCCGAAGCCATCCTCAGACAATACCAAATCGGGCAGGAGTACTTCAAGAACACATTTGGATTCAACATCAATGTCGCCTGGTCCGCCGATTGTTTCGGGCACAGCGCAGGCATCCCGGACGTGCTTGCCGCTTGCGGCTTCAAGTACTTCAGCTGCAATCGCCCAATGCCGCACACCCTTCAATTGCCTGCCGAAACTTTCTACTGGAAAGGACAGGGAACCGGGAAAGTCCTGGCGTCAAGACTCGATGTGGGATGGTATGGCTGCGAAAGCGATGCGGCACCAGCAAGATTGGACGCACTCCTACAACGATACGCGGACAGACCGCATAAAAACATCCCCTCTGGAATGGGAGTCGGTGACCATGGAGGCGGAACGACACGCCAACAACTCGACGATATTCGAAAATGGAAAGAGCAACACCCGGAAGTCAATGTCGTTTTTTCCACGTTCGACAGGTATTTCGCCGCCATTGAACAGGAAATCGCTGAAAACAACATCCAACCTCCTACCTATTCCGGCGAAATGAACTTCTGCCTCACGGGATGCTACGCCTCGTTGCCGGCTTTCAAAAAGGCCTACAGGCAAGCCGAAAGCACAGTCCGGATCGCGGACAGAATCGAAAACGCCGTCAATGCATACCTCAACATCCCCTTCAAGGATTCGACCGAACAATGGAAAGACATCTGCTTCAATGACTTCCACGACATCCTCCCATGCAGCTCAACCGAAAGAGCGATGAACTATCAGAAAGACCAACTCAATGGCACAACGCATACAGCAAGAAAACGTATCTTCGCAGCGCTGCAATCACTCTCCACGAAAATCAATATCACGGTTCCAAAACCCGAAGGATATGCACCTGAACAAGTCCCCATCGTCCTGTTCAACCCAAACCCAAGGACATTCAAAGGCACCGTCGAAGTCGAATGCGCACTCGATTACAGGCCGCTGCGACTCGCAACAACCGATTGTCTGCAGATCTTTGACGAAAACGACAAACCAATGCCATTCCAGGAAATCGACACGGAAATGCACAACAGCCCAATCGGAAGCAATATGTGGAGGAAACGCGCCGTCCTGAACGTCGAAATGCCCGCCTTCGGTTGGAAAGTCGTCAAGGTCGGAGCAGATCCCCAGCCCGTACGTTGCCAGCCCCCAACAGAAGATATCGCCAAGCCAATCGACAATTGCTCGATTGGAAACAGAATCCTCACGATCGTCGCAAAGCCAGGCGAGCAAAACATCACGATCAAGAGGCAAGACCTGCCCGACTTCAATTTCTCCCTCGCCAATTATCTTGACCCATACGGCTCCTGGGGTGACATGGCCGATACAGTCAAGGGCATGCAATTGCAGGATTTGCAGGAAGTCTTCGAGATCACACGAACGATTATCACCGAAAAGGGACCGCAACGAGCCGCAATGTTCGTCGAACTGGCCGGTCGAAAATCATCAATCTCGTTGCTGTTCCGCCTCAATCGAAAAGACCATCACTTCAGCGTCCAAGCCAGATTGATGTGGGATGACAGGGCACGGCGACTCAAGTTGCGATTCCCCCAAGGACATACCATCGCCTACGATTGCCCTGCTGCGGAAACACAACGCCAGAACACGGGCCAAGTCCCTGGAATCCGATACGCCAAAATCTACAACGAAGAGGCTTCGCAGGCCTTCGCCTTCGCATCCAACTGCGGATACAGCTACGACAACCTCAATGGATTCTTCACCTGGACGCTCGCAAGAGGCTGCCATTACTCCTCAGTCTCGAACAGCAATTCACAGACGGATCCGCATCGCCCAGTCGAACGGGGAGAAGTCGTATTTGATTTCCTTTGGGGTGACAAGCCCGAATTGGCCAATGAACTTGCAGACCAATTGGAATTCCCAGTCCAGACATTCGTCGCCTGGCCAAATGAGGGCGCCTTGCCTCCCGCCGGGCAGTGTTCCAAGCTGGATCTCCCAAAATGCGTCGAACTCGTTTCCGCCAACAATGGCGCCAATGGCGACTTGGTGATCCAAAACCGATCCAAGGAAACCATTGAACTCAAGACCATCAACCGTGCCGTCACGCTGCCGCCATGGAACTTAGTGACGATCAGCCACAAGGAATGGTTTGGAAAGTAAGCGCTTCACAGGACATTGGAGGCGACGGCGTCACCATTTGAGCCGTCGCCTCCAACTTGTTTAAAAATCAAGATTTGTGTGGATTGCGTCCAACTTGGGACTGAACGGGATCGCTCCGGCTTCGGTGATTTCGTAGCCAGTCTCGATGCGAACTCCGTTATGGACAGGATGTCCGAAGAAGCTGACGTCAACGCAAACTGCCATTCCAGGAACCAGCACGTCCTTGCTGTTGGGGCCGAAGAAGGGTGCCTCAGCTTCATTCAAGCCAATCGTGTGGACAAACGGACAGACCAAGTACTTGGCGAACCCAAGTTTGTCGAAATACTTTCTGGCGGGCGCGTCGATTTCCTGACCTGAAAGCCCTGGCTTCAGCATCTCCTTGGTGAGACAGAACGCTTCGCGCAAATGCTTCAGGCAATCCTTCTGAACTGGAGAATAGGTTCCATTGACTGGCAACGCATCGCCAATTGCGCTGGAATAACCGTTGACCTTCGGCGACAAGCCGATCATCACCAGCTCGCCATCCTTCATGATCTTGCTCGTGGCGGTCGGAACAACGGCATTGCCACGAATGCCTGAACCGACGATTGCCGTAAACCCGAATCCACTTGCCCCGCGGCTACGGGCAGCATATTCTCCTGCCGCCGCGACTTGGATTTCGGAGTTGCCTGGCTTGACCATTTCCTTCATCGCGTCGTAGCTATAGTCGGCCAGCTTGAATGCCGCCCGAATCTGCTCGATTTCCCAGCGCGACTTATGGTGGCGGAATGTCAGGTACTCGTCCGTGATGTCAACCATTTCCACGCCTTTGAAGCCAGCTGCAATCTCCTTGTAGCATCCGTAGGGCATGCGATTGGCATCAACCAACCCAATGCGCTTGACTGCCCCAAGCGTCTGGTTCAATTCCGCGAACAACTGTGGAAAATCGATGATTGTGGCTGCGGGATATTCCTCATCAGGCACCATGAATGCCTGGAAATTCCTGGTTTCCTTAATCGCGCTATCCTGCTTGGCGAAGGGTTCGCTTTCGGGACCGCCCAACAACATTGGCGTTCCTTTTCGAGGAACCAAGACTGCGCCGCTCTCAAACTGGGGGCACCACCCCGTCAAATACCAACCGTTGCTGATATTCGTCTCGTCATAGTAAATCAATGCCAAATCCAAATTCTCGCGCTCCAATATCCCGCGCAACTTCGCCAAGCGCGATTCGCTCTCGCTCGAAATTAAATACCCCATGACCTGCTCCTTGATTTTCTTGATTGACCCAATTCTGAAACTCAATGACCACGGCAAAATCACAACCAAAACAATGTACACCCAACACGCAAAAAATCATCCGCAAAAGCCCTTGATCTTTCCGCCTTTCCCCGACAACGATTCAAGTGAAGCTCAAGTACGGGCACCCGGGGTGCTCGTACTCAAAGAGTTCTCCAAAAACGCCATGAAAATCATTAGCGCCAACTGCTTTGTCAGGGTTAACTCTAGGGTTCTCGTTTGATGATTGATTCAGGTATGCTTTGGGTATCGATGACCTCGCCTTTCGGGAACAGATTTCCAATCAGGCGAAGTTCGCGGGCATTTGGCGAACCACTAAACCCCAATGAACGGGAACCACAAATCACCGAAGCCATCGTTGCCTTCCCCCCATTCAACTGGCACATCGGCAAGCCCGCAGCAGCAATCAAAGCATTGCATATGCGAATTTCGCCCTGCCCATTAAAATTGAACGCATTGTTACAGCTCCCCCAGCCGGCAAATCCCAGGAAGTCAACGCGACCGGAAAAGTCAGGCTCAGATTTCACATAGATGAAATCATTTCTGGTACGACTCGTGTCCAGATTGGCGAATTGGCTATCCACCAGCAGCGCCGTGCAATCGCCACGGAGGCTCATGCAGATGTTTCCGCTGTCAACGCCGTGGCAAATCGAAATCACATCCTTCGCCCCATCCTCCAAAACCAAGCCTTCGCTGGCGCCATACACGAAATTGTGGTACAGCAACTGACCGCGACTGGAACCAACGATGTACGGACGAGACTGCTTCATGATCTTTGCATAGATCAACTTCCAATAATCGCGATTGGCGCGCAAGCACCAGCAATTCGGCGTAAAATGGCAATCCCGAACGATACCACCCTCGGATCCGCTACCAATCCGTATCCCTATATTCAATGGCGCCATCCACAAATACTCAACATAATGCCTGTCGCAGCGATGCCTGGCAAAGTCAACACCGTTGTATGACGTCGGCAAGGCGACATTGATCACGTAGATATCCCTGCCATTGCCACGGATCGTGAACGAGTACTCGTCCAGGTTCGCCGGATCCTGCTCGTTGTATATCACGGTTATTCCCCGAAGCCCGGACGCATCATGCAAATTGAAAAGCGCATCGCCTTCGGGATCGCCTTTCCCGAAGCAGGTATGGATTCG
>Ga0209723_1005122_pt1 | contig 13844 bp, 8 predicted proteins | sample BiotimSIPDNA_2_FD_185750 | JGI IMG/M metagenome (GOLD analysis project Ga0209723, IMG submission 185750) | Anaerobic biogas reactor microbial communites from Washington, USA - Biogas_R2 time_0 SIP DNA (SPAdes) (version 2) | ecosystem: Engineered > Bioreactor > Anaerobic > Unclassified | place... | reverse complement strand
CTTCGACCCCCAAACAACCGGCCCGGCGCAACCAGCGCCGCACAGGTTGCCAACCATGCGAATATAAGGCGGAAACGCCTTATAAAATAAAAGGAGAACATGCTATGAAGAAAATTCTGTCCCTGCTCCTGGTCACCGTCCTGCTGCTGGGCACCGCCTCCGCGTTCGCGGCCCAGAAAGTGGGCGTGGCCATGCCCACCAACTCCCTGCAGCGCTGGAACCAGGACGGCGCCAACATGAAGGCGCAGCTGGAGGCCGCCGGCTATGAGGTGGACCTGCAGTATGCCAACAACGAGGTGGCCACCCAGGTCTCCCAGGTGGAGAACATGATCCTAAACGGCGCCGAGGTGCTGGTGCTGGCCTCCATTGACGGCTCCTCCCTGGGCACGGTGCTGCAGCTGGCCAAGGACAACGACATCAAGGTCATCGCCTATGACCGCATGCTGACGGACACCGAGACGTCGACTACTACGCCACCTTTGACAACTACAAGGTGGGCACCATCCAGGGCAAGTTCCTGGAAGAGAAGCTGGACCTGATGAACGCCGAAGGCCCCTTCAACTTTGAGCTGTTCGCCGGTTCCCCGGACGACTCCAACGCCCGCTATTTCCATGGCGGCGCCTGGGACATCCTCAAGCCCTACTATGAGGCGGGCAAGATTGTGGTCAAGTCCGGCCAGACCGACTTTGAGACCATCGCCATCCTGGGCTGGGGCACGGACGACGCCCAGGCCCGCATGGACAACCTGCTGACCAACTACGTTGACGGCACCGAGCTGCACGCCGTGCTCTCCCCCAATGACTCCCTGGCCCTGGGCATCACCAACTCCCTGCAGGCCGCCGGCTACACCCTGGACAACTTCCCCGTGGTCACCGGGCAGGACTGCGACGTGACCAACACCAAGAACATCATCCTGGGCTACCAGGCGATGTCGGTGTTCAAGGACACCCGCGACCTGGCTGCCCAGGTGGTGCTGATGGTGGACGCCATTCTGAAGGGTGAGGAAGTGCCGGTCAACGACACCGAGACCTACTTCAACGGCGTCAAGATCATCCCCTCCTACCTGTGCGACCCGGTCTTCGCCGACAAGGACAACTACCGCGAGCTGCTGATCGACTCCGGCTACTACACCGAGGAGCAGCTGAAGGTCGACTAAGCCGCGCCTTTGCCTGACAACCCCGCCGGGGAGGGGCTTCCCGCCCCTCCCCGGCCTCTGATTCTTCATCATCCGACCGTTTGGAGGAATGCGATGGCAGGCGTCCTGCTGGAGATGCGCGGCATCACCAAAACCTTCCCGGGCGTGAAGGCGCTGGACAACGTCAACCTGACCGTCCAGGAAGGCGAGATCCACGCCATCGTGGGCGAGAACGGGGCGGGCAAGTCCACGTTGATGAACGTGCTCTCCGGCGTGTGGCCCTATGGCAGCTATGAGGGCGAGATCCACTTTGACGGCCAGGAATGCCGCTTCATGAACATCCGGGATTCCGAGCGCCTGGGCATCGTCATCATCCACCAGGAGCTGGCGCTGGTGCCCTACCTGTCCATCGGGGAGAACATGTTCCTGGGCAACGAGCAGACTGGCTTTGGCGGCATCAACTGGGACCTCACCTACCAGAACGCCCAGAAACACATGGCCGAGGTGGGCCTGATGGATGACGCGCGCACCCTCATCAAGGACATCGGCGTGGGCAAGCAGCAGCTGGTGGAGATTGCCAAGGCGCTGGCCAAGAACGTGCGGCTGCTCATCCTGGACGAGCCCACCAGCTCGCTCAATGACGAGGACAGCCTCAACCTGCTCAACCTGCTCAAGAAGTTCCGCGAGGAGCGGGGCATCACCAGCATCATGATTTCCCACAAGCTCAACGAAATCGCCTACGTGGCCGACAAAATCACCATCATCCGCGATGGCGCCACCATTGAGACCCTGGACAACCGCGCGGGGGACGTCTCCGAGCCCCGCATCATCCGGGGCATGGTGGGCCGGGAGATGGTGGACCGCTTCCCCCGCCGGGAGCCCCGCATCGGGGACAAGGCGCTGGAAATCATCGACTGGACCGTCTACCACCCCCTGTACACCGAGCGGCGCGTGGTGGACAACGTGTCCCTCAACGTGCGCCGGGGCGAGGTGGTGGGCGTTGCCGGGCTGATCGGCGCCGGGCGCACCGAACTGTGCCAGTCTGTCTTTGGCCGGGTGTATGGCACCAAAATCTCCGGCACCATCAAAAAGGACGGGCAGGAGGTGCACCTGCATTCCGCGGCCGAGGCCATCCGCCACGGCTTTGCCTACATCACCGAGGACCGCAAGGGCGACGGGCTGGTGCTGACCAACGCCATCAGCCACAACATCACCCTCTCGCGCCTGGAGCTGGTGGCAAAGCGCGGGGTGATCGACAAGGACCGGGAGCTGCACGCGGCGGAGGAATACCGCGACAAGCTGTCCATCCGCACCCCGGATGTGGAGCAGCTGGTGGGCAACCTGTCCGGCGGCAACCAGCAGAAGGTGCTGGTGGGCAAGTGGATGTTCTCCCTGCCGGACATCATGATGCTGGACGAGCCCACCCGCGGGGTGGACGTGGGCGCCAAGTATGAAATCTACAGCATCATCAACGACCTGGTGGGCGAGGGCAAGGCGGTGCTGATGATCTCCTCGGAGCTGCCGGAGCTGCTGGGCATGTGCGACCGCATCTACGTGATGGTGGAAGGCAAAATGGTGGGTGAGCTGACACGGGAAGAGGCCACCCAGGAAAACATCATGGACATGATCATGCAGGCAAGCAAGGGAGGACAGGCCATATGGGCAAGCTGAAGACATCCTTCTCCAAGAACCTCAAGCAGTTTGTGATGCTCATCACGCTGGTGGTCATCATCCTGTTCTTCCAGGTGCTCACCCGCGGCACGCTGCTCAAGCCCATGAACGTGTTCAACCTCATCAACCAGAACGCCTACGTGGTGGTGCTGGCCGCCGGGACGCTGATGTGCATCCTCACCGGCGGCAACATCGACCTGTCCGTGGGCTCGGTGGTGGCCTTTGTGGGCGCCTGCGCCGGCACCTTCATGATCACCTGGAAGTGGGACCCCTACCTCTCGGTGCTGCTGTGCCTGGGGATCGGCATCCTGATTGGCGTGTGGCACGGCTTCTGGATCGCCTATGTGCGCATCCCGGCCTTCATCGTGACGCTGTCGGGCCAGCTCATCTTCCGCGGGCTGACCTTGATTGTGCTCAAGGGCCTCACCCTCTCCCCCTTCCCACGCGCCTTCATGGGCCTGTCCACCGGCGCCATCGGCAACTTCATGCTGGGGGTCAACCCCCTGATGCTGGCACTGTTCAGCGTCGCGGTTGGCTGGGCCAGCTTTGGCCTGCAGTTAAGGGGTTTCTTCCACGAAGAAGACGCCGGAAAGTTCATGAAATCCTTCCTCATCGCTACCCTCATCAGCCTTCTGATCACAGTTGGCCTGATTCTGTTTATCCACCAGAACGTGATGACCTCCATCACCAGGCTGCTGTTTGGGACTGAGCTGAGGAACGTGTCCAGCCTGGTCATCGGCCTCCTGCTTGCCGCCGGCGTGTTCTTCATTGAAATCCGGAAGCGCGCCGACCGCAAGCGCAAGGGCTATTCCTACGACAGCTGGCTCACCACCCTCACCCGCGCGCTGGTGATTTCCGGCGCCCTCATCTACTTCTTCTGGCTGCTCGCCAACTACACCGGCGCGCCGGTGGTGCTGATCACCGTGGGCATCGTGCTGGTGGTCTACTCCTACCTGACCAGCAAGACCGTGCTGGGCCGCCACCTGTACGCGGTGGGTGGCAACGAGAAGGCCGCCCGCCTCTCCGGCGTGAAGACCGACAAGATCAAGTTCCTGGCCTATGTCAACATGAGCTTCCTGGCCGCGGTGGCCGGGCTGATCTTCTCCGCCCGGCTCAACTCCTCCTCCCCCCAGGCGGGCATGGGCTTTGAGCTGGACGCCATCGGCGCCTGCTTCATCGGCGGCGCCTCCGCCTATGGCGGCATCGGCACGGTGGGCGGCACGCTGATCGGCGCGCTGATCATGGGCGTGCTCAACAACGGCATGAGCATCATGGGCATCTCCATCGATGTGCAGCAGGTGGTCAAGGGCCTGGTGCTGCTGACCGCCGTCGCCTTTGACGTCATCAGCAAGCAGAAGATCTCCCTGCCCTTCCTGTCCCGGCTGTTTGCCAGGAGGGCGGCCTAGGGGGACGGGACGGAGACGGGGACGAAGGACGCTTCCCTTTTTTGAAAAAAAGGGAAGACCAAAAACTTTAAATGGGTATGAAAAAGCCGCGTCCTTGATGGGGGCGCGGCCTTGTTTATAGGCGCTGGCGGGCATGGGAGGTTGACGGCTATCCGGTATCAGCCCTCATCTTCCGGGAAATCATCCGGTTCATTGTCCGCCTCCTCTTCCCCGGCCATCGCTGTCATCGGACGGATCATGCTTTCAATGAAGTTGATTTCCTCCTCGTCCAGGCCATATTTGGCATAGAGTTCAGCATCTGTCCATGGCTTTGAGAAGTCTTGGAGCGGAACGAGCTTATACACTTTTGCGGTTGCATGTTGAGTATTCTTAAGCATAGCAACCATGAATCTGAATAATCGTGTACTCATATATGAAATTGCATTGTTTGCTTCCTTGCTACTTTTAAATGGTCCGATAACTAAATAGGTTTCAGTACAAGCAGTGTCTTTACCAGCATAAAAAGGTTTGTTTATGATTTGATGGGGATATTCCTCACCAGCACCATAAGCATAAGAAATTAAGATTTTGTTTGCATTTAAATATTGTCTGCCAGAAGGTATTTGCTCTAGAGCCGTATAAGAAATCTCTTTGTTTCCATATACTGTAATGTTGTTTTTTGCGCTCTTATTATCAGCGAATTTTGCTTTTGTATCTAATCCAAAAGGCTTCCTAGCACTTACAAGTTTAGAGAAGCTCACCATGTTTTCACTAACGACTTTTTTAAAAATTGGCAACATCTGATTGAACCTGATAAAGACATCCGTTCCTTCTGTCAAAAGTGATCTTTTTGTCGATGATATTGACCCAAGAATTGAATTATGAACTTTGCAGTCACCCTGATATTCAATATCCCACAAGAAGTAACAAATACCTCCTTTTACAAAAACTCCAGGAAACAAGTCAGTGGAATCATGGAAATCATAAATCTCCTTGATTCGCTTATCAGCCTGCATTTCTTTCCTAAAATCATTTAGCCCTTTGCCACCTGCATACCATCGAGATGGCATTATCAACGAAATGTAAGCAGGGTTTGTTTTCTTTGCCTGCGATACAAAGTACTGATACACTGGCACAGCACTAGCTTGAGCTCCCCCATCCATCACCTGATACGGCGGATTCCCAATAATCGCGTCAAATTTCACGTCCTTCTTCATCCCCTTCCGCAGTTCTTCGGCCAGCCGACCTTCCTTGGCTGCCGGGATTAAATCCAGCTTCATCAGATTATCGGTGTTCACCCCCGGAAAGCCGCCATACACATAGTTTTTGACCATGTTGTAGATGATGTCGCTGGGGGCGCAGGCAAAGACCTGCTCCTCCAGAATCCAGCGGACACGCTCCTGCTCATCCGGGATGCCTGGCGCCAGGCCTTTGAACAGGCGCTTCACAATCTCCGTCATGTACAGGCCAGATTTGCTGTACAAGTCGATGAAGGTGCTGTCCATGCTGGTGAACAACTGCGGCGCCTCCCGCTGCAGCAGGTCCACCATCAGCTTGACCACGCGGCGCGGGGTGAAGATCTGGTTGGTTTGCTGGGGCGGGATGTAGTCAAAGATGTCCTCCTCCTCCTGGGTGTGCAGGTAATCGGCCAGCCTGTCCTTCAGGTCAAAAAACTCCTGGATGGCGGCGTCAAACACCACCTGGTTGAACAGGCCGGGTGCCCGCACCTCCTGGCCATCCACGTCCGTGAATGTGTAGCCATCGCGCAGCAGGCCAAACTCCTCCTTTGTGATGCTGGTGAGCTCCAGGAAGGTGGGTTCGTGAATGTTTTCCTCAAAGTTCATCAAGGTGGTGTCCCGGGTGCCATAGGCCATCAGGAAGGCCGGGATGGTGCGCGCGAAGCCGCGCAGATGGTCCCGGACATCATCCTCGGTGGTTTTCTTCTTTTTTTCCTCCACCTTCTCCAGGTGTTTTTCCACATAGTTGAGCGCTACCTCGTGCACAGATTGCTCCACCGCCTGGTGCAGGGAGTGCCGGATGCTCTCCAACTTCTGTTCATGTTCCGCCTCCCTGCGCCGGATGGCCTCAGGGTCTTCCAACCCGGCAAGATCCTCCTTCAGGGCCTGCTCCGCCTGGTGTTTCTGGCGCTCATGCTGGTAGAGGTTCTCCTCCACCCGGGCGACCAGTGCCCGCTGCGCATTTTTCATGTCCCGGTTGTTGGCGGCCTGGCTTTGTGTAAACTCCACCCTGCCCTTCATAAAGCCGCCTTCCATACCCCTGACCAGCTCCCTGGAGATGCCATCGGCGGCCTTCCAGCGCTCGGCAATCTCCTCATGCTTCCTGAGGATGTCCTCCAGGTTGGGCGCGTAGATGGGGTCACCGAAGAGCCCGCCGGTGCTGGAGATGACGATCTCCGGGCTGATATGCACCTCGCCCGTTTCGTCCAGGCTGGGCTGGGTAACTTCGACCGGCCGGGCTGGGACCAGGCGCTTGTTTTTCTCGGGCTGGATCTTGTCCAGGATGTCTTTGAGCGCCTGCGGCGCGGAAAAAATGGCGCTGATGTTGGCAAAGAGAAGGTTGCTCATGAAGCCGCGCTTGACCACCTCCTGGGCTTTCAGGCGGCTGGGGATGGTGAGCACCTCGGCCGGATCCAGTTCCGCCAGGGCGCCCTCCCCGTCCTCGGCGATGACCGGGAAGAAATTGATGAGCTCCCGGATCTTGCCCTGCCGGGCCTCCACGCCGCTGCCCGCGCCTTCCCCGGAGAGGTTGTTGGCCAGTTCGTCAAACAACACCAGGGTGCGGTCCGGGGCGAAGTCAAAGACGTAGGCGTTCTCCTTGCGCACCAGCTGGCCACTGCCCTGGTCCACATACTCATAGGGGTTCTGGGCACGGAAGGCGGCCTGGAAGTACAGCGCGGGGCTCTTGACGTTGTTGAGCATCAAGACGCCTGTCCACTCGGGGATGGTGACCCCGGTGGTGAGCTGGCTGACAGACAGGGTGATGGTCTTTTCGTGTTGCGCGATAGCCGACTTCACCCGGTCATAGGATTTCTGGCCAGCCTTGCCGTCCGCGGCGTGGTCGGCCAGCTCCTCATAATCCTCCTCCACGTTGCTCACACCATCGCCCGCGGCCAGCACCACTTTGTAATCCTTGAAGAAAGGGTGCCGGTTGAGCAGGCTTTCCATGGCCTTGCAGGCCGCCACCCGGGGCAGCAGCCAGAAGGTGTGGCGGAGCTGCTCGCGGTGGTGGCTTGCGGAGAAGGGGAACTGGCCCCGGTGCAGGTTGTCCAGAAATTTGAGGACATCCGCCTCGCGCACAAACTTCCCTGTCTCGCCGGTTTCAAAGAAATCACCCAGGTTGAAGGCATAGTCCAGGTTGGTGCCATCCTCCAGCATCTTGCCGCGGGCCACCTCCTGCTCCACCACCCGGCTCATCTGATAGGTGAAGAGGTTCAAGGTAGGCAGGGCGGCATAGGGGTTGGTGCCCTGTTCAGCCTCGTCCCAATTGACTTTGGCCTGCTGCTCATCCAGGTAGGACCAGTTGTAAATCTGCTCCTGGCTGAATTTCTGGCTGGCGATGGCTTTGAAGGGCGTGCCGGAGAGGTGCAGGGTGAAGCGGCGCTTGATTTCGTCAAAGGCACGGTCGGTTTTCAAGGTGTCAACGCCTTCATGGGCCTCGTCAATTACCAGCAAATCCCAGGGGATGCCCGACACCCATTCCAGCTTGTCATACAGACCGCCTGCAAAGCGCGCGCCCTTCAAATCCTGCAGGGAAATGAAGGCCAGACATCGCGCGGGAGGCGCGCCCTGAGGCCGGTTGTGCATGAACTGCAGGAACTGCTCACAGCTCAGCGCCTGGGTGCCGGCCAGGGCGTCAGTTTCAGACACAAAGCGGAAGCCCTCTTCCTGCCAGGCGATGAACTTCATGAAATCATCGTACCAGGAGTTGGCGATGGCCGGACGGTTTGTGACAATGAGCACATTTTGCGCACCCATCTTCCGTGCCAGATCATACGTGGTGAGGGTTTTACCGAAGCGCGGCTTGGCATTCCAGAGGAACTCCGCCTTTTCAGGTTCCGGGTCGGTCTTGATGTAGTTCAGGGTGGCGTCCACCGCGGCCTGCTGCTCGCTTCGCAGCAGGTAATCTACCTGGCCGTCCGGGCGCTGGACCTGCTCATAATCCAGGGCAATGAAATCATCCGTCATGGCCTCCGCACGGCTGACATCCCCAAAACTGAACCACTCCGTGGCGCCTGTCTCCCGCAGGGCTTCCTGAATGCCGCGGATTTTGAAATAGTCGTGCAGCTGCCTGTCCCGGAAGGCCCGGCCATCGTGATGCCTGGCCGGGCGCTCAAACAGAAACTCCGGCGCCAGCCCCGCCGTTCTGACCTGGGCCCGGATGCGCTTGATGACAAGCGGGTTGCCGGTCTCCCCCACCTTCACAAGACCTGCGTGGCTGGGCAACCCCGGCAGGGCGTAACCGTAGACGCGCAGGTTCAACGGGAAAAACGGCCTGACTTTGGTTTTATCCATTCTTTCCTCCTGTCCTGGGGTTGCTGCTTGACTTGCCGGCGTCCGGCAGGTCGATGTAGCGCTGATAGACCTTGGCGCGCCAGTCCCGTACAAGGCAGTAGATGCCGTTATGCGGCAGTTTTTTCCCACCGCATCCCGGGCAGGGTCTGGTGATTGTTGCGGTCCCTGTGAGCTGCACATCCGTCTCCGTCACCTCATGACAGCTGCCGGGGATGACACCCTTGAGCGCGTCCATCTGCCAGAGGTTCCAGGAAATGCGGTGCGCGAAGGTTTGCTGCGCCCTGGCCGGCAGGGTGCTGCCAAAGCGTTCCGCGTAGAAATCCATCGCCGTGAACAGCAGGTTTTCCCGGGCCAGGATGAGGCTGTCCCCCTGCCATTCATAACCATAGCAGGCTTCAAGGGCACGCCGGGCCCAGGTCAGCCATTCATCGGACTCATGCGTGTTTTCACTTACAACCCGCAGTTTTCTGTCCAGGATGCCCACGCGCCTGCTGACCGCGATTTCCTGCCCGGTGACCGTGTCATAGCGGCTGGCCAGGTAGGGTGCTTCACCGCAGGCGATTTCCATGCGGGGCGCGTCCACATAGGCCTGCCAGGATTTGCCCTTTTGACCGGGGAACGTGATGATGGCGGGATTGGTCTCCCAGCCCGCCGCGGTTTCCCGGTTGAAGACATCATTCCGGCCGAACCAGGCGGCGTCCACCAGGTTGTTCTGGCGGTTGCACACCCAGGAAGGGGTGAATACCTCGGCTTTATGCCGCGTTCGATTGCTTTGTTGCGCGGTGTCCTTAAAAACCCTGGGCAAGATCAACTGCCCGCCCATGTACAGGGCATCCATGAAAATGGGGTCGGAAAAGCCCGCTTGGCTGCCTTTGCCCCGGTAATCATCGGTAGCCCAGATGATGTTCCGGCCGCTGGAATGGTCCTTCAGCAGGCTTTCGCGGGCTTTTTTATCCAGGCTGTCCCGCCTGGCCAGGTGTCTTGTCAGCAATTCATTCAAGGTAAGGGAAGGCCTCCGTCTTTTGTTCCGAGCGGTTGGGAATATTCCGGGGCAATTTATGGTTTGGGAAAAGGCACTGCAGGTATTATAAACCATAAATGCAAATCTGGCATGCTCAACCTTGTGCAAACCCAGCCGAGCAAGGAAACGTGCCCGCATGATGCCATCCCCTGTATACAGGCCGACCCGCTCCTGCCCGCTTGTAACCTGCTGCATATGCAGGTACAATTTCCTTGAGTGAAAGTGGGCGGCACGCCGCCTGAAAAGGAGAGAACATGACAAAATTCCAAGACATGGTCTACCAGCGCCCGGATTTTGAGCAGGAAATCAAGGACGCCCAGGACCTCCTGGGCAAACTGGGCGGCGCCAGGGACGAAGCCGCCTTCTTTGAGGCCCTGCTGGCGCTGGACAGCCAGGGCCGCAGGCTGGCCACCCAGAACACCCTCTGCCAGATCCGCCACACCATCGACACCCGGGACGAGTTTTACACCAAGGAGCAGAACATCTGGGACGAGATGGGCCCCCACCTGCAGCAGGTGCAGGTGCAGGTGGCCAAGGCCGTGCTGGACTCCCCCTTCAAGGAACAGGTGGCCAAACGGTACAACCCCCACCTGCTGGAAAAGATGGCGGTGTCGCTGAAAACCTTCACCCCGGAAATCATTGAGGACCTGGTGGAGGAGAACAAGCTGGTCTCCACCTATGAGAAGCTCCTCGCCTCCGCCCAGATTGAGTTTGACGGCAAGACGCTCAACCTCTCCGGCATGGGGCCCTACCAGGAATCCGCCAGCCGGGACACCCGCAAGGCGGCCAACGCGGCCTTCTGGGGGTGGCTGGCAAACCAGCAGGACACGCTGGACGAGCTGTATGACAAGCTGGTGGCCCTGCGCCACCGCATTGGCCGGAAGCTGGGGCATGACAGCTTCATCCCGGTGGCCTACGCGCGCATGGGCCGCACCGACTGGACCCCGCAGGACGCACAGGTGTACCGCCAGCAGATCCTGGAGCACGTGGTGCCCCTGGCCCAGAAGCTCTACCGGGAGCAGAGCCGGCGCATCGGCATCGAAGACATGAAAAACTATGACTACTACCTCAACTTCCTCTCGGGCAACCCCAAGCCCCAGGGCGATGAGGACTACCTGGTGGGCCATGCCCGGGCCATGTACCGCGAGCTGTCCCCGGAGACGGACGCCTTCTTCCAGGTGATGGTCAACCAGAACCTGATGGACCTGACCACCAAGCCCGGCAAGGCGGGCGGCGGCTACATGACCTTCCTGCCGGACTATCAGGTGCCCTTCATCTTCAGCAACTTCAACGGCACCTCCGGCGACGTGGATGTGCTGACCCACGAGGCCGGCCACGCCTTTCAGGGCTGGCTGCAGCGGGATGTGGAGCTGATGTCCATCGCCGAATACACCAGCGAGGTGGCGGAAATCCACTCCATGAGCATGGAGTTTTTCACCCACCCCTGGATGGAAGGCTTCTTCGGCCCGGACACCGAAAAATACTACCACGCCCACGTGGCCGATGCCCTCCAGTTCCTGCCCTATGGCGCCAGCGTGGATGAGTTCCAGGAGTGGGTCTACCTGAACCCCCAGGCCACGCCGGCGCAGCGCCGCGCCCAGTTCCGGCAGATTGAGAAAAAGTACATGCCCCACATCGATTATGATGGGCTGGCGTACCTGGAAAACGGCGGCCGCTGGCAGCGCCAGGCCCACATCTACTTCGCCCCCTTCTACTACCTGGACTACACCCTGGCCCAGGTCTGCGCGCTGCAGTACTTCACCTGGAGCATGAAGGACAAACAGGCTGCCTGGCAGTCCTACCTCACCCTGTGCCTGCAGTCCGGCCGGCTGCCCTTCAAGCAGCTGGTGCCCCAGGCCGGCCTGAAAAGCCCCTTTGAGCCGGGCACCATCGCGCAGATCACCCCGGCGCTGGAGCAGTACATGGACGGGCTGGACAAGCGCAAAATCCAGTAAACAAAAGGCGGCGCGGGAGGCAACGACCCCCCGCACCGTTTGCTTTGGGTCGCGGGCAGCTGGCGTTTTTGGCGCGCATGGCCTGCTGGGGACAGCCCGGCAAGCCGGGTTTTACCAGCCCCTGTCGCCGCCCGGCACAGGCCGGTTTTCTTGTCCCCCCAAGGCCATTTGTGCTACACTGGGCACCAGCAAGACCCTGAACCGAGCCGCGGCCCGCCCAGCCCACGCCACACGCGCCGGCCGCCCTCAGGAAGGACCTTACATGACCTCAGGTTCCGCCATCTACATCATCGTTGACCGGGGCAAGGCCAACCGCCTGCTGCGCCGCGCGCAGGAACTGGGCGCCCGCCGGGGCACCGTCTTCCTGGGCGAGGGCACCCTGCCCTCGCGCTGGCAGGATTTCTTCGGCATCAACCAGACCCGCAAGGAGGTGCTGCTGCTGGCCGTGCCCGGCGGGCAGATTGAGGGCGTCTACAGCATGCTGCAGACAGAGTTCCACCTGCACAAGCGCTACAAGGGCATCGCTTTTTCCGTGCCCTACATGCAGTATGAGCCCGATGACCAGCAGGCCCGCCCGCCCGGGCAGGAGGCCTGGCGGGCGCCTGATTCCCCTTATGTGTGCCTGATGGCGGTGCTGGAGCGGGGCCTTGGCGGGGAATGCATGAAGGTGGCCCGCGCCGCGGGCGCCCGGGGGGGCACCATCATCCACGCCCATGGCGCCGGCGTGCCCCAGGACTATTACTTCCCGCTGAACATTGAGCCGCAAAAGGACATCGTGATGATCGTCACCCCCCGCGCCTCCGCCCCCCTCATCCGCCAGGCCATCTACGGCCATATGCAGCTGGAGCGCAAGGGCGCGGGCATCGTGTTTGGGCTGCCGGTCACGCGCACCCTGGGGCTGTATGAGGAGCGCGGCCAAGGCAGGGCGGTGGCGCCATGAGCCTGCTGCGCCAGAAGTTTTCAGAGGTCAGCCGTTCCCTGCTGCCGGTGATGGCGCTGGTGCTGCTGCTGGCCTTCACCATTGTCAGGCCCGACAGCGAGGTCATCTGGCGCTTCCTGCTGGGCTCGGTGCTGCTGCTGGTGGGCCTGGCCATCTTCCTGCTGGGCGTGGACCTGGGCATGAACCCCATTGGCGACCACATGGCGGTGGAGGTGGCCACCTCCAAATCCTCCCTCAAGGTGGCCTTCATCGCCTTTTTACTGGGCTTTCTGGTCACCGTGGCCGAGCCCGACCTGCTCATCCTGGGGCACCAGGTGGAGGCGGCCTCCGGCGGGGCCATCGGCGCCCTGCCCATGGTCTACCTGGTGTCAGCGGGGGTGGGCATGCTGATCATCTTCGGCACCTTCCGCCTGCTGCGCGGGCGCTCCTTCCCCGCTTTCATGGCCCTGGCCTACGGGGGCATCTTCGTGCTGAGCCTCTTTGTGTCCGAAGAATTCCTGGCCATCTCCTTTGATTCCTCCGGCGCCACCACAGGCGCTTTGACCACCCCCTTCATCCTGGCGCTTTCCGCGGGCCTGTCGCGCATCAAGGGCGGCAAAACCTCGGAGGAGGACGCCTTTGGCATGGTGGGGGTGATGAGCGCCGGGCCCATGTACGCCCTGATGCTCATGAGCATCATCACAGGGCAAAAGCACATCCAGGGCGAGGCGGCCGAATTTGCCGTGCAACAAGGCGGCGTGCTGGGGCCGCTGATGAACTACCTGCCAAAGGAGCTATTGGGCTCCCTGGTGGCGCTGCTGCCCCTCACCGCCTTCTTCTTCCTGCTCAACCACCTGTACTTCAAGGCCCCCAGGCGGGAGCTGTCCCGCATCATCAAGGGCCTGGTCTATACCCTGCTTGGCCTCACCCTGTTTCTGACCGGCGTGTACTCGGGCTTCCTGGACATGGGCCAGCTCATCGGGCGGGCCATCGCGGGGCAGAGCAGCTGGCTGCTGCCGGTGGTGGGCTTCCTGATCGGCATGATTGTGGTGCTGGTGGAGCCGGCCGTCATCGTGCTGGGCCAGCAGATTGAGGAAACCACCGGCGGGCGCATCCCCGGGCGCATCATCAAGGCCACCCTGTCCATCGGCGTGGCGCTGGCGGTCATGCTGTCCATGCTGCGCATCATGATCCCTGAATTAAAGCTCTGGCACTTCCTGCTGCCA
>Ga0209723_1005119_pt1 | contig 13846 bp, 7 predicted proteins | sample BiotimSIPDNA_2_FD_185750 | JGI IMG/M metagenome (GOLD analysis project Ga0209723, IMG submission 185750) | Anaerobic biogas reactor microbial communites from Washington, USA - Biogas_R2 time_0 SIP DNA (SPAdes) (version 2) | ecosystem: Engineered > Bioreactor > Anaerobic > Unclassified | place... | reverse complement strand
TTAGCCCTCTCAAAGAGGCTTTAGAAGTGCCGATTAAGTTTGATACAGACGTCAATGGCGCTGCGCTGGGTGAGTGGCGTTGGGGCGCAGCCCAAGGACTGGATACTTTCGTCTATTACACTATCGGCACTGGTATTGGCGGCGGTGCATTGGTAGAGGGGAAATTACTGCATGGCTTACTGCACCCGGAAATGGGGCATGCACCTTTGCCGCACGACAGCGAAAAGGATCCCTTTGAAGGCAACTGCCCATTCCATAAAGACTGTTTTGAAGGCTTGGCCAGCGGTCCAGCCATAGAAAAACGTTGGGGACAACGGGCAGAAACCCTTCCCCCAGGTCACCCTGCTTGGGATCTAGAAGCGCATTACATCGCCTTAGCGCTGCAGGGAATTATCTGCAACCTGTCTCCCCAGCGGATTATCCTGGGTGGCGGCGTCGCGCAGCAACCACAATTGCTGCCATTAGTTCGTAAGAAAACCTTGGCTTACCTGAATGGTTATGTTCAAGCTGATGCGATATTAAATGGGATCGACAGCTATATTGTGCCCCCTGCTTTGGGCGGTCAGGCCGGCGTTAAGGGTGCCTTCGCGTTGGCAATGATGGCGGAAGGGTGAGCCATGTACACTGATTTGGTTGACCTTGAAAAAGAAGCCCAGCGCTCTCTTCAACGTCTGCTTCCCCAAGTTGAGGTTGCGCTACAAAAACAGATAGCAAAAGATCCACAAACCTGGATATCATTCAATAAACGCTTAGAAAGTCATTTTTCGAAATTATTCCTGCTCTACTACAACTTGTATGCCGAGCGTTATGATTTCTTCTATCACCTGGCTAATTTACTGAATAGCCTTGCCGAAGCAGCCTTTGTACGGCCAAAAGACTTGCGTGAGCTCGACCAGGCACGAGAGAAAGACCCACTTTGGTTTCAATCAAACCAGATGGTAGGGGGCGTATGCTACGTTGATTTGTTTGCTATTAACCTTAACGGTATTAAAGAAAAAATCCCCTATTTCAAAGAACTTGGTCTGACCTACCTACACCTGATGCCGCTGTTTAAAATGCCAGAAGGCGAAAATGACGGCGGTTACGCGGTGAGCAGCTTTCGCGAAGTGCACCCACCCCTGGGTACTATGGCACAATTATCTGGGCTTTCCAGGGCTTTGCGCGCTGAAGGTATTAGCCTTTGTTTGGATCTGATCATCAACCACACCGCCAGCGAACACGAGTGGGCTGAGCTGGCAAAATCTGGTGACCCTGAATACCGCGAAATGTACGGCATATTCCCAAATCGAAAGACGCCAGACGCCTATGAGAAAAACCTGCGCGAAATCTTCCCAGAAGAGCACCCTGGGGCTTTCACTTGGTTTGAAGATATCCAGGCCTGGGTCTGGACCACCTTCCATTCCTACCAATGGGACCTCAATTACGCTAACCCAGCCGTTTTCAATCATATGGCTGAGGAATTGCTCTTCCTGGCAAACCAGGGTGTGGAAATCTTCAGGCTGGATGCGGTGGCTTTTATCTGGAAAGAGCTTGGCACAGGCTGTGAAAACTTACCTGAGGCGCACACTATCCTGCAGGGCTTTAATGCCCTCACCCGCATCGCTGCGCCGGCTATCCTGTTCAAATCTGAAGCCATTGTGCATCCTGATGATGTGGTCAAGTACATCTCTCCTACCGAGTGCCAGCTCTCATATAACCCACTCTTAATGGCACTATTGTGGAACTCTTTGGCTACGCGCAAGGTAGACCTGCTCAGCCAGGCGCTTGCCACCCGCTTCAAAATTGACCCGGCGACAGCCTGGGTCAATTACGTGCGCTGCCACGATGACATTGGCTGGACCTTTTCAGATGAGGACGCCATCCGGCTTGGTGTGCGGGGCAGCGATCATCGCCAATTCTTGAATGAGTTTTATCGTGGGCGCTTTCCTGGCAGTTTTTCGCGCGGGCTGCCCTTCCAGGAGAATCCCAAGACAGGCGACTGCCGCATCTCAGGCACCTGCGCTTCTTTAGCTGGATTAGAAAAGGCAATACAGGAAGAAGGCGCTGCCGAGGTAACTTTGGCAATTGAGCGCATTGCCTTGATGTATCACGTCGTGATGACCGTGGGCGGCATCCCGTTGATCTACCTGGGCGATGAGGTCGGCACCTTAAATGATTACAGTTTCCTTGAAGACCCCGATAAAAAAGACGACAGCCGCTGGGTGCACCGCCCTGCCGCGGATTGGGAAAGCTATGCCAAGCGCCTTGACCCCAAAACCATCGAAGGGCGTGTGTTTCAAAGCCTACGGCAGATGATCAGCTTTAGAAAAGCACATAGCGCACTGCAGGGGGGCTCATTAGAGGTTGTAAACACAGGCAACGACCATGTCTTGGGTTATTCAAGGGCGAATGAGAACCAAAGACTGGTAATTTTTGCGAACTTTAGTGAAGAACCACAGGTTTTGCCAGCTAGGGTGTTAGAGCAAAACAATGTGCGCACCAAGAAAACACTATTTGGTAAGGCGCGCATCCCTAAGCAGGGAGAGCTGGTTTTAAGGCCGATGGCTTTTGTGGTATTTGGGTAGGGAATATTTAAGAGCCGGAGAATTTTGTGATTTCCAGATGAGGCTGCCTAGAAAATTTGGGCAGCCTTTTTGTATTGAGTGATTAGGGCAGGAAAAATAATCAATATCCGTGTGTAGTTTATTGGATAAAGATTTAAACATTTGAGGGAGTAAGTAACAGGCGAAGTAAATCATTTTATTTAATATGTGGAATGCAATTGCTTTAATATTTCAGGAAACAGTCATCTGAAGATGCCAGTTACATAACTTTTTTCTAATTGCTTAAGGACTGCATGACCATTTTGTCTGTTGGCCCAGGTATAAAGCCCCTTCATGATCCAACTGAATGATGGCAAATGTGTTTATGAATTTTCGGTGGGCAGCCCAAAGCGTATCTTCTCCGACCTTGCAACCCACGATTATAACATCACTCTTATCACTGAAGTACTGATCTGGCTTGGTAAACAGCATATGGCTTATGTATAAGTTATCCTCACCGAAAACCAACACTTCAAAAAGTGGGTTGCCAGGATAATACATCGTTGACCGGTAATACCTTGGATGATAAGCCTTACCGCGCACAACTACGGTTTTAGGATCATTTAGAAAGTTTTCTAGTTCTGCAGGAAGCGTGTCTGCGTTGTCTTTCAACCTGGTGTAAGCTTCCTCAATAACATCTGCACCTGTTTCGCTTGGCAACTGTGAAGGAAGGAAATTAACCAGGTAAAGTAACATACCGATCATCAGGAAAATGAAGACCAGGATGCCATTGATAAGGTGAGGCGTAGATGAATGCTTGATTTTATTCAAAAACACTGGGGCATCTAAGTATTTCTTTAGTACTTGAAAGTTGACTAGACCCAAGATAAATCCGCCGATACCAAGGCTGGTATAGATTAGGGTTGCCCAACTCACTGGTGTAAGGTAGCGCCCGCCTGAAGTCATGGAAAGCGCATTACCGACAAAATAACCTAGTTGTATAACCAATGCCGTCAAGCCTGCCCATCCAAGCTTCTTCACTGCTAGGAAAACCCCCAACATATACAAGGCAAAGTTGATTAACAGCAAGAACAAATTTTCAGTCGAAAGCACATTAGACCAGATCGATTTTGTCTCTTCAAAATTCCACAAGCTTTGATCAGCAACAGATTGGCCTGTGAGCATCCTGAAGTTGAGCGGAAATTCTGCAAAGGCTGAATAAACGTTGTTCAGGAGATGGAACGCTGCCCCTTGTATACCTGAGCTCACCACAGCTTGCTCAACAGCACCCAAAGGTGGATTCTGCAATATTGATATTTCTTTTGGTGGCATTATTTTTGCCAAATTCGGGCTGTTCGACTCAAAGTTAAGTGAAGAGCCTTCATCTTCATACCTGCTCTCAATCACGTTTCGAATTTTTACTAGGTAAAAACTCTCCCCGTTTTCTTTCGCAGTAATCAACCATGGCAGTAAGGTCAGGACCAAGACCGTCATGAAGATCGCACACTGCTTTATAGCAGTACGCCATTGTTTCAAGTTGAGCAGTAAATATCCACCAAGAATCAGGGGGATTAATGCCAGCGCATTAAACCTGGTAAGGATCGTTGCGCCCAATAGACCACTACTGGTAATTGCCCATTGATACCCTTTGGGTTTTTTGATCCAATAGACAACACTAATGCAAAAAACCATCAAAAGCAGGGCTACAAACGGCTCAGATAAACTCAATTTTACATTTACTGCACCGTAGACTTTATATAAAATGATCTCATTGATGCCCTTTAACATCGCAAGAGCCGCACTGAGCAAGCCCACCGAGTTGCCTAAAAGGGATGAGGTAACTAAGTAAAGTAATGCTGGTAAAAAGGCTATCATGATTATTTGGAAAATTAAATAATGATCAATTCGTGGTCCAAAAATCCACTGCCCAATGGTCAAAAAAAGCATATACATTGGTTTATCAGTCAACCACCCATTGTTAATGCCCTGTCCCAAATTCGTATAAATAGAACCAATGCTGTGGACAGCATCGTCTACCTCTGGGTAACACTGGTCATTAGGTAAGTATGGCCCTGGCCTATCATCAGTACAAGGCAAGGGAGAAAGTTGCCAAGCCGCTAAAGTAAATAGCCAAATTCCGATAAATAAAATAAGCCTTCGTTTGGATAGCTTGGGTTGAGGTTTTTCCTCTTTATTTCTTATCAAAATAACAAAGGTAAACAGGACCACTGCTAAAAATACCTGCATTGGTAAAACGATAGATTCGGGTGGTGCTACCAAAGAACCAAGCAGGCTTGAGGAACACACTTGATTTAGGGCAATGAATATTAGTAGAAAAGAAGTGATAACGATAAAGTAAATGAATATTAGCCGTTTATTTTGCGTTAGTTTTTTAATCAATAGAGAAATATTTTTATTCGGATAAGCGATTTTTATGTAAAGAAAAAGTTGTAACAAAACCAGTTCAAGCAGTAAAAGGACAGGTTTGATCCGTACAAATCTAGCGGCATACAAGTCTAACCTATCAGGGGGTAACCATAATGTAAACCAAAACAGGGTAAATATTAGAAGACCAATTTTATTTACTGTTTTTTCTAAAGACTTGTTCTTTGAAAATTTACTAAGCAGGCTTAGTACAGCCTCTTTTCGAATCAGCAATAATATCAAAAACAAACCTATAACTATTACTAATATCAAAAGAATTAAACGCTGCAGTGAAAAACCCAACAATATACTATTCTTCGGGTCCGAGGGGATTTTAATTATCCAAAAGAAAGTCAAAACAGTTTCGAAAATTGAAAGGTTTATGAGAAAACTAAACAGACTCTTTTGTTTACTCTTTTGTTCTTTCTTAGCCTGGGGCATGTTTTACGCTCAAGCCCCCTTACCCATAAATAGCACCCAGAAGGTTTTTATCATGATAAAAATATCCAGCCATAAACTGAAATTGCTGATGTAATAAACATCCATCCTTAGACGTTCAGCAAAGGTCTTCTCATGCCTTCCCATAACCTGCCACCAACCGGTCAACCCCGGAGAAACCCTGTGAATTATTGTTGCCCGCTCGCCCATATCCCCCAGCTCTTCAGGGATATAAGCCCGCGGACCTATTAAGCTCATTTCGCCCTTCAACACATTCCAGAGCTGTGGAAACTCATCCAGGCTAAACTTGCGCAGGAATTTGCCCATGCGCGTGATGCGCGGATCATTTTTTAGCTTATGAAAAGTTTTGTATTCACTTAACAACAACTCGTTATTATCCAAAATTTCCTGCAGTGTCGACTCCGCACCGAGGTACATGGTTCTGAATTTATAGATGTCGAATATCTTTCCCCCTCTACCCAATCGCTTTTGAACGTAAATGGCCGGTCCAGGGGAATCCAATTTTATTGCTAATACCAAGATCAAGAATATGGGAAGTGTAACAATAGAGCTGAGGATACAAACAACCAGGTCTATCATGCGCTTGATAGCCTGGATGCGGGGGTTTAACAAATTATGTTTTACGGTCAGTGAAGGCAGCCCTTCCAAATCAAACACTTTCATTTGTAGAGAGCCTAATGGTGATTCACCCATGACATACACAAACTCAGGAAAGATCAAGCTAATTTCATTTAACATGTCAAGGTCAGTTTGTTTTAATCCGAAATTTCCCGAGGCAAAAAAGATCGTTTTGATATTTTTCTGCCGAAGCTGACTCAAATTTTCCCTTGAGTAAGGAAGAATTGGCAGATCATCTATCAAGTGTTCTTGTGGAGCTGAACCGATCAATAACATAACAGAGGGTTTAAACGCCATCCGCCTGGCATTGCGCAAATATTCAACCACTTTAGCAGACTCTTCAAAAGTGCCCATCACGATTACAGGCTTGTTCCACCAAGCGTTTAAGGAACCACGATTATGTAGGAATATCCGGAAAATAGGGAGCAAAATTACACAAAACAGCCAGCTCATAAAAAATATTAAACGAGAGAAAGCGGTGGCATACCTAAAGATAAAGACCGCCAAACCAATAATGATAAACGCCAGGGTGATTATAGAAAACAATTCTCTTAATTCCACCACACCGGTCCTGCCCCCGCCGGGATAAAGCCTAGAAAAAGCGAAGGAACCAATGATGATGACCAGGAGCATCAGCCAAAGCGGAACAAGCACCCGCAAGTTTGTTTCCCCACCAAGAACTGGAATCAACTTGGTTCTAATTAGAAATGCCAGCAAAAAGGAAATGGTAATGGAAATGATATCTGCCAGTAATAAAATGAGGGCAGATAACCACGGTTTGTAAGAAACATCAATCTTGTCTAATTTTGATTGCATAAAGTCCAGACTATGATCCTGTTTTTAGATGGTTACTGTAAGTATTCAATAGCCTTGCTCTGTAGAATTATAATCGTTTAAGTTTTCCAACAACATCTACTACTCAGTAGTGGATCCATCCAAAATTGCCTTCCTGAATTCAGAAACAAAAACTTCGCTGCCAAACTTTGTTACCCATGCGCGGATCTCCTGAGGGTCAAAGGTCATATTTTCAAATTTTTCTATGCACGCAATTAGTGCTTCAACTGTTTGTGACTCGAAGAAAAGCCCAGACTTGCCGGCTCGGATCGTTTCCAAGGCACCCCCTTGTCCATAAGCCAACACAGGCACCCCGCAGGCTTGGGCTTCTAAGGGTACAATGCCGTAATCCTCGTGGCTGGAAAATAACAACGCTTTAGCACCTGCATACAACTGCTTGAGTTTCTCATCCGAAACCTTACCTAAAAACTGGATCGTCTCGCATGCAATTGATTGCAGGTTTTCTTTTTCAGGCCCATCCCCTACGATCAGCAAACGCCTCCCTAATTGATTGCAGGCTTGGATGGCTAGGTCTACTTTCTTGTGCGAGATAAGCCGTGAAACTGAAAGGTAATAATCACCCCCGCCAGGGGTAAGTGGATATTCCGAGAGGTCTACAGGCGGGTAGATCACCTTTGACGGCATCTGGTAAACCTCCTTAATCTCTTCTGCCATGTTGTTGCAAGATGTGAGCAACTGTGGAATCCGCCGTGTAAGGCGCTTATCCCACTTTCTGAGCAATGGCAATACTAATTTAAGAATTGAAGCAAGCAAAGGAGACACCGGCAAGCTCTCAGGTGAATAGGAGCTGGGCTTCCATAAGAACCTAAAGGGTGCGTACAAATAGCAAATATGCTTTACACCAGGTGGTACCATGAGATACTTTGCCAGGTAAGTTGAGGAGGAGATCACGATATCATAATTGGCAAGATTCAATTTTCGAATTAATAACAGCCATAGCGGCAATAGAACTTTAAATTGTTTCTCAGTCTTAACCCACCTTCCCAGCTTAAAAGTCTTTATCGAGTAATTTTTATATTCAGGAAAAGTACCATCAGGAAGATAAACCGAGGTGAACAGGTCCGCTTCAGGAATAGCTTTCAGCATCCACAAAACAAAACGCTCAGCCCCACCTGCTACACATAATGCATCATGTACTATAGCAATCTTCATCGTTATCCTTGACCGGTTTTCGAATGATGTGCTAAGTAATAATTCTTTCTTTCAAGATACTTTTGCGATCTATGCCCTGGTATCCAGGAATCCATTTCGCAGCGGGGTATTGGTTCAAGTGTCAGGTTGGGCGAGAAGTAGGGATCGCCATCCTTTAAGATCTCATCCATCTCCTCATAGCCTCTCAGGATATCTTCAACCGGCGTTTGATACCCCCTGGATGCGCCTTCATGATGGAGGAGGGCTGCGTGAGGGGTGTAGAGATTGCGATAGCCATGCTTAAGCGCTTTCAGGCAGAGGGTAATATCCCCTGTGACAAGTTCATATTTTTCGTCAAACCCACCAAGTTCCCAAAATAGGTTTTTGCGGATCATCTGGCATGCACCAGTCACCGCGCTGACGTTCCTGTACCAGTCTGAACTACCCATCAATCCCCAATAGTGCTCTGGTGCATTGCGATACAAGTGTCCAATAAAGCCTTGCATGCCAATTACGATACCAATGTGTTGGATTTTGCCATTGGGGTGAATTAGTTTCGTGCCCACAACACCAATTTCCTCACGCAGTGCCCATTGACTCAACTCAGACAGCCAATCTTTATCCAAGACCTGCATGTCATTATTGAGAAATAGCAGCAACTCACCTTTGGCGCATTTTGCGCCTAAATTATTTACTCTTGAATAATTAAAAGACTGATCATATCGTAGCGTTTGCACTGGTTTGCTTTGCATAACATCTTCGTAATACCCAAATATGCGTTGGTCTGTACTACCAGTATCAACGAGAATGATTTCATAAGCTGGATAATCCGTCAGGGTGAACAGTGAATCAAGTAAGGTCTTGAGTTTTTGGAAGTTATTCTTGGTCGGGATGATAATGGAAATTAAGGGTTGCTCTGATTTCCATTGAATTCGTGGGATTTTACTATGCATCTCCACATCAACAGCCTGTAATCGCCGATGGCTCAAAAAACTCTTGATCAATTTACGGTATTCTTGACTGTCAGAAGACCTATAACTTGATAGACTTATCAAGACATAAGGGATATGGCAGAATTTTTGCGGTTCTTTGCCTAGGAGGAGTAACATTTCCCATTCTTGGATATCAATAGAATTGGTTACATCAATCTCTGATTGGTGTATTTTGGCTTGTTGTGTAGATACTACTGCACGTGATAGATAATTCGTTGAAAGATGTTGCTCTGGTGAATATTTTGGGGCTTTAAACATCGGCCGTGCAATGCCATCCTTAGATGGCTGTGTTTCAACATCGCAGTAAAAAACTGAGGATTCAAAAGATTTTTGATGAGCCCTTTGGATTGACTCAACAAAGAGTTCCGAAAAAAAATCTCCTTGCTTGCATAATAAAAAGTAATCCGTTTGGCACTTAGAAATTAATGCAGATAATTTGCTGTAAGAATTCTCAAAGAAGCTAATCTTGGAATCTTTAAGAAAGCCACCTATTGCTTCTTCCTTTATTGCCGAATTTTCTATTATTATAAGTAATTGCCAACTTTCAGATCTTTGCTTTTGGATAGATTGGATTGTCCGAGATGCTAATGCAAAATCAGAAACTGGCAGGATAAAAGTAAGGATTCGAGACTCTGCTGTTGGAATATCTAGGGTTCTTAACCACTGGTTTTGAGCTTCTAACCAGATAGCGTAGGATTTGTGTGATTTGCTGATAAGATAGTTCGCAAAAATAGGGGTAGCCCTAACTTTATGATAAAGGGTACGTAATAACAACTCCACCTTAGTACCTGGAGGAATAATGGAATTAACAATTTTTTGAAATTTGCCAAGCCAAAAAGCCATAATTGAAATGTTCCGTTATTTTATGCACAGTCGTATTTAGATTTTACCAGTAATATTCAATCAATGAACTGTCGCTCGATGGGCAAGAAGTATAGAAGGCTTCTTGTTCACGCCAAGCGTCTTATCTTCATCAATGTTTTTGAGTAAGATGCACAATCCAAAAGAATTGTTTTTAGTGTATTATTAATAGGCTGGCAAAGTGTTCTCATTATTTCATAAGCACTTTTAGATACCAATAGGAAAAATTTATATGAAACTAGTTATTCTAATTCCTGAAATCTAAAGAAAAACCCCTGTCGGACTTTATTACTTATACAAGAGAGTTAGTTAAATGGTTATGGGAAAATACCCCTTATTTACTTGGTTTGTGGCTGCTTAGTATGATCTCAGTTTTTATTGCCAAAGAACCACTTAAAAATAAACCTTACAGTTACACATTTATCTTAATTGGTGGCCTTTATTTTATGCACATTGCTGCTTATGTAAACCGTCTATCCTCCTTAACTAGTGGGAGTCTTGCTAGATATACCTCCCTTGTCATGTACTTGATACCACTCCTTTTTACAGTCATTTTTGTAAAAAAATTACCAAAATTATTACATTACACTCTTTATGTATTACTTAGCATTGTAACAATTTTCATTTTTAATAAATTAATAACTCCTCCAATAAAGATATGGAATTTAAGGGAAAAAACTTATGAAGCCTTTTTTAGCGAATACTCGTCCCTAGCTAAGAAAGTAATCGCAATTACTGGAGACAGGTCCCGGATTATTATTGCCGACGATTATCCACCTAATTACAACAGGATAAGAAATCAAGACCCTCCCGCACTCTATATCCGCTATTTCCTCATGTACAACTCAGTTGGTGGACAATATCGAACCACAATGTCTGGTTTTTCAGAATTAGTGACTGCAAAACAAGCTGAATATATTCTTTTGCTGTCATATGACAACTCATTTAAAAACTGTGAACAATTATTAACCGAAGGTCATGATTACCTGATTGAAATCGATTATGAGACCTTCGGTAAGGCGGAAGGTTGCGTTTTCTCTGATTATCCAATTATCGACTTGACAGATAATTAAAATATAATGGGCAATTCTGATCTTCTCAACAAACGCCAGGTTTTAAGATATGCCTAATATCCTGCTCAGCATCTTCCGCTGATATTCATCTGAATTCTCAGGATTCTGGGCGTATTCTTCATTTATCTTTTCAATTGTCTTTATCTGAAGTTGTAAACCCTCAAGTTCAGATTCCCGTTTTTTATTTATCTCAGGGTCATCTATTTGATGTTTCGCATAAATAAATCTCAAAGCTTCTAGGGTTTTTGTGCGCTGGTTCACAGTTGAGTTCAATCCATCCAGGTAAAAACGGTAATCGCACGAAACTCGGTCCACATGCAAAAAGTCAGTAATGTTACTCAGCCGGATTAGAAATTCAAAATCCTCCAGCATTTGCATTGTTTCATCAAACAACCCCACCTTTTCAAAGCTGTCCTGAGCAAGTAACCAAGTGTGGATGGGCGTATGATTGCTTACCCACAAGTCCTTTTTATCGTATGACCAAGGCTCCACACCTTGGATCACAAATGCATATTCATCCTGATTGGTTCGAAAGATGCTGCGGTTGTAGTTTGTATAAGCCAAACGACAATCCTTCTGTGAAGTCAAGTATTGGTGTAACAACTCAAGATGCCAGGGGAAAAGAATATCATCGTCATCCAAAAACCCAACCCAACGCCCTTTGCTGTGGGTTACGCCAACATTTAACGCAGGTGTTCTTCCTTTGGATTGTTCATGATGAATGTATTGAATTTGAAAATATTTCTGATAAAACGATACCAAATCACTAACATCTTCTCCGCCGTCATTTACCAGCACCACCTCAAAATCGCGAAATGTCTGGTTGGCTAGACTGGTCAATGCTTTCTTTAAAAGAAACGGCCGGTTTAAAGTGCGCAAGACAATGCTCACATTTGATTTGTCCGAAAGCTGCCTGGCTGGTTTTAATGTCAGTGATAAGTTTTGCACCTTGGGATAAAACCTTTTTCGATTCCTATCCATAAAATCATCATGAAAAATTTTGTTCTCTTTGAATGTCATTGATCCATAATGGTAGACAAAGGCACTATTCGCAATTGCCAGTTTAAAACCCGCCATGATCGCCCGGGCACAATAATCATCATCCTCAAAATTACCCTTAACATAGCCAGTATCCATTAATCCTAACTGATCGATTACTTCTCGGCGCAATGCAACACAGAAGAATACCAGGCGATGGGATTCAAAGGTGATACCCCTGTCTTTAATTAGTGCAGCATATTCGTCTATTCTTGATTTATCTATTCCGACCGCATGTTTATCAACTTGTGGTCCTTCACCAACAAAATTGGTAATAGGGCTGACAATGCCTATTAGCTCATCTTTCTTGAATGCTCCAATCAATTGATCGATCCAACCCGGTGTTACGAGGGTGTCATTATTTAAAATAATGATATACCTGCCTTTGGCATTTAAAAAGCCAAAATTAACCCCGCCTGAAAACCCTAGGTTTTCAGCCATGCGGAAATATGAAAAATCTGGCCTTTTCTGTTTTTCTTCTTTAAGTAATTCCTCAGTTTCATCGGTTGAACCATTATCAATGACAAGGACTTCATAATGAGCTGCATTAGCTGAAGCGTATAATTTTTCTATGCAAGCTTTTGTAAAAGAAGCAGCGTTATAGACTGGAATAATAACGCTTACATCATAAATATTTGGGTCGTTTGAGGTGTCCTGGGGAATCTTGTAAAGGATCTGATTGACTACTTTTCGTTTGGCATGCTTAAAAATGCTAATAAAACCCTCATCTTTCAGGATCAGCATTGTTCTTTTTATGTAGTAACCTAAATCGCGGGAATTGCTCATATTGACTCTTTATTCTTTTCATTTATTTCGTTTCAGTCTTATCCAATAAGACCTGGATACAGGAAGATTGAATTTTCCGGCCTTCTTTTTCACCAAACATAATGTAATGCAAAAGGGGATTAATATTTGACTCTCTTACATCCGGATGATTGGTTAAGTAGAAATCATTACTGAAATTGGGTCCTGGGTCACGTCCTTCAAAACCACCATGCAGTAGATAATGCGTTGCAGGGTCAAATCCAGATTTTTCTACGTCAGGATTTGAAAGTAGATACCAAGCTTTATCAAAAAATGGTGATTTCTGGATCAGTTTCACATTTACTGATTGATTATTCTTCCTGAATAAGGATTTGAATTGTTTATCGAGAAAATTCAGTATTGAATAAAGTGCTTTTCCGCGCCTTGTTTGGCCCGGAAAATAATGCTGTAATCCCTGCTGAAGAGCACGCGCATATGAAACTGCTTTGCCAGAAACCTGGTTATTTAGTCTTTCAATTGCAGAGTTTTTATATTGATTGTAATCGTAAGTTTGTTTCGTAATAGATCTTATAACTTGGAGTTCAATTGAGGTAGGTTTATTTGTAAGATCAATATCTAAAAGATTGTTATAAGCCTCTACCCATTCTTGGGCATGGTTAGTTAAAAGCCAATGAGATTTTATAGTGGCTTGGGCATTCGTAACAATTTCAAATCTCATATCGGCATCTTCGATAAGATTTATTAGATGTCTTTTCCACTCTTCCAAATTGCTGGCAAGTAAGCCATTTTGAGCATTTACAATTACATCCGTGTAGGGTTCAATATTACTTGCTACACAAGGCGCACCCAGTGCAGAGTATTCTAAGTATTTAATGACACTTTTACAGCGATTGAATAAATTATCTTCAAGGGGCGCAATAAGAATATCCGCAGATTGTGTCTGAAAATATTCCGCGAACACTTTGTAGTTATATGTAGCTACTCTTTTCCACTCTACTTGAGGAAATTTTCTTAGACTTTGAGGAGGTTCCATTCCCCAAAAAACGATCTTTAACCGGTCCCCATATTGATTGATCAGTTCAGCAATAACCGAATCGATGAGCAGAAT
>Ga0209723_1005118_pt1 | contig 13847 bp, 11 predicted proteins | sample BiotimSIPDNA_2_FD_185750 | JGI IMG/M metagenome (GOLD analysis project Ga0209723, IMG submission 185750) | Anaerobic biogas reactor microbial communites from Washington, USA - Biogas_R2 time_0 SIP DNA (SPAdes) (version 2) | ecosystem: Engineered > Bioreactor > Anaerobic > Unclassified | place... | reverse complement strand
GAGTTAAATTTAAATCCCTCGTACCTCCTGCATACAATTTTTCTTTATTCTTATAAAATGGCATCTGTTTCACATCCATCTGGAGGTACCAGGCAAAATAGGATGGGAAATCGGCGTAGATAACTTTGGATTTGTAATCAGGGACGTTGTTTTTGATCCAGTTACTGGTTTGAATTGATTCTTGATTGAAGAGTTTGTTCTGTTGGTTACCCTCTTCAATGGCCGGATATTGGGTGAATACAGACAATAACATCATAAGAGTCAGTACAATGGCCATGAAGTATTTCGTGATATTTTTCCCTTTAAAATTTACCTCAAGTTCTGAAACAGCCCATGAAAGTCCCCTAACTAAAAAATAAGCCAGCGGGGCGTACATGGTGATAACATATCTATGATCCTTAGCTACATAAACGCTTTGGAAAATAAAAAAGGCCATAAACCAGGAGAAGAAAAGTAAATCCATATCCAAGCCCATTTTATAATCTTTAGATATTAAAAAGACAATATACGCTATAAAAAAGAATATACCTTCGCTAAACATGTAGTGTATTTTTCCAAAGCTAATTAAAAATAAAGCGATAAATAGGAGAAGTAATGGCACCTTATAATTTGTTTTAAAGTTTTTAATATTGATTGACCAGGACTTTTCTCCTGATCTGCTTTTATTCCACATTCTAAAAAGATGAACTGCAAAGCCCATAGCAGTAAATACAATAATCACGGCAGATTGTGCTCCGATGTAAACTGGCATGTTTTTTATGAAGTACAGCAAATCAGGGTTATAAGCAAAGTGTTCCGTAGCAGCAGTATATCCTGCACCTCCTGATGACTGGAAAAAACTTAGGAAAGGATACAGTGGATTGCCAAATTTCGCGTTGAAGAAAAGGAATAAAGGAATTAGGATCAATGACGACAAAAGCATACCAAAAATAATATTCTTTGAACTTTTTATCTTATCTCTATTAATTAAAATGTACAGGAATATGGGAAAAATAATTAATGCATTATTAAATCGCGTCAAAAACGCCAGCATAGCCATGGGAAAAGATAGTAAAAAATACTTGGAATCCTTATTCACTGCCAAATAAGTAAGATAAATGGCCCATATAACCACAGCTACTCCAGATACATCGTTATAACCTACGGCAGTAAATGTTATGATTAAAGGAAATGTGGCAAATAATAAAGCCCCAATAAAGCTCATTAAAGGGTTAAAACGTTCTTTTAAAAATAAATAAAGCCCAATAACACCAAAAAAATACAATAACCCATCAACAACAAAAATAGGCCATATTGATAGGCCAGTGAAGACAAAGAATATCGATGTTAATAGTGAAAGTACAGGGGGTCGATTGAGATCTGTGTATCCTATCCCTTTTCCAGCGAACAAAGCTGCATTTGACAGTAGATCAAAGGTATCGGAAACAGGGCCTATGTCTATCTGAAGTTTTACCTTAAAATAAGTGTAAGTACCCACAATTCCTATTAAAATTATTAAAAATAGCAATTTAGAAAAGTTCGGAGACTTCACTTTTTGAAAGTTCAACAGATCACCTAATGTTATTAATTTAACTAATCTAATTATATCGTACTATTGGCTAATTCTTCCATATATCTATATTTAATTTCAACTATCACTCTGAACATGATAGATCTGCAAAAAAGGTAAATAGATCAACATTTAAAGAATTTAAATGAGATTAGATAAAAATTATTCTTATAGAGAGCGTTTTATGAATACTGGAGATAAAGTTGTAATAATAATAGTAAACTGGAATGGATGGCAGGATACCATTGAATGCCTGGAATCAGTTTACCAAATTAATTACGATAACTTTGCTGTTATTTTAGTCGACAATCACTCTCAGGATGACTCTCTTAGCAAGATAAGATCCTACTGTGCAGGCGAACTAAAAATCGAATCCAGATTTTTCGATTACCAAGAAAAAAACAAACCAATAAAAGTTTTAGAATATGATGAAGATGATAATCCATCTTCTATTGGAAAACATGATTTAGTCCTAATAAAATGTAAGAAAAACTACGGATTTCCAGGGGGGAACAATGTAGGGATTAAACTTGCTCTGGAAAATATTAATCCAAACTACATATTACTTTTAAATAATGACACAGTTGTTGATCATTCATTTTTAAAGGAACTTGTCCAGGAAGGAGAATCTAATAAAAATATCGGAATATTGGGGCCTAAAATCTATTATTATAACCAACCAGATATTATTTGGAGTGCAGGTTGCAAGATTTCATGGAAACTCGCTAGAGGTATCCAGATAGGAAGTGGCGAAGTGGACCAGGGCCAGTATGAAGAAAAAAAAGAAGTAGATTATGTGAGTGGATCTGCTTTTCTCATAAAAACTGAAGTAATAAAGAAGATCGGACTGATGGATGAGAATTATTTTCTATATTTTGAAGAATCAGACTGGACCTTAAGAGCTAACAAAGCAGGTTATCAAAGTCTTTACGTTCCTGAAGCTAAAGTTTGGCATAAAATATCCAAATCGGGTGGTGGAATTTCAAAACCAGTTGGTTTGTATTATATCACCCGTAATCGTTGGATTTTTATGAAGAAGTGGGCAAAAAGAAGTGATTATTGGATTTTTGTGGTTTATCAGATTTTTGGAGCCATCATATTCCCTATTTTTTTTAGTATCTATTACTGGGACCAAGATTTGATTTTTGCCTATTATAGGGGTTTAAGATCAGGATTAGTTCAAATTTTATTATAATTTGGGCTTTGTAGAAACCCTTTTTTTAGTTGATTTGTGTTGATCTGTAGATGTTGTATATTGTGTTTTTGAGTTTAGTTTCTTTGTTTGATAGTTGTGTGCTTCTACTATGGTTTGTGCCGTTAAATTTTCTCTTTATTGCTGAAAATATGCTTTCTATATTGTTTCTGTTTATGTATATTGTCTGTCGGAATATTGCTGGGCTTTTTAGTCTGTATTGTCCTTTTTTTGCTCTGTTTTTGAGAGGTATTTGGTCAAATGCTTTGAGTTCTTCATTTATACATTTTCTTATTGGTTCTGTGTCATATGCTTTGTCTGCTACTATGTAATGTGGTTTATACTTTTTAATTTGTCTTAATGCAGGTTTTGCAAATTGTGTATCATATTTTGGTCCACGTGATGTTTGATAATATAAAATAAGACGCGTTTTCACGTCTATTGTTAAATGGTTTTTTATATAGCTTTTTCTTTCTTTTTGCCGTATTTTTAGCATAATACTTGTCCGCATAATCATTCGTAAAACCAGAGCCATCTAACGCTATTATATCTGCTTTAATATCGTTTAATGATAATATTAAACGATTAATTTCTCTAATTTGTTTTGAAGGTAATCTTTTAAAAAATTTTTGGATCGTAGTAAAGTGCGGAACCTTTTTTATTCTCAAATATTTCTTAATCAGGTCTGATACATCAATAAAATCAATTATTTTCACGATATGTTGATTTTGTGTAAATTTTCATTGCCAATATAGTGAATAAAGCATGTTGTGAATATAAATGGTTTGAAAAAGCATTAGAATACTTGCTTATCGCTATTTTAACATAATAATATGTTCTTTCAATGAATTCGACCAATTTATTTTCTTTTAATCGACTATTCTTGTTTAAAAATCTTTTTAAACATTGAATATTAGAATTTTTAAAATTAAAATCCAAAAGATTTAACTGCTTTGAGACCCCACAATAAACAGGGGAATAATAGATTTCGCTAATCATAATAATATTATTCCCCTTTCTCATTATAAATACTTTAGTAACCGTGTTTAAAAATATGTAAGTGTAATTTCAAGTGAAAACAGGAAAAACTAAACCTAAAACCAACAAAGTTATTTTTAGTTACCAAAAAAATCCAAAAAACTCAATTTCAAATAAAAAAAACATGGTTTCTACAAAGCCAAAATTTGTTGAGAGATAAAAAATTTGCGTATATTTTTTTACATATGTTAAAATCAAGAAAATTTTGTAACTCACAATGTCGAAAAAAATAACTTATTAGAGCACACGTTTAATTATTAAATCCATTTTAATAGAATTTAATGACGTTATTTTTTAGAGTACTGAGTCTTGAGATTTGATATCCTTAATGAATATGGCTCCATATATTTGATTATTTCTTTATCGTTAACTTTTCTTTTAGATTGTATTTTTTTTCTTCTTTTCAAAGTGTTGTTTAGATTAGTACTATTCCATAAAATCGCTTGAAAATAAGTTTTTAATTGATCAGTATCTTTATTTACAAATATCCTTCCAAGGGATAAAGTAAAATCAATTATTAGTTTAAGCGGTAAATAAATTACTATATTTTTAATAGAATAATATTTTAATAAAATATATATTGAATTTTTAGAAATTAAAAAATTAATATAAATCGAAGTTTTTTTCTTAAAGGATTTATGTTGTTTATGAAAACATATTGAAGAAGGACAATACGCTATTTTATACCCTAATATTCTAGCATGCCAACTTATATCCACATCATCGTGAATAGCGAAAATATTAGAATCCAAAAATTCATCAGGATCGGTTTCATTAATGAAATCTACGGATACTAACATACAAGTTCCTAGAACATAAAAAAACCCATCCTCCTTATTTTCATCATATTTTCCAGTATCATTTTCCTTTAATCCTCTACTTATTCCAAACCCATATCTATCAAATATACCTCCAGTCGAATCTACTTTATATGTTTCATATTCTAGTAATTTTGACTGGATTAATGCAATATTCTTATCATTTAAACAAGTAAAAACCAGTTTTTCTAAAAAATTTTTATCTACTACTGTATCATTATTCAAAAGTAGAATATAGTCCGGATCAAGATTTTGAAGTGCAAATCTAATCCCTACGTTATTCCCGCCTGCAAACCCGTAATTCTCACTATTTTTTATCAGTATTGTATTTTTAAATAAACCATATTCTTCTTCTATACTTGTATTTTCACTTTCAGCATATTCAAAATAGTTTAAAAGACCATTAACATGACCATGACCTATAAAATTAGATTCTGTACCTACTTTGCTTTTTAAATAATTTTTAATTTTTTGTACAGAATTGTCTTGAGAATGATTGTCTACGACAATAACATCGTAATTATTATAATTTATTTGCTCTAGTGATTCTAAACACTCTAATGTGTCTTTCCAACCATTCCAATTCAAAATAATTATTGTAACTTTTGGATTCATAAAATGAAACCCACAATGTTTTAAAGCATTTATGTTTGAAGTATTCTTTCCCATTGATCAATAATCATATGTTCATCAAAATTTCTAGCCCTATCCAACCCATAAGAATATTTTTTTCTTAAATTAGGATCTTCAATAAATTTAATCATTAAATTAGAAAGCATTTGCTCTTTTGCATCTAGTTTATCATTTGACGATTTCAATTTTTTTTCAAAAGGTTCTATTAAAATTCCATATTCTCCAAAATACGGGTAATCAACTAATTGGTCTAGATCAATATCTGGACATAAACATTCTCTTGGTCCTGATAAGCAATCTACTGAGATGATTGGTAAATCCATAGACAAGGCTTCAATCAAAGTAAGGGGAAATCCCTCAAATAAAGAGCTTAGAACAAAACATTCGCTCATTTTTAAAAAAGGATATACATTTTCCTGATTTCCTACTAAATAGACATTATTTTCAAGTTTGAGTTCTTTTATCAATTCAATTAATTTTGGTTTTAAATCGCCATCACCCAAAATAAATAGTATAGCATCCTTGTATCTATTAGTGACTTCTTTAAAACTCCGTATTAAGTACCATTGACCTTTCTGATAACTCAAACGTCCAATATTAATAAAAATAAATTTTTCAGTAAGTAGTTCCTCATATTCTTCAATGGGTTCATTGGCCTTTTTAAGGTTAGATTGGATATCTATCATGTTATATATAGTTAAAAGATTATTTAAACCATAATTTTCCTTTAAAACATCTTCAATTTTCTTTGAAACACAAATAACCTTATCTGCTTTAGGATAGAAAAATTTAATCCTATCATAGTTTATCCTATGAGTTTTAGGGTATAAATGGTGGGAGGCGTATATTCTGACATTATTTTTAAAAAGGTATCTACTTAAAATTGCTCGAAAATTTGCTACTTCACCAACAGAAATGATAAGATCAATACCATTTTTTTTACATATCTTACTAATTCTATAAGACATTTTAAAAAAATCTTTAATCTTAAAAAGAATGTTTCTCGAACGTTTTTCATTTAAAGTCAGATATTTACCTTCTAAATTATATTTAGGACTATCATCATAGGAAGTCAAATAATAAATCTTATGATTTTTTTTATGAAATTCATTTCCTAAAGAAGCTGCAAATTTTTCTGCACCCCCTCCCAAAGCTAATGAATCAGATATTATTAAAATTTTCATTCCTTCACCTTAAATTTAGTAAACGTTTGATTAATGATATATCAATTTCATCTAATACCCCAAATAAATATATTGTTACAAAATACACTAATGAAGCCAATAATATGATCAATAACAAATGTAAATCTCTTAAAATTATTATTATAGCTACCATAACCATATTTGAAACTATAAGTTTAGGGAGATCTTTTGACAAAGCCTTTTTATTAGCATAACCAGCTTTAAATAAAGGATAAACTAAGAAAGGCGATAATATTAGCTCTGTAACAACAGTAGCAACACTAGAACCAATAAAACTAAATTTTGGTATTAATATCAAATTAAGAATGATATTTAAAACAACTCCAATAAAGGTAATCTTTGTAAGCACCATTTGCCTATTTACAGCCCCTAAAACATAACCTGAAAGTCCATTTATAAATAATAAAGGAACAGTCCAAATCAATATTTGAAGCGCAAATATTGCAGGAATGTATCCCGCTCCATAAATTAATAATATAATTTTATCCGCTAACAATGTTGTTCCAAAAGCTATTGGTAAACTAATAATTAATAAATACTTATAAGATCGTTCATATGAGAATTTCAAGTATTCATTTGAAGTTTCATAAAATTTTGACATTACAGGAAATATGGATGCTAAATATACTGTATAAATTGATAAAAAAACAAACATTAGTCTATAAGCAGCGTTGTACCATCCTACAACCTCGTTTCCAACCATTTTCGATAACATTACAGAATCTATCCAATAATAAATAGACCCAAATATGTTAGTTACTCCAAATGGAAGAGCTTCTTTTAAGGTTAATTTCCAAAAACTCAAATCAATGTTAATTTTTGGTATTGGAAATTTCCAAGTGTATATAATAAAACTATAGACAAGAACTACTATGCTTGCTATGATATAAACCATAGCAAAAAAGAAGATATCTAATTTGCAGAATATGCCAATCACAACACCCATAAACAGTATGGCAGAGTTTAAAATATTGCCAACTGACATATACTCCATTTGTTCATAAGCTTGAAAAATGGAATTAAAAATGCTGGTAAAAGCTGTAAATATAATCGAAAATGTAATTAAATAAATTATATAGGAAACTTCTTCAGTATAACCAAAAATATTTACCGTAAAGAAGACGATGAATAAAGTCAAAATTGCTAATAATATTTTGATTACAGTTATGTTAATTAAATAATCACGCGTTAGTGTTTTATTCCTTGCGATTTCCCTTATTGTTAGCGTATTCAATCCTAAATCTGTAAAAATAGTAAAAATTCCCGTTAAAGCAATCGCTAGAGAAAGGATTCCAAACTCTTCAGCCCCCAAATATCTGGCAATGAATATATTAACGAAAAACATTAAAATATAACTTAAAACGGTAGCCACAAGTAATATAACTGTGTTTTTTGCTATTGTTCGTTCTGTACTCATTCAGGTCCCCGATATACATTCACAATGTATCTAGAAGATGCTTAATTTGATTTATTCTTATATCCCAAGAATTTTCTTTCAAAAAATTAATGCGTTTTGAACCTTCATGTTTATCTGTAAAACCATTTTCTATCGTCTGTTTCAATAAATCTATTAATTCATTGGTATTTGAATAAAAATGGACAAATTGAGAGAAATAATCTAATTCATCATAATAAACAGAAAATATAGGCTTATTATAATTGATATATTCATATAATTTAACTGGATCTACCGATTTTACTAATTTATTTAACTTAAACGGCATAATGAAACAATCAAGATGTTTTACATAGTTATAAAGATCATCATGATTAATTACTCCATGAAATTTAATTCTATCATCAGTTAATTTATTTTTCAATTCACAAGGTCCAATAAAATGATATTCTATGTCATTTATTTCTTCTAATGTACTTTTTATAATTGTGAAATCAATCCACTGTGAAATAGTTCCAACATATCCTATCTTGTAGGGTTTTCTTGCTGTTTTTTCAGGGTAATCATCAATTATTTCTCCATCAAACGCGTTTCTTATTAAGAATAATTTATTTTCACATCGGTATTTCCTATCCAATCTTTTAAAAAGAAAATTAGAGGATACAAAAACTAAATCAGCATCTGTAACTAATTTTTCTTCTAAATTTAATATCTTAGATTTAAAACTTTCTGGAAAATCAAAACCAGTCGAAAGATCCATACAATCATAAATAACTTTACATTTGGTATTTGGAGGGATGTAATCATATAACTGAGGAAAAGTAATCCATATAAAATCAGGATCATATTTCTTGATTAAAGATTTGAAAATAATTCTCATGTAAAATTTATTCAAATCGTAAATTATTGTATTATGATAAAAAGGAAGCCTAAATAATTGTAAAAAATCAATATTTTTATGATTAGACAATTCTGTAACCTCACCAAATAAAAATTGTTTACTGACAAAATAAGCAACCTTAATATCATAGATATTGGAAAGGCCTTCAGCAATGAATTGAGGTCTTTGTTTAATCCACCGCCAATCAATATGCATTAAATATAGAATTCTCTTTTTATTCATGAAACCACTTGTTTATATACGTCACTGTAAGTTTCAGAAATTTTTGCCCAAGTAAATCTCTTTTTAATTGTTTCAAAACCTTTTAATGAAAGATTTTTTCTACAAATTTCGTCTTTCACAAGTTTAATGATAACTCTACTGATTCCCAAAAAATCCTTTTCCCTTCTAAGTAAACCATTCTCTCTGTCTTTTATTATATCTAAAATACCTCCAACATCTGAACCAATAACCGGCACACCACAAGCCATAGCCTCCAATAAAACCACTCCTAAACCTTCTGTATTACCCTGAGAATCTACTACTGCCGGGAGAACAAATACATCAGAAAAATTATACAATTTTAATAATTCGTCATCAGATACGTTTTTAATAATCTCCACAAACGGGTCTAAGTTTAATTCCGATATTAGGCTCTTTAATTTACCCTCCAGCGGCCCCGATCCCACAATCTTCAACCTGACATCATCTCTTTCTTTCACTATCTCCTTCATAGCCTTGATTAAATATTCATGGCCTTTTCTCTCAATCAAATAACCCACCGATAAAATGTGAAAGTAATTATCAGTTCGAGGAACATCAATCGGCCTGAAAAACTCGGTGTCCACCCCAAAGGGTATGACCTCTAATTTATCCTCATCCAGCCCTGCATCTACACAAGCTTTCCTGGTAGCAGAGCTATTAGTAACAGTCTTACTTGAATTATTCACCAGCCATCGTAAAGCAAATTGTAGATGATATCGTTTGGCTAGATAAACCTCTTCCCCATGTATGGTGTTGATGTAAGGAACTCCAAAAATTTTTTTTAAAACAAGGGCACCCAGGCCGTTGGGGATGGGCCACTGCACATGGACTAGGTCAACATCTCTGAATCTTAGAAGGGAATACCAGACATTGAAAATAAGAAAAGTCAGAACCTGAAGCTTTACAAACCATCCTTCCTTTACGTTATCGATCATCCCCGCCCGTCCAGCTAATTTTTCATAGCCTTTAGGATAGAAATAGTGGAATTTCTCTATCGAAACATTATCCATGGTATATTTGGATTTTCCACCGGTATGTGGAGCAATGACATGAACTTCATGACCCTTTTTGGCTATCTCCTTCATAAGTCGGTGCACAAAAATACCATGAGGATCATCCTCATATTCAGGGTAGGCTGACGTTATGACTCCTATTTTGATTATAACCACCTATTCTCCTTAAATACCGGTTCAATTAGACATCTTGATTCCATAAGGTTAAATAATGAGCTTCTCATCTAGTTGATGATTATGCGGTTTCATGTTTAAAAATTCTAGGAAGGTTTGGTTCTGTAGTGGTTATTTCTTTATAATGGCTCAAGTTTATCTTTTTAGTTTGATTCCAAACTATATAGTAGTCGATATTATTTTTTTCAAGCCCTGTTTCAAGGTCTTGAGAATAAGAGTCAGTGGCACCATAAAAAGGGGAATTAAGGTAATACGCTAAAAAAAGAGTCTGTAATGCGAGTGAATCAGAGGCGATATTACCATGAACGTTAAAATCATTTTTAAGATTTTCACTAAGATCGTAGATCGCCTTATCATCAGTTGAATGGATAAGAGCAAGAGTGGGTGAAATAATTAATAAAATGAAGAAAGCCACCATTAGCACATTAAACATCCTATTTTTTAGATCATATTTTTCTTTGATTGCACTGATTAGATAAACACCTAATAATAGCACTAAATAGAATAAAAAGTAAAAATATCGTGTGTCAACAAAAAATGGAATATATCCTAAGATAAATATTAGAATGGTTACCATCAAACAGAATATTCTCCATTTTACTCGTTCATCTGGTGATTTAAAATATATTATAATGCTTAATATGAGTATAAATAGGACAAGTAGAGAAAAAGAAGCTATTATATTAATTGTTTTGATTATGTTTTTTAAAATAATATTCAGCTGATATTGGAAAGATTCGGTAGAATCAAAAGGATTCCACGATTTAAGTTTTACATAGGAAGGATCCTCCCATGGAGTTATAGCAGTGGGGTTAGGGTGTGCAACAACGCCAAACATGTTCATAGGGTGATTCAATTGGACATCTTGGCCCAGAGCATTATAATTGTAAGTCCCAGAAGTCCCTATAGTCAAATGCCCATATTTTTCGTTAATTGCTAAAGACCAAACCCCACTGATTAAAAAAAATACCGTCAAACCAATTAACAGATTCTTTAAAATTGTTTTGTTTTTATAGTCCCTTTTAAAGTAATAAATAGCGTTAAAAAATAAAAAATGGGCCAAAAAAAATGGAAAAGCAAAACTTTTACTAAGATAAGCTAAACCACCTGTCAACCCACAAAGAAAGCCCAAATTTAGCTTATTTTGATATTTATGGTCAAATAGGAGGTTGAGATAGAAAATAAGGAAACTTGACATCAATAAATCCGCGTTTAACATGTAATAAACGAAATACAGCGTAACAGGAATCAAAGACAATACAAAAAGAGTTCTTATTGTATTTCCAACTTTAAATCTGTAACTTAAAAAATACATCCCTAAGATGTTAAAGGATCCTATAACTAAAGATAAAGCCCAGGCTGATTTTAAAGCCGATAGTTGTGTGAAACCTTTCAATAGGAAAGGGACCAGCAACCAAGAGAACAAAGGTCCCCAATACCCATTCACAGCATCTTTAAAGTTTCCTATTGCATACTTCTCAGCAATACTGATATAACATATACCATCAGCACCAGGACCAAAGCTATACTGGAAATACCCCCACAAAACAAAGCCTATAACAAAGTAAATGACCAGTGCGATAATTAAATCAAGATTATCCTTCAGATTCATATTATCAAATTTCTAAATACAGGTCTGAATTCATCCTAGGGATCATAGCCATCAGCACGCACTGCTCCGTGTTCTCAGTCCTATCCAAAAGTCCCTTGGTCAGAATACTCACCGCCCCTGTCTTCTGGCCCAGCTTCTCCACCCCGGTGACCTCGTCCATCACCTCACCAACCTCCTGGCCCTTCAGTACCTCCTCCACCACGACAGGGGGATATTCGAAGCCAGCACTCACCCCGAGGGTGATCCGTTCCCCATCGTAGATGGCACACCACTGCAGGTCCAGATAACCAGTGATGCTGTGGGGTGCGGCCAGTAAACCTGATTCGATACCCACCGATAAATCCGCGTCCAGGAAGGCATTCCGGGCCCGGTTAACTGCTCCCTGTATGGTTTCATCCAGGCCGATGGGCTGGTCACTTACCCCGGAGTCCACCTCTATGCCCTCCACGTCTACGTTGGTGTAGATTTTCTCCATCACGTTGCGGGTGGCCCTCACCTTCAGGGGGTTGTGGGTTCCCACGTTAACCTTCATCATTTAAGGCTCCCGTCGGGGTTTATCTCTCCCTTCCTTATTCTAGTCGATGAAATGGGTTTCCCATCCTCAGCTAACACCATCCCGATCTTCACAATGTCCAGGGGTTTCATCCCCTTTTCCTTTCGTATCTGGTTGATCTTCTGGGCGGTGGGTTCTGTTTCAGGGCTGACCACAATGGCCTCTATAGTTTCATCCTCTATGGTGGGGCCGTAGTGCTCCTCCAGCCTGGCTATGACGTAGTCACTATGTCCCTCCAGGAGGGCGTTCAGATTGGCCATCCTGACGTTGCAGGGCTCTATTTCCCCCTTCTGACCACCGAATTCATCGGAGGTAACTCCGATGAGGACCTGTTGGGCTACCTGGAAGGCCTTCTCCAGTAGCATGCGGTGGCCCTGGTGGAACTTGTCGAAGGTTCCCCCAACCGCCACTTTCCGGTATCTCTTATCTCCCATGCGCTCAGCCCCATTTTTAGGTTAAGTTGATTATGTAAAAGGTTAGATAATAAACTATGCTCCGGGAACATAACGTGGTGGTCAAGAAACCCCGGGGGGTGGAGCTGCGCTTCGCCTCCTGCTACCCCAACTTGTACCGCAGTGCCATGTCCTCCCTGGGATTTCACATCATCTACGATTTTCTAAACAGCCGGGAGGACACCTACTGCGAGAGGGTGGTTTACCCCCAGGCTAAGAGCCTGGAAACCGGCACCCGTTTAAAGCACTTTGACCTGGTGGGATTCTCACTCCAGTACGAGGAGGACTACATCCACGTATTGGAGATGCTCCATAAGGGTGGTCTAGCCATCCGGAAAGATAAAAGAAAACCGGATGATCCCCTGGTAATAGCCGGGGGCCCCTGCGCCACCTCCAACCCCCTGCCCATGTCTCCCTTTGTGGATCTGTTCCTGGTGGGTGATGGGGAGGCCATCCTCCCCAATTTTTTAGAAGTATTTAAAAAACTGGACAAGCCCAGATTGGAGTTGGAGAGCTTCCTGGAGGTTAAGGGAGTTTATCTACCTGATAATCCCGTGGAGATCAACCTCATCCAGGACATGGAACAGGCCTGGAAGCCGGTGCACCAGGTTATACCTGAGACAGATGAGAAACGTTTGATCCCGGCCTTTGGAAGATCATTCCTCCTGGAGGTGTCCCGGGGGTGCACCAGGGGCTGCCGGTTCTGTATGGCCGGCTGCCTGTACCGTCCCCGCAGGGAAGTGCCCCTGGAGGAACTCCTAGAAACAGCACAGAAGACCAGAAAATCCACGGGACTAAACAAGGTGGCCCTCATAGGGGCGGCAGTCTCGGACCACTCCCGGATAGAGGACCTGTGCCAACAACTTTTGGAAAAGGATTTCCAGATCACCCTGCCCTCCCTGCGGGTGGAATCAGTAACAGACCAGCTCCTTTCGATACTTAAAGATAGCGGACTGAAGACGGTCACCCTGGCACCGGAGTCCACCTGGAACCTCCGCAGGGTGGTCAACAAATCCCTGACCGATGAGGACATCTTTGCTGCCGTTGAGAAAATCTTCCAGCACGACT
>Ga0209723_1005107_pt1 | contig 13890 bp, 10 predicted proteins | sample BiotimSIPDNA_2_FD_185750 | JGI IMG/M metagenome (GOLD analysis project Ga0209723, IMG submission 185750) | Anaerobic biogas reactor microbial communites from Washington, USA - Biogas_R2 time_0 SIP DNA (SPAdes) (version 2) | ecosystem: Engineered > Bioreactor > Anaerobic > Unclassified | place... | reverse complement strand
CCCAGGGGGGAGCGGTATGAGCTTTGCAGAAGTGTGCATGCCGAGGCAAACGCGATCATCAGTGCTGCGCGCGAACGCATGCTCGGCTCTTCTTTGTATTTAGCCGGGATCGATTTGAAGGATAACAGCAATTACGTCCAGAATGCCAACCCCTGCTCGATGTGTAAAAGGATGATTATCAATGCCGGGATAGAGGTGTTGTATATTCGGGATGATAAAGAAAATTTCCGTGTGATAAAAGTGCAGGATTATGTCGAAAACGACGAGTCGCTGCGTGGGCAAATGGGATATTGAGTGTAAACATTAATAATACAGATATCACCAATTCTCTCACCCCCCTGCCCCCCTCTCTCGCAAGCAGGACGCGAGCAGTAAAGAGGGGGTGGGAATGGTTACCCTCTCCCGCAAGCAGGACGCGAGCAGTAAAGAGAGATGGGAATGGATGGGTGGTGAGTTGTTAGGAAAGGTTTGATTGAATGAAAACAAGAACTATCGCACGTGTGGTCACGGGAAAACCAGCAGTAGACGGTGCTGGCGTCAAGCTGACCAGAGTGTTGGGCGGGGAAACAATTGAAGATTTTGACCCGTTCCTGATGCTCGATTCGTTTGATTCCACTAACCCAGCGGATTATCTGCGCGGTTTTCCGACGCACCCCCACCGCGGCATTGAGACAATTACCTACCTCGTGGATGGTGAGCTGGCACACGAGGACAGCCTAGGCAATAAAGGATTGATCATACCCGGTGCCAGCCAGTGGAAGACAGCTGGCAGCGGTATATTACACCAGGAAATGCCTCAGGAAGCCGAGCGTATGCTCGGGCTGCAATTATGGCTAAACCTGCCAGCAGCAGAGAAGATGACCGAACCAAAATATTTTGATATCCGCCCTGAAGATGTCGGCGTTGCAGAGAATTCCTGTGCAACAGTACGCGTCATTTCCGGCAGCTATGAGGGGGTGAACGGCGCTAAACCACACCACATCCAGGCAACGCTGCTCGATGTGAGCTTGAAAGAAGGGCAAAGCATTGAGATACCGGTCAAAGAAGATGAAACCGTGTTTATCTTTTCGTTACTGGGCGACACCATGGTGACGGGGGAGCTTTTTCAGGAAAAGACAGCCCTTCTGCTTAAGGACGGCAACCAGGTGGAAGTGAGCGCCCTGCCGGGTGAGACAGCCCGTTTTATCCTTGCCAGTGCACCGGCGCTGCATGAACCGATTGCCTGGGGTGGACCGATCGTGATGAACACTCGTGAAGAACTGCAGTTAGCATTTGATGAGCTGAGAGCAGGAACTTTTATCAAGTAGTCTTTTTTGACCTTAAAGACTGAGAGGAGATCAGATGAAACAATTTGACGTTATAGTTTTAGGAGCAGGTCCGGGTGGTTATGTTGCCGCGATCCGTGCTTCTCAATTAGGATTAAAAACCGCTATTGTCGACAAAAAATGGCTGGGTGGAGTTTGTTTGAATGAGGGTTGTATCCCTTCAAAAGCCCTGCTGCACAACGCCGAAATAGCATACACCCTGCGCAACAATGCAAAAGAATATGGGATCAGTTTTGACAAGCTTGAGCTGGATTATTCAGCAGCCTTCAAACGCAGCCGGCAGGTAAGCCAGCGGCTCACCAAAGGCGTTGCGTTTTTAATGAAGAAAAATAAGATTGAGGTCTTTGAAGGCACAGGAAAACTGGCTGGTAAAGGTAAAGTGGTTGTTGAGCTCAATGCAGGCGGGCAGGAAGAAATCGAAGCCAGGGATATTATTCTCTCGACTGGTGCACATGCAACAGTGATCCCGGGCATGGAACCGGACGGCGAGAAAGTACTCGATTTTTCCCAGGCAATTATGCTCGAAAAACTGCCCAAATCGGCAGTTATCATTGGCGGCGGAGCGATCGGAGTTGAATTTGCCACCATCTGGAGCGGTTATGGCGTGGATGTTACGATCGTTGAAATGCTGCCTCACATTTTGCCTAATGAAGACGAAGAAGCCGCTGCAGAGTTGGTAAAAGCATTCAAAAAACGCGATGTTAAAGTTATGGCTGGGACCAGGGTCTTGTCGGTCAATAAAAACAAAACCGGCACGAGTGTGGTGGTTGAAAATGAAAAAGGCGAAGAAACGCTCGAGGCGGATATCACCTTGGTGGCAATCGGTTTCAAACCAAATTCCCAGGGAATTGGACTTGAAGAGGCAGGCGTTGAGCTGGACAAACGTGGATTTGTTCAGATTGATGACCGGATGGCGACCAATGTAACTGGAATTTGGGCTATCGGAGACCTGACTGGAAAACTTTTGTTAGCGCATACTGCATCAACCCAGGGACAGATTTGTGCTGAGAATATCGCCGGGTTAGAAGAACGAAAACTGGATTACCGTATGATTCCGAGAGCAGTTTTCTCAGACCCACAGGTGGCATCTTTCGGCTACACCGAAGCCCAGGCAAAAGAAGCTGGTCTCGATGTCAAGGTTGGCAGATTCAATTTTATGGCTAGCGGAAAAGCGCTTGGACTGGGGCAGGGAACTGGTTTTGCTAAAATAATCACTGATGCCAAATATGGTGAGTTACTTGGGGCGACATTGGTCGGACCAGAGGTTTCGGAATTGCTCCCCGAGTTGGTTTTGGCGCAGGGAAACGAACTGACCGTGGAAGAAGTTGCCCGTGCTGTTCATATCCACCCGACCCTGTCGGAGGCGATCATGGAAGCTGCTGAAGCTGCGCATGGTCAGTCGATCCATGGTGGATAGATAACCTTTATTGAATACACGCCCTGGAAACAGGGCGTTTTTATTTGTGCTGTAACTGCTTTTAACCTGATCAACTTATTTTTCTGGCAGGTTTGTGAAGAGCTTTTTAGCTGTGAAACAGATTGGTTATGCTATACTTTATTCATGAAAAGTGAGCTTTCACCCGACCTCATTTTCATCGAGAATATTCAGGCTGGTTATAAGACCGTATTGCCGCATTCCAACCATCAAGTTGAATCCAAATTAAAATTTGATGGCGATAATGTGCTGGGCAGAGGTGGCTTGTGATGAGCAATCTCAATCAGACGGATATTCTTGCAGTTGTAATAATCATTTTAATCATCTTTCTGACGCTGTTAGCAGTAATCCTTGCTAAACGATCCACAAAAAAACCCCTTCAAACCCCACAAGTTTTTGATGGCATCGATACGTTGATGCATCGCTCGTCCGAAGAGGGGAAAACGCTATTAATAGGGCTGGGAGAAGGGTTCACCGGTCTGGGTACTGGTCTCGGAGATACAACTGGTTTGATGGTGGAAAAGTTTTTAATGAGCCAGGTGGTTTTTAACGATAAGCCTGCCCATTCTTATAGTGCTGATGGTGGTTTAGCCTGTTTGAGTCACATGGTGGTGCGCGGGGCATATGAGGATGCCATGGCGACAGAGTTGTTTCGATCTGACCACAACCAACTCGCCGGACCCGGTCCTTTTGCAGGAATTGCGGCTTTGTTGCCCGAACTGGCGCGCGATGATAACGCTGGTTTGGTCATGATGGGTTCTTACCGACCAGAGAGCATCCTGATCGCGGATATGGCAGAGCGGAAGAACGTCCCTCTGATTTTTGCCAGTGGGTCTGTGCCAGCACAGGCGGCATTTTTTGTTACAGAAGCTGAGATTGCCCTGGGAGAGGATTATTACCTGCCTGATGTGGGCAAATCGAACCAGGATTATTCTCAGGTCTCATCTAAGGTGCTTAACTGGTTGCGAATCCTGGTGGCTGTAGGTCTGGTAGTTGCCGCGGTCTTGAAACTTAGTGGGGTTTTGCCGTGAAGGATCGCCAGGTGGTTGTCATTGCAGCTGTTTCGGGAATCTTGTTTTTAGCTGCCCTTTTCTTCCAACCGATTACATCCTCTTACCTTAACGTGGTTTTAAACTGGGCGATCGTGCTCACAGCGATAACACTGCTTGTGGCAATTTCGAACCTGGTGATCACCCATTTGCGATACATTGCTGTCGGAAGAAGAGGCTTTCTTTTCAGCCTTGTTTTTATAGCAACATTTGCTGCCACCTTTGTGTTTGGCATACTTCGCGGCTCGGACGACACACAATATTTGCGCTGGATTAAAGCGATTCAGCTGCCGCTTGAGACTGCCTTGTTGGGTTTGCTCGCGCTGGTGATGATGAGCGCGGCAATCAAGATTTTTCGAGTGAGGGGTTGGTCAATTCTGACGGTTTCATTTGGATTGAGTGCTTTGTTGTTTCTCTTTTTAAACCTGGGGTTTTTCCCTATCGCACAAAATTCAACCCTGTTTGTCGTGGTTACTGCTCTGCAAAAACTTCCGGTGGTTGGAGCGCGGGGTTTATTGATCGGGGCGGCGCTAGGCGCTGTAATTGCGGCGCTGCGGGTGTTGTTTGGTCAGGTGGTGGAAAATGAGTGAACTGGCTGACCAGCTGCGTACCTGCCCGAATTGTGGACAACAAAACGCCATGCATTCACTAAAGTGTATTCGCTGCGGTGAGGTTTTGGAGGATTTGTTCGCCTTTGATGATATCGATACCGATGGAGAGGAACCCACGCCTGAATCGATTTCCGATGTGCTGGCATCTTTGAATGAAAACATCCTTTTGACTGATCAGACGGAAAGTGAGAGCTCAGAAACAGCTGAAGATCAACCTAACGGAGGAGATGAAGAGAGAAGATCGGGCGATGCTTCGCAGACACCCGGCTGGCTGGAACGTGTGCGTGAACGCACCCGGGAAGAAGACTCCAGCGGTGAAATGGTCAAAGGTGGCCAGGCTATGGACAAGCACCGTTCGGCAGGCGAACGATCGCAAGTTGATCAGGCTTTCGACGAAGTTATTCAACGAATACGCGAGCAGTCTGAGAAAGAACGCAAGAAAACCCGGAAGATGGAAACAGATCTGGTTGATGAAAACGGGGTTCCGGAATGGCTGCGCCGAATACGGGAACTGCACCCAGCGCATGAACAAGATACGGAGCAAGTTTTAACCAGCTCGCAGGAAGAAAGTTTTGATGATGAGTGGACCGATGAGGAACTGCAGGAACTGCTGCGCAGGGAGATCGGAGATGAATACAACCCTGGTGAGCAACCTGTATATAACAACCTGACTTCGTCAGATAATCCGGAGATAGCAGATGATCAGTCTGAGGAAGAGTCAGGATTCCTGCCGATCTATGAAATACCAGAGGATTTTCACAATATTCCTGATGACGACTTTGACGAACCGGATAATACAAAACCGACCAAACCGGGCAATCCCGAGCTGCTTGATAAAGACGAAGACCCACCTGAGGCAGGCAATAAAGATCCTAACATAGAAACTGAGTCTCAAGCAGGGGTGGAAATTCAGCATCTTATTGATAACCCGACAGATTTTGAAGGCGGAGAATCTGAGAAACATGAAGAAGAAGAGAACAAGGAAGAGTTTTCAATAATTGAGAGTGATACGATTGGGGAGGAGCTCGAAGAGCAAGAAGGTGAGCTTCCGGTTGAGACGGAAGAGTCTGAGCAAGCGGGAGATCGCGATAAGAAAATTTTGAAATCGCTTTCAACGGAGGAGGAGGTGGTGCCTGATCTGCTGCTTTTACGCGATCAGCGCGACCGTGCCCAGGTGTTAACCAATATCATCGAGCAGGAAGGACACCGAACGATTCCAGTTTTGCACGAAAAGAACCGGCAAAGCAAATTGGGACGGCTGATTTTAGCGCTTCTGCTTTTAGCAGGTGTCATCATCTCGCTGGTGCTGGGTCCTGGTGATAATCTGCATTTGCCCCTCAGCCTGCCTGCCGCTGCACTGCAGGAAAAAACCGCAAAGTTGCAGTCAGGAGAGGTTGTTTTGGTAGTTTTGGACTACCAGGCAGCTACCAGCAGCGAAATAGAAGAACTTGCGAAACCTGTGATTGATGCACTGAGCTATCAAGGGGTCAGCTTTCGTTTTGTGACCAGCCAGCCAGTTGATCTTTGGTTAGGGGAGGAACTTTTACCCTCTAAAGAAGCCGGGTTGGCTGTGAAGATCGAATTTATTCCCGGAGGTCTTCTCGGTTATCTCACACTAACCGCTGGAACCAGCCCGGTTTGGGGCATGACCCCAATTGAGAGGGTTGTGAGTGGCGGCACAAAGCTTCTGGATGAGACCAGCCTGGTGATGATAATCAGCGATTCTCCCGATTTTGTTCGTAACTGGCTTGAGCAAATCAGCCCCTGGCATCCTGATTTGCCAACTCTGGCGATCAGCACGTCACTGAGCGAAGCGATGATCCTGCCATATTTCGAATCGGGGCAGCTTTCAGGATTTCTTGCCGGACACCCTGGAGGAGAAGGGCAAAATCAGCAAGCTAACCAGCGAGCATGGCAAGTTGGAATGTTGATCATGATGGTTGTTCTTATTTTGGGTATGATCACCAAGGCTGAAGCCGATGCTGCAGAGAAAGATGAGGGTCATAACCATGCCTGATCTGAATCTTTTGCTAACTCTGGCTGGCGTCGTGCTCTCATTAATGGTGTTCAGCTATTTACTTGGTGATAACCTGTTTTTTGGAATCGCAATGTACATCCTGGCAGGGGTTAGCGCTGGTTATACCGCGGTGGTCCTGGTCACGAAAGTGATAATCCCCATGATGATTATGCCCCTGGCGGACTTTCCCCAAATTCCAGCATTGCTAGCGTTGGTTCCGATATTGTTCTCGATTTTGTTGTTGTCGGCTATGTTTACAAAGTCCTCAAAGGCAGCAGGGTTGCCGCTTGGCTTTTTGGCAGGTCTGCTGGCAGCTCTTTCCATTGCAGGAATCGCCAGGGGAACACTGGCACCGCAGTTGTTGAGCATTGTCAATTCTTTTGACCCTCAACTGGTCGTTAGTGAGGGACTGCCAAATTGGACGGCGATTTTTCAGGCGTTTATGATGCTATTGGGCGTGATTGCGGTCTTGTTTTACTTCCACCACCGGTCAAAAACCAAAAACAGCCTTCAATCGCCAGATCTATGGCTTGATGGGTTTTCAGGTGTGGGCCAGGTGTTTATCGGGATCACCTTTGGTGCAGTTTTCGTGGGTTTGTTTGGAACAGCACTGAGCGCATTGATTGCCAGTCTGAACCGGATCATCGACTTTGTGAGATTGTGGATATAGAGGAATTATGACGAATCCTTATTTAAGCATCCAGATCTCATCTCTTCGCAACCAGGCATGGCTCTTCGACGACAGATCGGGCAGTTTTGAATTGACGGGTTACACAAGCCAACCAGGCAGCGCTCACGACCCTCAGACCATGATCAGGGCGCTGCAGGAATTGGAAAAGAATACCGGAAGGCAGATTTTGACCAGCAGCAATACCCTGCTATTTAGAGAAAATGAAGGGACAGAGGGTCTTGAGGGAGCAGGTATCACTTTTAGCGCTGGCAAACCTATTCGAACTGCATTGATCGGTTTGTCTGAAAAGTTCAGCCTCGAACCTCTGCGCCGGTTGGTAAGTTTTTTCAATTCCGAAATTGTTTTGGAAATCAATCTGCAAAACGAACCAAATATATCTTCCCAGATTGAAAAGCTGACCAATACCGGATTTGACCTGTTGGTTTTGGCTGGAGGCATAAACGGCGGACCTGAAAGAGCCCTTCGGGCGGCAATCAGCAATCTGAGATTGTTGGGTCAGTTATATCCGGTAGAACGCCCACAAATTATCTATGCCGGCAACCAGGCGCTGGCTGATCATGTCAGGCTCGAGCTGGAAATCGGTGATGATTTGCACATCGCTGGCAATATTCAACCGGAAAGCGGGCGGGAAGACCTTTCTTTTGCTTACAAAGCTATTCACAAGGCAATTCTTCGCATCAGGATGAAAGAATTTCCAGCACTGCAGCAGCTTGCAAATGAGCCTAAAGTCAATATCTTCCCTGTTGAGTTTGCCCGTACCAGGATGGGCACCTGGTTAGAACAAACCCAGGCAAGTGAAAAAGGTATTCTTCAAATCCACCTCGAGCCTGAATCCGGGCAGGTTGTTGCAAACCGGAACGGCAAATGTATGGGATTGTGGGAAAACCTAAAGGTAGATAAAGATGCCATCGAAGCTGTTGCAGGTGTTTTGAGGAAATCGGTTAACCAAACTGTCACAGCAGCCTACATGCTGAATAAACAAATACATCCTTCTTTCCTGCCAGCCACTCTTGAAGAATTAAGTATCGAAATTGCCTGGATCGGAATACGAATCAAGAAGATGCTGTTGCGATTGAGTGAGCTCGACCCTGATTTTCATTATGACCCGGATCTGGGGTTACAGGATGATTATGAGCCGGTGCTTCTCAGCGGAGCAACCCTGGACCGCCTGCCTTCTTTCAGGCATGCCTTCATTCCAGTTCTCGATAGCGTTTTGCCGAACGGTGTTACCACTTTCGCCTGGGATGACTTTGAGGTAATGGCTGCTTTGGGAGCTTTGGCTGAATTTAATAGCCTCCTCTCGGCACAGGTTGTGGATAGCGATATTTTTACCAACATTGCAACGGTTGTTGTCGTGGATAGCCTTGCGACAACAGGGCAGGTTGTGTTAAGGCTCGAAGTAGATGAGGGAACGGGCGATGCGCGCCAGCGTTATAAGGTCTATGCCCAGGAACTGAAACGGATTGAATCTGCATCAGGGAATGATATCAGGGTCTATCTCTCGCCTGAAGAAAACAGCGATGTAGGCATGGGAGTCCGGGGATTGGGAGGTTGGGTTATTACACCTGCTTCAAGGCTGGGCATTATTGTGGATGCACGGGGCAGACCACTTCAATTACCTGCTGACATTCAGACCATGCAGGAAACCAGGCAGCAATGGCATTGGGAATTGGGAGTATGAGCATGCAAAGGGCGATTGTGGAACACGGACATCTGCTCAATCTTGCGGTTAGACTTCCTGTGCCTGGAAATGTGCTTGTGCACGTGGGGCAAGCCATTAATTATGGCGATTTGATTGCAGAGGCTGTTTTGCCTGCAAAGTTCCAGGTGTTTGATGTTGTGAACCAATTCCGAATTAAAGAACGTGACCTTGAAGGGTGTATCAAACGACTTGCGGGAGAATCGGTGCAAAAAGGCGATGTGATAGCCCGGAAACCTGGCTTAATCTCCCGTATATTCAGGGCTCCGGAAGCCGGGAAGGTAGTGGCAGTTCGTGATGGCAGGGTGACCCTGGCGATGGGTGAGAAAATCATCCAGTCGCACAGTCCAATTTCGGGAACCGTGGCAGACCTGATCCCAGGGTTTGGCGCACAGGTGGTTGCCCGGGGAACCAGCCTGCAGGCAGCCTGGGGAAATGGAAAATTTGCCATTGGCAACCTGACGATGGTAGAAACACTGGATCAATCAGCAAGCGATATCCTGAAAGATAAAATTGTGTTTTTAGCAGATTCTCCTGGTATTCCTGAGTTGAGAATTTTGCAGGATGCCCAGGCGGCTGGTGTGATTGTTCCATCGCTGGACCCTCGCTTGTTTTCAGCTTGCAAAACCTGGAAAATACCACTGATAAGCCTGGTGGGGTTTGGAGAAGCACAGACAGATACTGTTTCCAGGAACACCCTGGAGGAAATGAACGAAAAACAGGTGTTTTTGCTTGCCCATGTTCCAAATGCGGCAGAAGCCATCAGACCAGAGCTGTTTTTGCCCGATCCAGGCAACCAGACCGCAGAACTATTTGAGGCAACACAATTGGAACTGGTTAGCAACCAGGTGCGATTATTAGGCAGCCCCTATTTTGGCCGCGAGGGCAGAATAATCGAAGTGAGTGAAAATGAAGAAAGACTTGGCAGCGGTTTACTCAGCAATGTTGTGGTTGTAAAGCGAGATGACGAGAAACTTATCCGCGTTCCGCTTGAAAACCTCGAAATTTTATCCCGTTAGTTCGCAATAACTTGCAGATACCGGCTGGTAGCCCAGCCGAAAGTGTCATTTCCAAGCGAGACCTTTTCCCAAACGATGCCTTGTTGAGTGACTTGTTCGCCCAACAGTGTCACAATCTGACCCTTGTTAAAGTAAGCCAGGATTACCGAAGAGGTATCTGGAGATTCTCGTACCACGATGCCACTTTCTGAGATCACTTCAGCTTGTATAAGCGCTGGTGTGGGTGTCTCTTCGTGCGGTGTCTGGGTGGGTGTTGGGGCAAGGATGGCCGCAACGGCTGGTAAGCTCGTCGCAGTTGGTAGTATGTTTAGGGTAGCGGTTGGAGCCATCGTTGGCACTTCGGCAGGGGTTTCTTCCATAAGGACCGTGGTGGAGCCTGGTGTAATAATGGATTTTGGTCGTTCGCCTGGCTTGAAGATGCCAAAAGCTTCGTTAATCATCAGCAAGGCCGCGATGATCACCAGCACCAGGAATAACCAACCCACGACCTTTTGAGGTTGAAAACCTGTTATCCAGGCTGTCAGAACCATTACCAGAAGGCTGATAAACAGGCGCGCACCAGCAAGAATCAAAAAACTTGCAGCGGACACAGAATCTACACGAGCCATTTGATAACCAGCAAGAGTTATGGGGATGAAAATCAGGAAAAACAAAACAGTAGAAATTATGACAGGAGGAATGTTATCTCGAAACAGAAAGATTAGCATGCCAATAACAGAGAAAACTACCAGAATGATCCATGTCAGCCAGCTATCACCACCATAATAAAGACTCAAGCTTTGCAACACGCCTTCCAGCTCGGGACTAAGCAGGTGAACCAGCCAACCCACAGCAAAGAAAAGGAGGAAGGTAAAAACCAGATATAAAAGAGATTTTAGCAGATGATGATAGGACGGACGTAATGATGCAGATACCAGCCCAACAAGTGGGTTGATGACAGGTGAGCTAACCCCGGCAATCAACACTAATAACGGAAGTTCAAGCAAGATGCCAACCAACAACAAAACAAGACCAAGGGCAAGCTGTGCAAAGTAACCAGTATCTACTCTGCTGCGTTGAATCAATTTTTGGGCGTATGCTTCCCTCTCCCTGGGACTGCCTGTTTTAATCATCTGGCGAACGTATCGTCCCTGCGGTCTGCGAGCCTGGTGGATTCCGTCAGGTTTTGTTTCGGTGGATGGTATGCTCATATTGTCTTCCTTCGTTATTTCTGCTGCTATAGTTGCATGGTTTGTGCCCGGGTGTTATTGCTGGAAGTTGGGGCAGACAGATGAAAGGACAAAAGATGGCGGGTAAGCAGGAATAAGACAGGTGTACGAAAGCGCAGAAAGAACCTGCTTGGTGGTGCCTTTTTATCCTGTTCGTTTTTGCTGGTACAAAATAAATATTTGCCAATACTTAAGATAAAATATTGCCATGACCAAAAAGAAATTAACGTTACCGACTATCCTGATCGCCCTGGTTCTGCTGGTTTCAGCTTGTAATCCTAAGCAGCCTACCGAGGCGCCACCCCCGCTGGAAACACAACCGGTTGAAACTGAAGAAACCGTTGTTACTGATCTGCCGCCTACAGCGACCGAACCGGCAATAGTTCTGGTTAGCAGCGAACTTGTTTTGTGGGCAGGAGTTGGTTCGAGCCATAACGCCATTCTGGCTGACCGCCTGTCCGCTCTTGCACAAAGTGGGGGGTGGACATTTGAGCAGTATGACTCGATCTACACTGAGCAGATCACCCCATCAGTCAGAGTGATCGTGAGCACGGCCAGTGCGGAAGAGATTCAGGCACTTGCAGCACAATTGCCATCAGTTGAGTTTGTGGCAGTTGATGAGGCTGGGTTGGTTCCTGGAGGCAACATCCATCTTGTTACGAGTGCGGGCGGGACGCTGGAACAGCGAGCTTTTCTGGCGGGCTATGCCCTGGCGCTGAGCACAGATGACTATCGGGTGGGCGTAATCAGCCTGGCGAATGATGATGTTGGTAATCGCACACGGGATTCCTTTTTAACAGGGGCACGGTATTTCTGTGGGATTTGCCGGGCGCGCTATATGCCCGTAGGTTATTATCCGTTTACTGCTGAAGTGACTGACCCGACAAACCAGGCAGATTGGCAGGCAGCTGCTGATGCATTGTTGACGAATGCGGTTGAAGCGATTTATGTACAGCCTGAAATTTCTTCGAATGAACTGATCAGCTACCTTTCATCCAGAAATGTCACTATCATTGGTGTGGAAGGGCAAGCAGGGCTTGAGGTAGCTACAAAAAAGCTGGGAGTGTTGAGCAGCGATCTCTATGCCAGCGTGGAAACTGCGGTGAGCGGCTTATTGGCGGGCGAAGATATTGGCAGCAGCACCGGCAGCCTGGAATTGACACAAATCAACCTGGATATCATGTCTGAAGGAAGGCACATCCTGTTTGAGAGAATCCGGGGGGAACTCCTCAGCGGGATGATCAAAGACCGCCCATAAAACATCGGGATTCTAGAATGATATCCTCGTGATATATTTCAATTGAACTAATGCATTTCCCTTGACTTACAAGGTTTAAGCTGATAAACTCTCGTCTTGCAAATGTAGGACTGGAAAGATTCAGCCTTGCGTAAGCGTGCAGATTTTGATATACTTTTTAGTCTGTATGTTAGAGTTAATAACGAAATAATTTCCCGGGCGCCGACGTAGCTCAATGGTAGAGCAACCGCCTTGTAAGTGGTAGGTTATGGGTTCGATTCCCATCGTCGGCTCAGGTTTTACTCTTTAGCGATTGTGATCGACAAAAGTGGATCACAATCTCCAGCGGGTAAAAGCAAGCGCCCAAGGAAGTATAAGGACGGTTACCCAAGTGGACAACGGGGGCTGACTGTAAATCAGCTGGCAGGCGCCTTCGGAGGTTCGAATCCTTCACCGTCCATTTCACACTGCATTGGCAGGGTGAAGGTACGGCTGCCCTCATAGCTCAGTTGGTAGAGCGCATTCTTGGTAAGAATGAGGTCATCGGTCCGATTCCGATTGAGGGCTTTTGCCGAAAAAGAGAAACTAACAAGTCATTATTTAAGGAGAAAAGATGGCGAAACAAAAATTTGACCGCTCTAAGCCTCATATGAACATCGGTACGATGGGTCATATTGACCATGGCAAGACCACCCTGACCGCTGCAATTACCAAAGTTCAGGCAATGCGTGGGTATGGAAGCTTCCGCGACTATGCAACAATTGACAATGCTCCGGAAGAAAAAGCACGTGGTATTACCATCAACATTACCCATGTTGAATATGAGACTGCAAAACGACACTATGCTCACGTTGACATGCCCGGTCACCGTGACTATATTAAAAACATGATTACCGGTGCAGCCCAGGTTGATGGCGCAATCCTTGTCGTCAGCGCACCTGATGGTCCTATGCCCCAGACGGAAGAACACGTTTTGCTGGCTCGCCAGGTCGAAGTCCCCTCCATTCTGGTTTTCCTGAACAAAACAGATCAAATGGACGACCCCGAACTGCTTGAGCTGGTTGAAATGGAAATTCGCGAATTGCTGACCAAGAATGGCTTCCCCGGCGATGATGTTCCGATCATTCGTGGTTCTGCAAAAGTTGCTCTTGAGAGCACTTCCACAGATCCCGAAGCTCCGGAATACAAGCCGATTGCTGACCTGATGGATGCTGTTGACGCTTTCTTCGTGGAACCCGTCCGTGATTTCGAAAAAGACTTCATGATGCCGATTGAAGATGTCTTCTCGATTAAAGGTCGCGGAACTGTTGTGACCGGTCGTATCGAACGCGGTACTTTGAAAGTGAATGACCCTGTTCATATTGTTGGTCTGATGGACAAACCACTGCCCACCGTTGCAACTGGTATCGAAATGTTCCACAAAATGCTTGATCAAGGTCAGGCTGGTGACAATGCAGGTATTTTGCTGCGCGGTATTGATCGCGAACAGGTGGAACGCGGTATGGTTTTGGCGAAACCTAACTCCATCACCCCCCACACCGAGTTTGAATGCTCTGTCTATATCCTCAGGAAGGAAGAAGGCGGACGTCACAGTGCGTT
>Ga0209723_1005106_pt1 | contig 13890 bp, 15 predicted proteins | sample BiotimSIPDNA_2_FD_185750 | JGI IMG/M metagenome (GOLD analysis project Ga0209723, IMG submission 185750) | Anaerobic biogas reactor microbial communites from Washington, USA - Biogas_R2 time_0 SIP DNA (SPAdes) (version 2) | ecosystem: Engineered > Bioreactor > Anaerobic > Unclassified | place... | reverse complement strand
CCGGACGGGGCACAGGGGGCGGAAAGGGTATGGCTGATAGCTCGCAGCTCATGGCTCCTAGCTGGTGTTTTCTGTAGGGCGAACCTTCAGGTTCGCCAAGACACCGGGGCTGAAGCCCCGGGCTACATTGGACGGGGCACAGGGGGCGGAAAGGGTATGGCTGATAGCTCGCAGCTCATGGCTCCTAACTGGAGTTTTTCTGTAGGGCGAACCTTCAGGTTCGCCAAGACACCGGGGCTGAAGCCCCGGGCTACACCGGACGGGGCACTGGGGGTGGAAAGGGTATGGCTGATAGCTCGCAGCTCATGGCTCCTAGCTGGAGTTTTTCTGTAGGGCGAACCTTCAGGTTCGCCAAAACGAGGAGGCGGCTAGTAACAACCGGGGCTGAAGCCCCGGGCTACACCGGACGGGGCACAGGGGGCGGAAAGGGTATGGCTGATAGCTCGCAGCTCATGGCTCCTAGCTGGTGTTTTCTGTAGGGCGAACCTTCAGGTTCGCCAAGACACCGGGGCTGAAGCCCCGGGCTACACCGGACGGGGCACAGGGGGTGGAAAGGGTATGGCTGACAGCTCGCAGCTCATGGCTCCTAGCTGGTGTTTTCTGTAGGGCGAACCTTCAGGTTCGCCAAGACACCGGGGCTGAAGCCTCGGGCTACATTGGATGGGGCGCTGGGGGTGGAAAGGGTATGGCTGATAGCTCGCAGCTCATGGCTCCTAGCTGGAGTTTTTCTGTAGGGCGAACCTTCAGGTTCGCCAAGACACCGGGGCTGAAGCCCCGGGCTACATTGGATGGGGCGCTGGGGGTGGAAAGGGAATGGCTGATGGCTCGCAGCTCATGGCTCCTAGCTGGAGTTTTTCTGTAGGGCGAACCTTCAGGTTCGCCAAGACACCGGGGCTGAAGCCTCGGGCTACATTGGATGGGGCGCTGGGGGTGGAAAGGGTATGGCTGACGGCGCTGTCTCAGACGCGCTTTTTCGCCACCAGTTCGGCGAAATGTTCAAAGGAGCGGTTGTAGGTTTTTTCCGCATCTTTGGGAAAGAAGCATCCCGGCAGCTGCCTTTTTTGCAAATGGTAAGCCACGCAGTCGCAACAGACGCCTTTGCGGCTGCACGGATCATACGTGCAGCCGCACATTTCCAGATTTTTATCTTTTTTGCATTCCACGGCATTAAACGGCTTTGACCGTATTTTTCTCACGGTTGAATGACCGGCCGGATGGAGGCGCGCTCTGCGGCGCTTGTCGCGCTGAAGATCGCCGATGATCCTCCGCAGGCTGCTCGCTTATCCCTTCAAAACGATCAGCGCGTCCACGACCACCGGCTTTGCCCCCGCCAGGATGACGGGATTGAGGTCGATTTCCATGACGTCGTCAAAATCCAGGCCGATCTGTCCCACGTTGATGAGCATCTGCGCCAGAAGATCCGTGTCCGCCGCTTCCATGCCGCGCACGGCCGCAAGGATTTTGTGCCCCTTGATCTCCTGCATCATGTCCATGGCGTCGCGCAGCTCCAGCGGCGCGCGGCGAAAGCAGACGTCGCGCAGAATTTCCGTGAAAATACCGCCCAGGCCGAACATCACGCACGGGCCGAACTGCGGATCGCGGGTGAGGCCGATGACCAGTTCGCGCCGCCCCTTGATCATCTCCTGCATCAGCACGCCGCCTTTGAAGCCTTCCATGCCCTTCATAATGTCGCGAAACGCTTTTTTCACTTCCGTGGCGTTGCGGATGTCGACGTGGATCAGGCCTTTTTCCGTTTTATGGGCAATCTCGGCCGAGCAGCCCTTCATCACCATGGGGAAGCCGATTTTGTTGATGCCTTTTTCAATCTGATCCTTGTCCTTGACCAGCACTTCCTTCGTGATGGGAATGTCGTAGGCGGCCAGGACCTGTTTGGCCTCGTACTCGGAAAGGGTTTTGCGGCCCTGCTTCAGAGCCTTTTCGATGATCTTTGCGGCTTTTTCGTTTTTCATTTTATTCTTCCTCCATAGTTCGGTACAGTTCGGAGGTCATTTCCTAGCCTTAGGTTTCCTGTTTTTTGCGGCGGCCCGAAAAGACACCTGGCAATTCGTCCAGTAGTCGTTGCCGCCATTGGCGGATCTGGTTGGGATGAACGACATATTCGCCCGATAGCTGGGCTATGGTCTTCTCCACTTTCACGGCTTCGATGGCGACCCTGGCTTTGAATGCTCCATCGTGGTTTCTTCGCAAGCTTTTGGCCATTTCGCCCTCCCTACTCAGGTACGGCAGACTAACATGCACCTCATTTACTTGTCCAGTTTCGGGTGAGTCTTATCTCCGTGATGGTCAGGGCAGGTAATGTGAAATTTTTGGTCAGGAAAATCAGTTTTTTGCTCTGATTCCCCTCGTAATAAGCAATGCGCCTGAGCCTTTCGGGATAAGCTTTCCTTGTATAATAGCCGTGTAAGGTGACCACTTGGTCGAGTCTCAGTCCGGCTGTTTTGTCTATCTTATGGTAATGACAATGATCGTATCTGGCGTTGCTCTTGGCACGTGTCACAAAGTTGGCTGCCACTTGATGCAACCTGTAAAGACGAACGTAATCCAGATACCCGCGATCCATGATGTAAATGGCTCCGGTTTCTATTGGCAGTTTGTCGAGAATGTTGACTCCGTGAACTTTCCCGTTGGCAATAAAGGCGACCGTTGGAAGGTTTCCTTTCAAATCGAGCAGCGCATGCAGCTTCACCGCGCCCTTGTTCTTGCGGAATGTCGCCCACGGAACAAGCGACAAACTAAGGTCGATGGTTGTTGCGTTTAGCGCGTAGGTGGTTTGTTCCAGCTGAATCGTCGGCCCATAATCTTCGAGCTTTATGAATGGGGATTTGGCCAAAGTCGGCATAGATGCGCCAGTCTCTTGTCTGGTTGGCATGAGCCAGTGTGTTGCGGAAGATATTGCCCCGAATGCCCATATGATAGGTCTTCTGTTTGGCTGTGCGAAGGCAGGCTTGAATATCCCGCAGACTCTCTGTAGGTCAGGTGAGCAAATGCCATGCTCAGAAATTGAACCCAACAGGAAAAGCTCTTGACCTTGTAATTTGCCGTGTATCTTTCGACGCATTGCTGGAATTCGTAAGTCGGCAAGTAATCCATGATCTGAGCAAATATCGTTCTTCCTGAATTCATGAACCATCTCCTCGCAATTTGATGCGAGACTATGGCCTTCCGAAAATAATATTTCAAATCGATAAATAATTATAATTGATTATTTCCATTGCTTTCTATAACTTACATCATCTCCTTGCAAAAACGTTGGGACAGTAGTGTTGACAAATAAAAAAACAAATAAAAAATATTTGACAAAGAGGTAATGTTTATTGTAATAAGCTACCGACCGGTCGGTCGGCAATTCGATTGATAAGTCTTAATAGGAGTAGGGGGTACATCTTGCTCAAGTTAAGCAACAACGATGAGAAAAAAGAATTCATTGCGAAAGCAGCGACGGTCGTTTTCAGCGATAAAGGCTATATGAATGCATCTATGCAGGATGTAGCTAGAAAAGCTGGTCTGAGCAAACCTGGTCTTTATCACTATTTCAAATCTAAAGAAGAAATTCTGGCACACATACTTATCAAAAACTCAGATATATTTTTAGAAAAGCTCCAGGAAACAATCAAAAAAAATAAGAAAGCGGGATTATCGCAGCGCGAATCATTTAGAAGACTTGTTCAAGCATATGCCGCTTACGTAAACAGTGATAGGCACAGACGCTTGATTGTTCTCAGGGAAAGACATCAATTATCAAGTCAGTATAGCGACCAGCTTTTAAAAAGAGAAAAGGCTATGTTTGTATTGGTGAGATCGCAACTTTCCTATCTTACTGATATAGACAAGACAGCGAATAAAAATGTAATCACCTTTCTTCTAATAGCCATGAGCCATTGGCTTGGATATTGGGTAAAAGACAATAAAAGATTAAGCCTGGAAGAAATTATTGATGAAAATATAAAAATAATTTTCAACGGTATTATGAAACGATAGAGGCTCAAAGGAGAAATTTTTTTTGTCTACTGTATAGACCGACCAGTCGGTCGATACTGGCGCACTCTTCGGAGGAATCAACAAGTATTTGAATTAGCGATTTTAAAAAAAGGAGGAAATATATGAAGTACGAACGTCTTGACAAGTATGTAACGACAGAGAAACAAAAAAAATTCGACAGGGACTTTTTCAAGAATGCCGAGCAGTATGAAGTGTGGGATGAAGTCAAAATCGGAGAGGAATACGAGGCTGCGCAGAAGTTCGAGGTGAAGGCTGAAGATATTAAGGCTTTTTCACAGGCGGTAATGGATCCGAATCCTCTATTCAATGATGAGGAATATGCCAAGAAGACAAAATGGGGTGGTTTGATTGCTCACCCCGTTTTCTACACAGCCATTGGATTTTATTGCACTGGCGTGGGTCCGAGCAACTGGATTCGAACACCCGGTGCATACAATCCTGGGCAGCTCAACATAATTTATGATCCATTCCGAGTCGGAGACATCATTACTCTGAAGCTAAAATCAACAGATAAGTGGATCAAACGAGGGAAGTATTATTTGCAATACCAACAGGACTTCATAGATCAATTTGGAAAGCTAAAAACCAGAAGGTGGCCCACACTAATCGTGCCACATACACGCGCCGAAATGGAGAAGTTTATCGCTGCCGGAAAATAGAAACAGACAAGAACGATTGTAGAATAAAAATGAATTATTTTAGATATTAGGAGGTTTAAAATGGCTCTAGATTTTAATAGTGTAGAATTAGGGACGAAGCTGCCGGATGTTGTCCGAAAAGTGAACCATGATGTAATAGATCGATTTGCCGTGGGATCATTCGATTATAATCCGATCCATCTTGACCCAGAATGGAAAAAGAAAATGAATCTCCCCGGCGGAAAATCAAATATTGGTCATGGTCAGATGACGATGTCATTCATGGCGAGCGTTGTTACTGACTGGGTATGCCCTGCAGGCGGGATGGTGTCAAAAATTGATGCAAAGTATATTAAGCCTGTCTTACCCGGGGATGTTATTACGTCCTGCGGGACAGTAACAGAAAAGCATTTTCATGGTGCCGGGAAAAATTTCGTCGTGGTTGAGGTATTTGCCCAGAACCAAAATGGAGAAAAAGTAGCTGTCGGTGAAGTAGAAGCTATAATCCCGTAAAAAATGCAGACAGCTTTCCAGTCTCGTTTTGGGAGTTCTCACGTATTCAAGATACGTGGATGCGATAATATGGCTAGATTTTTTTAAGAATGAAATTAGGCGATGCAATGGGGCAATCTGATGAGGAGGTTTGATATGGAAGATGTGGCCATTATCGGTGTCGGCCAAAGTAATTTTTCCCGTAAATGCGGTGTTCCCGTGACGGAACTATGCTTTGAAGCCTATAGAGAGGCTATGACGGGGCTGGATGTAAATGCTTCGCAGATTAAGGCTTCAATCGTATGCAGTTCGGCTATTGATAAACAACGTTCTCTGGAAGGTCCAGTTAATAATTACTTGGGTTTGTGCCCGAGTCCGACCTTCATGGTGAACAATGCGTGTGCAGCAGGGAGCAGCGGCTTAAGAATCGCGTGGTCATTTATAAAGTCAGGCCTCTATGATGTCGTTGCTGTCGTGGGTGTGGAGAAAATGTCGGGGCTTGAATCCAGAGAGGTTGCTGAACTTATGGGGCGAGCCTACGACATCAGCTGGGAGTCCTCCTTTGGCGTAACTATGCCGGCCGGATATGGCATGCATGCGCGGGCGCATATGGAAAAATACGGCACAAAAGAAGAGCATCTAGCCGGTGTGCGAGTCAAGAATTCCTTTTATAGCCAAATGAACGAGAAGGCGATATTCCGTAAATTGGTTACACTGGAGGAGGTCATGAAATCCAATCCGGTTGCACCTCCATTGAAAATGATGGACTGCTGCGCGAACGCTGACGGATCCTCCTGTTTGATTGTAGCCAGAGGCGATGTGGCAAAACGCGTGTGTAACAAGCCGATATGGATTGCCGGATTGGGTGCGGCCAGCGACAGCGGGCTTAGCCAACGAAAGAGTTACACCAGCCTATCCTGCGCTAAAATAGCGGCGGAGCAGGCTTACGCGATGGCGGGAGTAAAGCCGGCGGATATAGATGTTGCGGAAGTTCACGACTGTTTTACCATTGCTGAGATTCTGGCGTATGAGGACCTGGGATTCGCTAAAAAAGGTGAGGGCCCAAAACTGATTGAGAACAAGGATACTTACCTGGAGGGAAGAATTCCAGTGAACGTGGACGGGGGTCTTTTGTGCAAAGGTCATCCTGTGGGTGCCACGGGTGGATCGCAGATCAGGACGATTGTGAGGCAGTTGCGTGGTGAATGTGGTCCCGTACAAGTCAATGGTGCAAAAATTGGTCTTACTCATAATGTCGGTGGTATTGGCCATTACGCGAATGTAACGATTTTAAGGGGGTAATAATGGGATTCGAACGATTTGGTATCGTGAATTATACTAAGGAAACTAAAGTAGTAGACTTCGTGAAACATCTGGACGAAGGAAAGGTTATGGGAACCCAATGTACGAAATGTAAAGCAAAATATTTCCCCCCCAGAGCGGATTGCCCTGCATGTCTTTCAAGCTCTTTTGAGTGGATAGAGATGACCGGTAAAGGAAAGTTGATTACGTTTATAAATGTAAACTATGGACCGATAGGTTTCGAAGACAAGGCACCCTATACGCTCGGCATAGTAGATTTCGGCGAAAGCTTGCAGGCGTTGGCTCCGCTGGATAAAGACATTAAAAAAGAAAACGTTAGCATAGGGATGAATCTGGAAATTAAGCCGATACTGCTTGAAGGCGGTGGGCTTTCGTATGAGTTTAGAACTGGCAAATAATAATAATTGAATAACGACGAACTGCCCCACAAAATATTTTGCGGCAATTGTTTCTTTTCTCAACAGTGATGGTGCACAATGGTTTTTATAGGCCGACCATCAATGAACAGATGTATTGTACTGTAGGAAATGAGGGAGACATATGTTTGCCAATTACAACGACCTTACCGTAGGAAACTTTTTTGACAATCAACTTAGAAAACGTCCCAATGACGTCATTCAGATATTTGAAGATGGCCAGCGGCAGACATATGCGCAATTAAACAACCGGGCAAATCGACTGGCAAACGGATTACTCCGATTGGGAATTAAGAAGGGAGATTTCGTTGCACTTTACGCAATGAACTGCCTGGAATACACGGAACTCGAGTTGGCATGCGCACGGATAGGCAGTGTGATCGTGTTGATGAATTGTTATTTACCCAAGGAGAAGATCGTCGACGTACTAAAGATTACAGAAATCAAAACACTTGTATATGAAGATCAATACAATGACATAATTGAATTCTGCAAGACCAAAGTTAAAATGCCGGATCATCTCATCGTGATCAAGCGCGATAAATTTGAACAGGGTAAAGGTGTCATTGACTATAATGATCTGATTCAGAGTTCACCGGACCGAAAACCGCATGTGAAAGTATTGGCCAGTGACCCCTATATGATGCTTTTTACAACAGGAACGACTGGTGAACCGAAGGGTGTCTTAAAATCAATGGCGGGTATCTATTTTCATGCTTTGTCTAACAACTTCTATAGTGATTACACTACTGCAGCTCAAAGAATGAATGCAGCGCCATACTCTAAAATCAGACATATGATCGTCCCGCCACTGTTTCATATCGGTCCGCGGGTTTACCCGTTGTATTGCTTTATGATGGACAGATCCATGGTCATTATGCGGAAATTCGAACCGGAAAAATTTCTGTGGTTAATTGATCACGAGAAAATTAATGGCGTATGGATTCAACCTGCTATGATGTTCCGGATCAAGCAATTATCTGAGAAGTCTCTAACCAAATATGATTGTAGCAGCGTTGTGTCGGTGATTGGCGGTGGTGGTGCCATTAAGTTGGTAGAGATGGAAGAAATGCTGAAATTTTTTCCAAATGCGACATTCGCCTCCAATTACGGATGTACTGAGGCTGGATCTACAGCGATAGTGTCAGGGGACGAGCTCCGCCGGACCAATGAAAAAAATTTAGGCCGTCCGTCTCTGTGTGCTGATTTAAAGATTGGGGATGAAGAAGGAAATGAATTACCCAAAGGACAAGAAGGCCGCATTTGGATTACTTGCCCGGGACTGCCAATTAATTGTGAATATTATAGGAACCCGGAAAAAACGCGTGAAAGTTTCAAGGATGGATGGGTGTTTGTCGGTGATTTGGGGTACCAGGATGATCAAGGGTACACATATTATACGGGGAGAGAGATAGATTTTATAAAAAGCGGCGGCGAGAAAATTTCGCCGCTCTCCATTCAGAGCGTGCTCCTTACCATGAGTGAAATTGCGGCAGCGGAGGTAATAGGCGTTCCGGACGTACAATGGGGGGAGGCTGTAAAGGCAATCGTGATCCTGAAGAAAAATTCTTCTATCACCGCTAAAGAAGTGATTGCATATTGCAGAGGTAAACTGGCCAAGTACGAAGTCCCGAAAAGTGTTGAATTCGTGGATAATTTTCCGGTGGGACCTACTGGTAAAGTTTTGCGTAAAGAGTTGAAGGAGATATATTCGGAACCGAAATAATATAATCCTTATGTTCTTGAAGATTACCGCCGTCCTAAATAGCGGCAGTTAACAACTTGTAATATATGGTTATAGTTTGACACAATTTCGTGATGTGGAAAGGATTATAAAATGAATACTCAAGATCTGCGGTTCGTTCTGTTTGAATTCTTGAAACTAGACCGGCTGATGAAGTCGGAAAAATTCAGCCAATTAGAAATAAACGATCTGGATATGACTTTGAAAGAAGCAGAGAAAATTGCGATTAACATCCTTAGTCCGGCAAATAAGGAAGGCGACCGCGAGGGCTGCCATTTAGAGAACAGTTCAGTACGCGTACCAAAATCCTTTCACCGCTGCTGGCGAGCATTGGCGGAAAATGGCTGGATAAGTTTGGCTGAAAACCCGGATTTCGGAGGGCAAGGCCTTCCGCCAATTATCGAGACGGCCGTCAAGGAGCTCTTCATTCGTGCGAACATGGCATTTTCACTCTACCCTGGCCTGTCGGTCGGCGCTTGTCAGTTGATTGAATTGAATGGACGTGATGAAGACAGGTCGCTTTTCTGCCGAAACATGTATTCAGGAAGATGGGCGGGAACAATGTGCCTAACGGAGCCAGAAGCAGGATCCGACCTGGGCGCGATCAAAACAAAAGCGATACCTGACGGCACAGAATACAAAATAAAAGGGACTAAGTGCTTCATTTCAGGAGGAGACCATGATCTGACGGATAATATCATCCATCTTGTACTGGCTCGGATCGAAGGCGCTCCAGAAGGCACAAAGGGACTTTCGCTTTTTATTGTCCCCAAAATCTGGGTCGAAAAGAATGGCAATCTGGGAAAACCAAACGATGTCAAATCAGTTTCTGTTGAGGAAAAAATGGGCATCAAGGGCTCGGCCACTGTCATGCTCAATTTCGGTGAAGATGATCAATGTCGCGGAATTCTCCTTGGAGAAAAGCATTCTGGGATTGCCAAGATGTTTCACCTGATGAATCGAGCCAGGATGAGCACCGCCTTGCAGAGTTTGGGACTTTCTGCAGCTGCCTATGAATGTGCTTTGGAATATGCCAAAAGCAGGATCCAAAGTCCGTTGATTACCAATCCGAAAGGAGGTTCTGTTCCCATCATTGAGCATGCAGATGTGCGCCGTATGTTGATGACCATGAAAGCGCAAGTAGAGGGAATGCGAGTTCTTTTCCTAAAGGCTCAAATGCTGCTGGATATGTCAAAGTACGCAGAAGATCCGAAAGAAAGAAAAAAATGCGGGGAGATTGCTGAGTTCATGATTCCCCTCTGCAAGGCCCATTGTTCTGATACAGCCTATTTAGTATGCAGGGATGCTGTGCAGGTGCTTGGAGGGTATGGTTTTACGAAGGATTATTCAGTAGAGCAGTATCTGCGCGATTGCAAAATAGGTTCCATTTGGGAGGGTACAAATTTCATCCAGTCTTTGGACGTCGTGGGGAGAAAATTGCGTCCAGAAGGAAATCATTTCAACTCTTGGATGGAAGAAATTGAAAAATTCATATTGGAAAATACAGGAGATGCAGATTTTGATGCGGAAACTGCGTTGCTCAGGGAGGCTGCGGAAAAAATAAAGCACGAAGTTGAAAAGACTCTGCAGCTGTTTGGACAGAAGGAAACAAGAGCAAATGTCACACTTTTCTCTACCAGGCTTCTTGACAGCTGTGCGGAGTTGAACATCGGATACCTTTTGCTGTCAGAGAGCATGCTGGCACGGAAATTAATGGAACCGCTTAAAAGTAATTCTGAGGAAAGAACTTTTTATGCGGGGAAGATCAGCACGGCAAAATTTTACATAAGAAATATATTGGTAAACATATGGGGACGAAGCAAGGCATTTGATCTGTTTGATGACTCGGCCTTGAAAATGTCGCAAGAGGGATTCTAAACCTTTTATTTAAAATTGTCATACAAAGGGGGAAGGCGCTGATGGCAGAATTTCTTCAACAGCTACTAAATGCTACGGTCTTGGGATGTGTTTATTGCCTGATCGCGTCTGGATTAACAATCGTTTACGGAATCATGAAGGTTCCGAATTTTGCACAGGGCAATCTGTACATGTCGGGCGCATACTTGGCGTTTTTTTTGGCGTCGTTATTCAACTGTAACTACTGGGGTATCATGGTACTTGTGGCGCTGATTATGGCGCCTCTCGGTATCATAATAGAACATTTGTGTTTCAGGCCGCTACGGGATAAGCCGCATGAAAATTCATTCGTCATGGCCTTGGGCGTTCTAATGGCGATCGAAGGTTTGATTGTCCTTGCCTTCGGTGGAGAGTATGTAGAGGTTAAAGGCCCTTGGACTGGAATTCTGAGTTTCGGCGGTATTTCTATTGCATTCCAGAGAGTACTGGTGGTCGTAGGCACTGTTTTGGTCTTGTGTGGGCTTTATTATTTTCTGCGGAATACGAAGAAAGGCATGAGCCTGGAAGCGATGAGCCAAAATAAAGAACTGGCTCTGACGCTTGGAATAAATGTTGATAGGATGACAATGTTAGCTTTTGCTATAAGCACAGGCCTTGCTGGCATCGGCGGAGTCCTGATGGCACCGGTCAGTGCCGTTTATCCGGAAATGGGAATGCCTCCATTACTTGTTGCTTTTGCCGCCGTTATTTTTGGAGGCATGGGAAGTGTTGCAGGGGCAGTTATAGGTTCTTTTCTCATGGCAGGAGCGCAGGTATTTTCCACGCAGTATATTTCCAGTGTGGCGAGCGATATGGCTGTTTTCGGATTGATGATCATCACCCTTCTTTTTCGCCCGCAGGGTATTATGGGAGGTAAAAAATAATTATGACAGGTTTCTTTTTGTCTCGTAAATTATGGATGGTTTGCGGAATTGCATTTCTGCTGGTTTTCCCCCTTTTCCTCCCCACAGATATCAAGCCGTTTCTCTTGTATCTGGCTTCGTTAATCTTTTTATGGACCATGCTGTGCGTGAGTCTGAACTTGATTTTTGGATATGCGGGTCAGCTTTCTCTGGCCCAGGGCGGTCTATTTGGTACAGGCGCTTATGTAGCGGCTATACTGACTGTTCATTATGGTGTAAATTTCTGGTTGGCTTTTCTGGTTGGCGGATTTGCAGCCGGTATGCTTGGTCTTATCATTGGCATCCCCTCCCTAAGATTGCGCGGTCCTTACTTTGTTATTGTCACAATGGGCTTCAATATCATTCTGGTTTCAATCATTGAAAATCTGGGTGAATTGACCGGCGGAGTTACTGGATTATTAGGCATTCCGCCAGTCTCAGAAATCGGGAATATAACGTTTGAGTCTAAAATTAAATCGTACTATTTGATTCTTATCATTCTCTTCATATTTTGGTTTGTTGTTTATAGGATTAGAAATTCCCGGATGGGCCTCTGCTTGAATGCTCTAAAAAACGATGAAGATTTATGCCAATCCGTGGGAATCAATACCATGTTTATGAAATTGCAAACATTTATTATAAGCAGCGTTCTGGCAGGTTTAGGCGGTGCGTTGTATGGATCTTTCCTCGGAATTTTAACTCCCCGAGATGCCAGCTGGCATCTCGGATTTGATGCTTTAGTTTTTCTGATTGTAGGTGGCATCGGAACTATACCAGGAACAATCATAGGGCCTGCCATTATGTTACTCATCTCTGAACTGGCACAGTCTGTTGTTCAGATAGGCATGCTGATGAACGGGCTTATTCTCATTTTGCTGCTTATTTTTCTGCCGAAAGGCGTAGTCGGATTATTTGGATATATCAAGGATTTTTTGTATCGTTATAACGAAAAATAACTGAAAGGTAATTTTATGCTTCTGGAAGTTAAAAACTTAACAAAAAATTTTGGCGGTCTCCGGGCCGTCTATAATTTAAACTTTAGTGTTGAAAAGCATAAACTCGTTGGGATTATTGGGCCAAACGGTGCTGGAAAATCCACTTTATTTAATCTTCTCACTGGCTTTGTGCCTCCAACTACTGGAACGATAACGCTTGCAGGTCAAAGGATCGATAGTTATCGGACTCACCAGATCGCCAGAGCAGGTATATCTCGAACATTTCAGACTAACAGAATTATCGCAAATGAGACACTCATGAACAATGTCATGGTTGGCTTGCTGGCTAAAACACAGCATGGCTTTTGGGATGCGATGATAGGCCTGAAGAAAGAGGAAGAAGATCGTTTCCAATACCGGTGCCGGGAAGTGTTGAAGATAGTGGAATTGGAAGAAATGAGTGGGCGTGTTGCCAGTGGATTGGATCAAGAACAGCAAAAAAGACTGGCTATTGCGGTTGCCATTGTGAACAATCCCAAATTGCTGCTTCTAGATGAACCGACGGGAGGAGTAAACGTTGAGGAAATCGATAAGCTGACGAAGATAATCCGGCGCATATGGGAAGAAGGTATAACGGTCTGTCTTATTGAGCATAAGATAAAAATGGTCACGGAATTATGTGAGAAGGTTATTGTTATTAATTATGGTGAGAAGATTGCGGAAGGCACCCCCGAAGAAGTGATGAAAAATAAGGACGCAATCCGAGTTTATTTAGGGGAAGAAAATGTTGCTTGAAATAAAAAATTTGATTGCTTGTTATGGAAAATTCCAGGCATTACGTGAAGTCTCATTAAATGTTCAAAAGGGTGAGATTGTAACGATCTTAGGGGCTAACGGAGCAGGTAAAACAACACTAGTCAAATCCATTGTATCTTTGACCAAAGTTACCAAAGGGGAAATTATTTTTAATGGGGCACAAATAACCCGTCTCCCGAGTTATGAAATATTTAGGAGAGGCATTTCACTCTGCCCGGAGGGTGGCGGTTGTTTCCCTGATATGTCGGTCTACAAGAACCTGACTATAGGTAGTCTATTAATCAAGAATGCTTCAGATATTGAAAAAGAATACAAACAAGTGATTGAACTATTTCCAATCCTTGAAAAAAGAAAAATGCAGAAGGCAGGATCCTTAAGTGGAGGTGAGCGTCAAATGCTGGCCATCGGTAGAGCACTGATGGCTAGACCCGAGCTCCTCATATTGGATGAGCCCTCGCTCGGGCTGGCTCCACTCGTTATCAAATCCATTTTTGAAGTAATTGAAGAGTTACGAAAAAATGGATTAACTATTTTGCTAATAGAGCAAAATGCGCTGAAATCGCTAAAAGTAGCGGATAGAGGGTATGTTATGGAGCTTGGGAAAATTCTGATTTATGGAGGTAGTAATGTTTTGATCGAAGATCCTACTGTAAAAAAAGCTTATTTGGGGATGTAAAAGATTTTATTCCCCTACGACAATAATACGCG
>Ga0209723_1005104_pt1 | contig 13895 bp, 24 predicted proteins | sample BiotimSIPDNA_2_FD_185750 | JGI IMG/M metagenome (GOLD analysis project Ga0209723, IMG submission 185750) | Anaerobic biogas reactor microbial communites from Washington, USA - Biogas_R2 time_0 SIP DNA (SPAdes) (version 2) | ecosystem: Engineered > Bioreactor > Anaerobic > Unclassified | place... | reverse complement strand
GGCGGCGAAAAGTGGTAGAGCATCAGGATGTTAGCCATTGCTCACCGCCGGTCGCAGCATCGCCCGCACGAACCGCCCTTCCTCTCGCACGTACACGACCTTCCACGGCTTGATCCCGTAGCCCTTGCCGTACTGCGCCCAGCGCTCGTGCGATGCGTCGAAATACGTGAACGTGTCCGAGACGAACGCCCGCTTGTGCGTAGGGTCCGCCCACGCCGCCACAGGGTCCTTGGCGTTAGGGACCACGATGTGCATACGGCCGCGCTCTGCCAGCGCCTCGTGGCAGTCGTTCATCAGCGGTATCAGGTTGTCGATATGCTCTAGCAGGTTGTCGGCTACGATCACGTCGGCACATTCGTGCGCCGGCAGACCCATCTCCAAGTCCCACGGGATCACGTCTTCGCCGCCCAGCCTGTCGATGCCCACCATCCCGCGCCGTGGCTTTTCGCCACAACCCAGGTCCAGCATTCCGCGAATTGCTGGCACATCGGCCATGATGCGCTCGGCGCACTCGGCAAAGGTCGGCACCTTCTCGCCGCGCACCGCTAGCACGTCGTGTATGCGTGGGTTCACAAAGCCCCATCGGTGCATATCCTCGTACATCTGCGGGATCACGAACACGGATGACGCGTAGAGCGCGGCCAGGTCTTCGTGGGGATAGTACAGCCCGCGCCACTCAGCGCCTTCGGGCAAGTGCCCCTCCCAACCTTCGCCCCACACCTCAAGCCGATGGCCAGTTGGCAGCCCGTCGTCGAGCGTGCGCCCCTCGCGCCAGTTACCAACAAACACGGCGTCATGCGTCTTTGGCAGTTCCAGTGGCTCAAAGTCGCTGGCCCCCGGCAGGTGCTTGCAGGCGATGCCCCACTCGCGCACATGCTCCGCGAACATCGCCGACTCGCTGTACACCACGTCGTATTCGTCGCACTCCTGCTCAGTCACCGCGTCCGGGTGCCCGATGATCCAGAGCACGTTCCACGTCCACTCTGGCAGTTGCTGGATGCGCCCGCCGTGCAGGTTGATCAGCACGTCGGCCTCCACCACGTCGCCGACAACCGTGTGGCCCTGCGCCTCCAACGCCTTACCCAAGGAATCCTTGAACCAGTAGTCGCCCCAGCGCAAGCGCCGCTCGGCGTCCTGCTCCATGTCCGATAAGGCTGCGATGTAGACATTCACCGTATCACCGCCGCCCAACGCTCGCGCATGGCCCGGTATTCGTACCCGTAAGCCGTGCTCTCCTCCTCCAACCAATACCCCTCATTCATGCCCAATCCGACCGCCTCCTTCTGCAAGTTCACGAAGACATTGCTGGCGCGCTCGTGTCTCACTGCGGCATAGCCCGTGGCTATCGCCCACCCCCTTTCGTCACATACCCGCTTGAGGTTGACCCCTAACCAAATATCCCCAAAGCGGTCCAGGTTGAATTGCGGCCCCATCGGCGCCCAGTACATCCACGGAAGCATCGCCCGCTTGAATGCGACGTTCATCCCGCAGAACGGGAACAGCACGCCGCGCGGTATCGCCCCCCGGTAGAACGTCACCGGCGGGTTGCCCCGTATCAACTGTGTCGGCGCGTCCCAGTCGGCCACCCCATGCCATACCCCGTGGCTCACAACGCACTCGGCCTCGTCACGTACGCCATAAGGCACGCCGCGCACGTACTCGCTGGCCGTGCTCATCCACGACAGCGGGAACCGCCGCGCAAGCGCGTCCAGGTGGTCCCCGATGGTGTCGCCCAATGGCCGGGTGTCGTCGTCCAGCGTGACGACAATCTCCACGTCCGGCATGCACTTGGCGATGTACGCAAAGCCCAGGTTGCGCACCGCGTCCGTGTGGTTGCAGATCAGGTCACTGTCGTGGCCCAGCAGGTCGCTCGCCGTGAGCCCATTGACCAGCGGCTCGGCACCGTCGCGCACCTCGACTAGTAGCGCGTTGTGGCGCTCAAACTGCGCCAGCCACGCGCCCTTGAAGGCGTGCATGGTCTCTGGCCGTACTGTCGGCACTACGACGGCAATGCGCTTTGTCACCAACCCCCCCACGACGCTGGCATAGATTGACCCAAATCCGACATTCTGGTCCCACCCGACAATGCGCTGGCCCACCGCGTCTGTATCTCATTCAGCACCTTGGCGCTCCCTACCCGCTGCGCTTGCTGTGCTGCCAATCTGTCAAAGTGCCGCGCCTGTGTCCCCGGATGCCACACACTGCGGGCGAACGCTACTGGCGGACCGCTGAATCCCCTGCTGGCCCGCAGGCTGCCTGGCGTGCTCTTTGGCCGGAATGTGGCATTGAACGCCAGCACGCCGCCCGGCGTCTTTGGCCTTATCCAGTGCGCTCGCGTGCCCTCATTGACAAAAATGAACGGCTTGTCGCTTGTGCTCACCGTCACGCGCGCCGTTGTTGAGTGAAAGCTGCCCAAGCCCTGTATACGGAACGCCGGGTCGTGGCCCCACGTCTTTGTCGCACCTTCCAGGTATTCCTTGATCAGCCCGGCGTAGACGCCGCCCCAGTCGCCGGTTGTCGCCGTATATACGCCCACGCGCTGCAAGGACTGGAGCAACTCATTGAGCCCGATGATCTGCGCGCTGAATATGCCGCCGCGCGCCCCGCCGGACTCGTAGCTGGTTTCTGTGAACGGCTCCCGCATCCACGCTGCTCTTGCCATTAGCGCCTCACCTCAAACGGGTTCCAATCGCCGCTGCGATCCTCGCAGTCACCACAGTGCTCCGCGGCCGGGTCTAGCACCCAGTAGGCGTCCCAGCCGCCTTCTACCTCTTCGATGCGCCAGTGACACCTGCAGTTCGTGTGACACGCTGTAGACCCATCGCCCGGATAGGCTGGCAGGTCTGGCATCCCGTATGCCTTCGCGTTGCCGCGCTCATACGACTGCGCACTTGAGTCGTGGTACATCTGCGAGCGTATCCGTATCTGCCCCTCTGTCAGCGTACCGTCCGCGACGGCCTCCGCGAATCCGTCTAGGTACCGGTATTGCTCTTTGACCATCGCCCCAATGCGGCCCCAGTCGGCTTGTGTCATTGTCCCGCGCCCGCCGTGTGCGAGAACGTACTGGTCAATGTAACTGGTCTTGATGTCTCGGCGCATCATCTTCTGCCACTGGCCCACGTCCAGGTCGCCCTGCACCAACCGCTCCGACAACTCAGCCGCAGACGCCCGCTGCGCGTCCATAAACGAATCGCGCAAGCCAAGCATCTCGGTCGGTCCCATGAACCGTCCGGTGCGCGTATTACGATAGCGGTGCGCCGCTATGGACCAGACCCAGGGCGATGGCATTATTCCTCGACCTCAGCCTCTAGCATGTCCGCGTACTCACTTGGCATCACCCGGTTCCACCGCGCAATCGCCGCGTCCACATCCTCAGCCGTGATACGTACCGCCGTCTCCGGCTCCAACGGCTCGCCCTCTGGCTCTACCCTGTCCATCTTGACCGCCTCCTCAAAAGGGCTCGCAAAGATCTTCCGCACCTCCTTGGCTGTCATCGCGTATGCCAGCCGCTCATGCAGCACCGCCGCCGTTGCGTCCGGTATCACGTCGCTCACAAACGGCACATCAGCCACGTTGCCCGCCTTCAGTGACGACAGCGACTTGCGCCGCCAGCGGTCCAGGTCCTCCGATACGGCCCGCGTCGGTGGTCGCTCTGCATCGTCACCCGCCTCTAGCTGTGGAGGCGTGCGCTCTGCGCGCTCCTCTTCCAGCCTGGCCCGCAGATCGTCGTAGGTCATCTGCCCCGGCAGGTCCATACCGAGCATCTCCATCGCAAGGTCAAGCGGTATGCCCGCCTGCGTCATCCGCGCCAACGCCTCACTGCGCTCAGCCTCGTCTTCCTGGAAGATATCGAGCGATTGCCAGTCTAAGACGACCTTGAGTCCCTGCGGCTCAAAGACCTGCTTGTTCAGCGCCGCTTCGATGATGCGCGCCTCTGGCACCACGGTCTCCGAGTAGAACGCCTGGTGGTGCTCGCCGGCCGTGGCGTAGTTCGCCGCGTCTTCCAGCATCGTCTGTGGCACGCCCGCCGCTGTTGCAATCTGCTCGCGTACCAGCTTCGCCAACTCCGGCATCGCCAGATCCCGCGTGTTGTAGCCGATCACCTGCGGCTTGACCGCCGCGCTCACCGCGACCGTCTCCCACGCCTGCTTGACGCCGGAAAGCACGCGCTTCCACCACGCTTCCAGCCGGTCCATCTCTGCGCGCATCGGCGCGCCGTCTACCGTCAGGATCGTGGCGCTGATTGCGCCCCGCTCGAAGAACCCACTGGCATAGTCGTCCATGTTGTAGACGATGCCGGCTTCTGTCAGGATGGTGCGCACCCAGCCATCGCCGGGACCGACCTCTTTCGCCATCGACGGTGACCAGAAGTAGACTACATCCTCCAGCGCTACGGGTATCGGCTCGCCCGATAGCCGCCGCTCGAATCCGGTCAGTCCTTCGCTTGCCGTGATAACCGGCTTCATCGTCGGCGGCAGTAGCCAGCGGTAGCCTCGGTCGATACCGAATACGTTGCGCTTGCGCCCCCAGTACGCCGCGCCGTATATCTGCAACGCCGCTTCGGTCAGCCACAGCAGCAGCGGCATGTCGTTTGCAAACTCCCACTCGGTCTCCGTGTCGCCCTTGTAGACCTTGACGGGTATGCTTGATAGCGCGTTGGCGCGCAACTCGACACAGCGCCGCACCCAGGATACTTCCTGGTATGCACTGTGCTCTGTCAGCGCGCCGCTTGTTTCGCCGCCCCAGGCGTTCTTCCAGTCGTAGGCGCTCATTGTGGCCTTGACTGTGCCGCCCTGCTGGAGGGTCTCTGCCTTGAATATGAATGGCTTCACTTATGCCCCCCAGTAGAACAGCGGGCCGGAGTTGCGGTCAATATGCGCCACGGCGTAGCGAACCATGTCCATACCGTGATCGTTCTCTTTAGCAGGCTGCTCTTTGCCAGCCTTGTCAGCCCACACGTAGGCGCTGAACTCATCCTCTACCTTGTAGGGCTTGCGCGCCTCGGATAGCGATTCGTCGGCCATCCGCAGGCTGTCGCGCACCACAAATAGCCGCTTTGCAGCGAGGCGCTGCTTGACGGCGTTGATCCCTGGTAGTACGGCGTTGTCGGCTTCGATTGCGCTGATACCCGCTCTCCTGTAGGCGTCGATGTATGCCGGTTCTGCCGGGTCGCACGTCACCACTTCCAGCCCGAACTCGGCGTCAAGCGCCTTGGCCGTTTCTACCCACCAGTCAATCGTGCGCCCCGTCTGGTACACCTGGCACACCAGGTACATCCCGCCGTCACCGTCAACCGCAAACACGCCCAGCACCCCGGCGTTCGTGTATCCCCAGTCCTGCGCCGCAATGAACCGCGTGCACTTTGGCACCGCGTCCGCATAGATCAGGTGCACGCTCTGGTCCCATTCGTCGTACACCGCGCCTTCGGCCTGCGCCGGCAACCCGAAACGCAAACGCTGTTTGCGAACGCCCGTCAACGCATCCAGCACGCTCATAGTCCGCTGGCCCTGCATCGTGATCTCGCCCGTCGCCTGGTCGTACAGCATCGGGTTCTCTTCGTGACGGCTGTAGAACATCCGCAGGCTTGGCCGGTTGTACATCCAGTGAGACGGATAAGACGGGTTGCAGTCGCCAATCGTCTGCGCGTATGGCATATGCCCCGCGCGCCCCGTCGTGCGCGTTGTCAGCGTCTCCCAGTCTGCCAGGTCTAGTTCCTCCGTCTGGTTCACGTACACCACGTCATGCTCTGCCGACAGCACCTTGCCCGCTTTGTCGAGGCCCGCGATCCACACCCGTGCCCCGTTGGGATAGTCAAACCATTCAGGCTTACTGCCCCCGTATGGCACCACCGATGCGTCGGCCCCTATCACCTTTTGCGTGTACGTCTGCATCACCGTCGCGTAGATGCTCGCTTGCGTCTTGCGCGCTATGACCAGCGATGCGTTCGGGTACTTGTGCGCGCACAGGTGCAACTTCCACAGCGCCGAGATGGTCTTGCCCGTCTCTGCTGGGCCGTGCAGTAGCGCCTCTGCGCCGTGATAGCGGGCGAACTCACGCGCCCCGCCGTAGAACGTGAACTCGCGTCGACCCACACCTAGATATCCTCGTCCGGGTCGATACCGCCGATGGCAACTATCAGCGGCCCGCCGCCAGCGCCCGATATCTCCTGCTTCGTCGGCGCGTCTATGCCGAGCAACTTACAGCGCCGCTCGATGCACCAGCCCACGCCCTGCAAGAATCGCGGGTCACCGACCTGGCCCCGCTTCTCCGTGCCAGCCTCGTATCGCTTGCCGTCCTTGGCTGTCTCTGTGGCCCGCGTGCGTTGTATCTCCGCGTCCTCTGTGCTGCGCTGCCAGGCGTCCCAATAGGTGCGCTCCAGTTCATCGATGCGCGCCAGTTCCCGCGCCTTGGCCTCGTTGATGTCGATCAGCGCCGACGCCCGCCACTCTGCCTGTAGGGTCTTCAGGTCACGCGAGACAGTGGACTGGTCGATGTGCAGCTCGTCGGCTATATCCGACTGTAGCGCGCCGCGCAGGTACATCTCCGCAATGCGCCGCCGGTCGCGTGCTATCGCGGCAGGGTTGCGCCTTACGCCCGGCATCGTATGCACCCAAGATTGCACTCTCGCAACGCCGCAATGATGCGCTCGGTTGGCACGCGCTCCTTACGGTCGGTCACGTTGTCACCTCAAGCGGACGGGTCGGATTTGCACCGCCATCGGCAGGTGGACCCTGCTGTTCTACTGCTTGCACTACGTCCGCACGTTTCGGGTAGGGCTGGCGCAGCGGCTCTATCTGCGCCGCCATCGCCTTGTCCAGCGGGTACAGATAGCGGTGCTTCGATGACCCCATTACTACCTGATAGTCCGGGTCCATCTGTAGCGCCGCCTCTCGCGTCGTTAGGCGGGCGGGCTTTGAGGCACGAAAAGCCCGCCCGTGCCATCGCTTCCCGTTGACCACGTATTCCTCGGACGCTTGCGACATGCCACAATAGAGCCAGTTCCCCCCTTGATAGATGCCCCCGTTGTGTCCATGCTCTGGGTCTGCAAAAGAGACAACGAGCCTCAGCCCAGGCATTTCGCGCTTGAGTATCCGCATTGCTAATGCAATAATCTTGGTTACTGGTGTCCGGTGGGCTGCCAGCGCCACCCTTACCAACTCGCACCCCTGCGTCTTATCAATCCCGAATCGCTTTACTAGGTCAGCGGTTGCGCCCACCCCGAAGATAGCCACCCCAATAAATCGCCCGTCTTCCCATACGCCTATCTTCGCCAGTTTCGATTTCGGCATCCGCTTGCTATAGTGCCAGTGCGTCACGGCATACTTTGCCGCCTCGTAACTGCACCAGTCTATCCGCAGTTCCGGCTTATCGTGGGACAAACTCATGCCCGCACTCTGGACACTTGACCATTGCCTTCTGGTCTAGCCTCCCCTGCTCATCTATGCTCACCGGCTGAAAGTCGGGCGGCGTGATGCCCGTGTCCTCTGCCAGTTGCGCCAGCATCTGCTGTACGCCCGCCTCGCCGCTTTGCACCTCGCGCAGCAGTTCGTCCAGTTTCGCCACGTCAGCCGCTGCCATTGCGCCTATCGGGTCCAGCGTCGCCAGCACATACGCCTCTTCCGCCTCGTCCAAGTCCACCTCGACAAACGGCACGGCCGCGTCCCCGTTCTGCAATGCTTCCCAGACGCGCTCGTGCCCGTCGATCAAGTAGCCAGTTCGCCGGTTTACGATAACCCGCTGCACCCAGCCGACCTCGTTCAGCGCCCCGCGCATCGCTTCCCGTTGCGACTGCGGATGTGTGCGCCAGTTGTTCGGGTTGGCGATGAATTGTGACGCGGGCTGCTCGCCCTCGCCTACAATGCGGTTACGCCAGCCGTGGCCGTCGCTCATTCTCTCTGCCCCATAATCAGCCGCCAGCGCGCGTCCTCCTCGGCCTTCACTCTCGCCGTTTGCTCCCGGCTCGCGTGCGTCACCTGAGAGGCGGTGATAGCCGTGCCTGCGGTAGCGATCAGTAACCCAACCCACTCCTGTGCCGAGGCCGGCAATGCGCCAAACCCCATCCATGCCGCGAAGAGCGTCACAGCCGCACCGAAGGTCATAGCCGACGCGGTAACCAGCACGAACGTCGCCAGGCGTTTCAGGTCTGCCCGCAACGTCTGGAACCACAGCCAGTAAGTTTCCAGCCACTCTAGCAGCCGGCTACAGAGCCAGCCGATGCCCCCGCCCGAGAGCAGCAGGGTGACAAGCTCCTGCGTCATTGTCATCGACACCCCTCCAACTCAGCAATTTTCGCCCGCAGCGTGACGCGCTCTATTTCCCATTGTTGGCGCTCTTGTTCCATTTGGACGATCTTCTGCTCCTGCTCTCGCATCGTCTGCGCCTGCTCCTGGGAACGATCTTCAAGCGCCTGAATCGTGTTTCTTGCCTCGCGGAGCTCTCGCTCCAACTCGTTGACCCGATCCGTAACAGCCACCAAACGACATCGGTACTCTTCCAGAGTGGCCCGTTGTGATTGCGTCAATGATTCCCACTCTTTCATCGTGGCTTGCCTGGCGGCTAGTTCAGAATCTCGTATTGTCTTTTCGTGCTCCGCGCGCGCCTTGCGCAGTGCCGCGAATCCAGGAGCAGAGCCAGAGACGGCCCCAATGATTGCTATGAGGATGGCGACCGACCATTCTGGCATACAAAAAACACTCCTGGCAGAGATTCCCCTCTGCATGGAGTGTACCCTACCACCCTATGATATTCCCGCCATCAGGATGGCGGATTATCCCATGCACCGCTCCCGATAGGCAGTAGCCATATGCAAGTACTCCTTCCGCACCTCGCAGCGTGTGATCAGCGGCGCGTAGTCAGGATCGCCCTGGATTTCCGCCAAGTCCTCACGTATGCGGCGTTCCGAGAGATGATAATGCGCCGCAAGCTCATGTACAGTCCAGCCCCTGCCCGACTGCTTGAACAGCCTGATCATATCGTTCAGCCGTGCGCGCCGCTCATTGGTCATTCACACCTCCCATTCCCGTGCGACGCCAAGATAGCACCCATGCTATATATGCTCACTCCCTCACCTCCCAACAAAACCGATTCGCGCTCCACCTCTCCTGGTACCCGTGCGCCACGGCCCATGTTGCCACGATCATCCTAGCCAGCGGGTCCTCCCGCGTGTGCGCCGCAACATACTCCCTGTGCGGTGCTGTTTCGTCCGCCAAGTACAGCGGCACCATATCTGCCCAAAACTCGCTGCCCACTTGCAGCGTGCCGATGTAGTCGCCATTCACTGCCGTCACATCATGCCCAGACTCGTACCAAGACAAGCACTCCATAAGCGGTGCAGGGGCACCGTAGATGTGAGCCAGCAGGGAGAGTGTGGCGACAGCCTGGCCTGCGGTCACTCGAACAACTCCATTTGGTCATCCTCTTTATCTACTGGGCGGTCGCCGATCCACCAGCGATACATATCCTCGCCAGACTGCCATGCCATATTGTCCCCGCGTTCCTTGCGCCGCTGATAGAGCCTATCAGCGGCGCGCTTGTACATATGGGCGATGCGTGGCCACCGTAGCGCGTCTTCGTGCTGCCGTTTCGGACCAGCCATTGGGCACATGATACAACCAATGCGCTTGAATCCCTGGTCGTACAGCTCGCAATGTGGTCGGTCGCCAAGATAGGCCCAAACATCGTCCTCACTCCAGTCGATGATCGGATGCAGATACATCTTTGTGACCTTGTAACACGCCTCAGTCATACTTCGTTTGCGCCTAGCATTACTCTCCTGCCAGCGAATGCCGGTAACAACCATGCGTCCCTCTCCTCTGTCCTCCTTGAGAGCCTCACAGCAAAAGCGTGCCAGCCGCGTAGGCAGCGTTCCGCGCTCTACGATCAGCCTGAACATGCTCTTCTCTGGCCGGTCCCATAGCACACTGGGATAGTGCTGGCGAATGAATGCCAGCAATTCCGGTGGGTCCACGGTTGTCACCGAAAAGTGAGCGTCGAACTTTACTCCAGCTTCCTCGGCTAAGTGGTAGATACACTGAGAATCCTTCCCCCCGCTGAAGGCAAGGTAGTATCCCTCCTCTGGCTCGAACATGCGCAGGCGCTCGATAGCAATGTCCACCTTGTTGCCCCACAACGTATCAAGACTCACCGTCTCCTCCACACGCGCCGCAGCGCGAGGCCGCAGACGAACGCGACCCACGCGATGCCTAGAACGTCGAGCACCTGCCAAAGGTGGATGGTCATTCGGCTTCCTCACGTGCGGCAAGCGCGGCACGCCGTTTTCCAGCGGCGCTCATTAGCGCAATCTCGGCAGCGCGAAGTGCCGCCGCCTTTTCGGGCCAACTGACACCTTCTGCTTGTTGTATTGCGATTCTGGCATCTAGGTATTCGTCCGCCGCCGCCGTCACCTCCGCGTCCCTCGCCGCCTGCGCCTCTGCCTCGTGTACGTGAGCCAGCAGCGTGTCTACGTCCTCCCACGAGCGCTCAAGCGCAATCGCGTCTGGATGTGGAATCCCTATACGGTAGCCGTCATAGCTACCTGTCTCAGCCAGCTCGTCGGCCCGGTGCATCGTAGTCAGCTCGGGGGTTTCACTCGGCACGTTGAACCGTGGGGCAGCACTCCGCATCCCCCATCTCACAAAGTCCATGACATAGATACGACCGCGATTTACTGTGGCAAGGTAGAGCATTTTGCCAGGCAGATGCCCAAACCATCGCCACGGACCAGGCGTCGCCGCCTTGTGTCGTGCTTCGATCTCTGAGAACTCCTCGTCAGTCATCACGTCCCCCTACCTCCTCATCCACATGCCCAGTGCACTCAACTCTCGCCCTCAGCGCCCGTACCTCCTCTACCAGCCGCGCCACGTCCTCTGGAGCGTGGGCGATGGCCGAAGCCGTTTCTCTTGACGGCCACTCGCGCCCGTCCATTGGGTGCAAATCCTGAAATGACAGATGCAAGTCGGCGTTTGGGCTGTCCACCCAGCACTTTAGGATGCCAGCAGTATACTCCCACGGCCCTGGCGTGGTCTTTGCCCAACGCGCCTCGATCTCCTCAAGCCAGTCGGTTGTCATGCTTCCTCCTCCAACAAACCTAGCCCCGGGCGCGGTCCGACAATGACACATGAATTGTCTGGATATGTGGCGCTGCATCATTGATAGCGGATTCATCGATAATACGAAGCGCCTCTGTCAGCAGCTCTGCGTCCCTCGCCGCCTGCGCCTCTAGTTCGCGGACGCGGGCCAGCAGCCAGTGATAGTGAGCCGATGGCAACAGGATCACGCTCTCAGGGTTGCAGGCTCCGGTGGTATTGGTGAGCACCTGCGCGCCCTCCTCGATTTCAGTCAACGTATAACCAGTCATTCCCTCACCCCCCCCCTAGCCACCATGACGGCGTAGGCTTCTCACACTCTGTCTTGCGCTCCCATCCGCCGAGCGGCACAGGCGACCGCTTCCAAAACTCTACAATGCGAACCGACTCCGAGGTCATTGTATCGCCCACACAGCCGTGCGCTGGCGGGTCCCCCCAGTCCGCTCTGTTGTGTTCCGCAAACTCTGACAGCCGCAGGTGCCCTGATATGCCGTCAAATGGATTCCACGTATCGGCTACCAGGAATGCCTTTCCACAGTGCTGGCAGCGAATTTCTATCAACATCGCCTCGTCAGCATAGATGTCATTGCAGAGATAGGGCTGGAATGGCTCATAGCGGGGTGCGCATACGTCATCCCACCAGAGCGGTTCGCCCAAACGACTAGTAATATCAGCATATTCAGTGTGCATTACTTGCCTCCATACGCCTTCCACCACGCCTCTATCGCCATGATACACGCTGTGTAGTACGAGGCGTGCTCATTCTCCCCGTGGGTTTTGTTCACTGCTACACGAAATTCGTCTACAGTCCCCCAAAAGCAACCCGTCCCGATGCGCGGGCCGTCATCATGAGCAACGGCATAGAGCATATCGCCTCGTGAGCCTCCAGGGCCAATCGCAAAAATGCCCCTGGCTGCGTACAGGTAGGCCCCGCTCAGGTTGGCCCCGCTCAGGCTGGCCCCGCGCAGGTTGGCCCAGCTCAGGTTGGCTCCGTACAGGTAGGCCCCGCTCAGGTTGGCTCCGTACAGGTAGGCCCCGCTCAGGTTGGCCCCGCTCAGGCTGGCCCAACTCAAGTTGCCCCCGTACAGGTAGGCCCCGCTCAGGTTGGCCCCGCGCAGGTTGGCCTCACTCAGGTCGGCCCAGCTCAGGTCGGCCCCGCTCAGGTCGGCCCCGTACAGGTCGGCCCAGCGCAAATCTGGACATACGCCACTCTCCCGCCCCTCTGCTACGATCGTTAGCACTTCCTCACGATTCATCCCTCACCTCCACACATTGTCCACGCCACCAGTGCCCACACGCCGCAGGCCACGGCCACCGCCGCGACGCACAACGCCGCGCAGCCAAGTACGCTCGCTAGTGCATACGTCTCCAGGTTGTACAGGTCGCCCTCTACGTCGCCCGCGCCGTGTGTATTCGTCATCTCGCCTCCATCCGCTCAAACGCGCTCAGTACATCGTCTATCGTCACCGCTACGGCCGGCTGTATGCCAACGCTGGATAACGCGCGCATCCCTTCTATCTCGCCGGCTGTGAAGTCATGTTCGTGTCCGCGCGCCTTGATTTCCACCGGCAGCGCCATCCCGCGCCAGAATAGGATGCAGTCGAGCACCTGGCCGCCGATGTCGCTGGTGTCCCACGCAACCATGCCCAGCGCCCGCGCGTTCTCTAGTAGTGCCCGGTGTGTGCTGTCCTTGCGCGTGTGCCGTGGCCGCGTCACACTGTCACCACCTTGATGACGGTCGGCGTCACGATCCACGAGTCGTCGCCCAACTCGACGATCCAGCCCAGCGCGGTGCGTCCGATAATGACACCCATCGTGCCGTCGGCGTCTACGGCCACAAGGTCACCCAGCCGAGTCGCGTCCGTCACTCAGCGCCTCCCGTTCGTTGCGCTTGCCTTCCGCCAGTACGCGCCGCGCGTCCGTTACCATCGGGTGTTCCGTGGCCTTGCGATACTCACGGTCTACCATCTGTTCGTAGCCGGCAATGAACCGCGCACGCCACGACGATTCGTCGTCACGTTCCGACATGCAGAAGTCGTTCCAGCCCAGCGCGCCCATCACCTTGTCCACAAGCGCATCGCCCGTCGGCCAACTGTGTGACAGCGCCATCGCCTTGGCATACCCCCACGCTTCAGTCGGCGTCATTCTGTCCAGTTTACTGAACCGTAACGCGCCCGCCCGTTCGCGCAGTTCGCTGGCCTTCGGAAACCACTGGCTGCCGGCGATGTGGTCCACCGTCGCCGCTTCCAGCAGGTTGTCTGGTATGTCGGCGAGTATCCGCTGGTACAGGCGCATCGTCTCAACGGCTTCCGCGCCAGCCAGGTGCTTGTTGGCGTGATCCGGGTAGGCGCGCGTCAACATTTTCCATACTCTGCTAACCGTCTCCGCCGTTGCCATTCACGCCCTCCTCGCGTAGGTACTGTTCGATGGCTGCGTCAACGCCGGCCATTGGCGACGCGCGGCCATAACCGTTGCCGCCCTTCCAGTTCCCAGGCGTTACGCCGTCCTTCAGACAGCGTTTCACGATAGCGTCCACGTAACGGAACGTCGGCACGCCCGGTTTCGAGCGTACCGCTTCGTCTATCGCTTCCGTAAATAGATCGTGGCCGGCTTCCTGATACAGGTCGGCCCACATATCGGCTTGCATCTGCCCGTTCAAGATGATTCCGTGGTCTGATAGCACCTTGCCGACACCGTTCGCGCGCGCGGCTGCTGCTGCTGCAACCGGGGACGGGGACGGGGACGGGGACGGGGACGGGGACGGGGACGGGGACGGGGACGGGGACGGGGCGGATTGAACATCTGCACGTG
>Ga0209723_1005102_pt1:0-12500 | contig 13898 bp, 11 predicted proteins | sample BiotimSIPDNA_2_FD_185750 | JGI IMG/M metagenome (GOLD analysis project Ga0209723, IMG submission 185750) | Anaerobic biogas reactor microbial communites from Washington, USA - Biogas_R2 time_0 SIP DNA (SPAdes) (version 2) | ecosystem: Engineered > Bioreactor > Anaerobic > Unclassified... | reverse complement strand
AAACAGTCGCCTGAGCCATTTCTCTGCGCCCTCTTTTTACGGAGGGGCCCCTTTTCCCGAAGTTACGGGGTCAAGTTGCCTAGTTCCTTAGCCATGATTCACTCGAGCACCTGAGGATTCTCTCCTCACCCACCTGTGTCGGTTTACGGTACGGGCTGTTATATGATTAACGATACGGAGGTTTTCTTGGAAGTCTGATTACCGCTGCTATCACCGCGTCCGAAGACTTGGCGTACTGTCGGATTTTGACACGTTAAAGCTATTAACTTAAACGTTTATCTACGTCCTTCAACCAACTATTCCGTCAGTTGGCGAGCGTGTCACTACTCCGTCGCTCCTTCTCTCATATAACAGGTAATGGAATATTAAACATTTGCCCATCGTCTACACCCTTCGGTTGCGACTTAGGACCCGACTAACCCTGGAACGATTGGCGTTGTCCAGGAAACCTTGGGTTTTCGGTGTGCGGGATTCTCGCCCGCATTATCGTTACTTATGCCTACATTTTCTCTTCTAATCGCTCCAGCATGCCTCGCAGTATGCCTTCTGCGCAGATTAGAATGCTCCCCTACCACTCCATAAGGAGTCCATAGTTTCGGCTGTGGTCTTGATGCCCGATTATTATCCATGCAACATCGCTCGACTAGTGAGCTGTTACGCACTCTTTAAATGAATAGCTGCTTCCAAGCTAACATCCTAGCTGTCTCTGCAATGTCACCGCGTTTGTACAACTTAAACCACGATTGGGGGCCTTAACTGTTGGTCTGGGCTGTTTCCCTTTTGCCACCGGACATTAGCACCCGGCGACTCACTCCCATAAAACATTTACCGGCATTCGGAGTTTGGCAGGAATTGATAGGCGGTGAAACCCTCGCATCCTATCAGTAGCTCTACCTCCGGTAAACTATTATGAGGCTGTCCCTAAAGACATTTCGGGGAGTACGAGCTATCTCCCAGTTTGATTAGCCTTTCACCCCTACCCTCAGCTCATCCGAAAAATTTTCAACTTTTAGCGGTTCGGTCCTCCATCACCTGTTACGGTAACTTCAACCTGGCCAAGGGTAGATCACTAGGTTTCGCGTCTGTTCACAATAACTATGCGCCCTATTAAGACTCGCTCTCGCTCCGGCTTACGTGCCTAAAGCACTTAACCTCGCTAATGTGATACAACTCGTAGGCTCATTATCCAAAAGGCACGCCGTCACCCTATCAAAGGGCTCCGACAGCTTGTAGACGAACGGTTTCAGGCTCTGTTGCACTCCCCTGTTAGGGGTTCTTTTCACCTTTCCTTCACAGTACTGGTTCTCTATCGGTCTTCTATGAGTATTTAGCCTTGCGGGATGGGCCCCGCGATTTCAGACAGGATTCTTCGTGTCCCGCCCTACTCAGGAGTACTCTGATGTCTAGCAAACTTGCCCGTACGGGATTATCACCCTCTGCGATGTAACTTTCCAGATACTTCCGGTTCATTTGATAAACATGTGGTGAGGTCCTATGACCCCGGCATTGCCGCAACAACGCCGGTTTGGGCTATTTCCTGTTCGCTCGCCACTACTAGGGAAATCGATTTTTCTTTCTTTTCCTTCAGGTACTAAGATGTTTCAGTTCCCTGAGTTTGCCCGTATATAATACGTGACAGGTCTTCAACCTGCCGGGTTGCCCCATTCAGAGACGGCCGGATCATTTCGTGTTTGCCGATCCCCGGCCTTTTTCGCAGCTTACCGCGTCTTTCATCGCCTATAGAAGCCAAGGCATCCGCCGTTCGCCCTTTGTTTCTTCGTCTTGAATCATCGCAATAGAACTTGAGAAAATTCTCTTTGTCTATCACTTGCGGTGTCATACACCGCCGGTTTGAAATTGTAGTCCCAACTAAAATCAGAAAAAACTCCTTACTTTTAATTTACAGACTATCTAATCTTTTTACAGTTTTTTTACCTCGTTATCTATCTCAAAATTTCAATGAACGTGCGTTTCTCGCCGAAACGGGCAGCAAAGGTAAACACTTTTTTTCAATCTCCAAATTATTTCGTAGTTTTGTTGAGTTTTTGTGAGAATAACTTAATAATAAAAATGCGTATCCGATAAAAATCCGGACGGATTGTTATAAAATAAAATGGCTATGAAATTAAGTGATTTATACATTGGGCAAGAAGAAAGAATGTCTGCTCAGTTTTCTATGGAAAAGGTAAAGGCTTTTGCCAACATTACAGGAGATTTTAATCCGATACACCTTGATCCTGTCTATGCCACTCAGACTATATTTAAGGAAAATATTGTACATGGTTTTTTAGTGGCTTCTCTTTTCAGCACCATCTTAGGCACCAAGATGCCGGGAGAGGGATCTATTTATTTAAAGCAGAATATGAAATTTGTAAAACCTGTTTATATCGATGACACAGTAACGGCTGTGGTTTCTATCACTGATATTAATTTTGAAAAGCAACTTGTAACCCTCAATACTACATGTCATAATCAAGATGGTGTCGTTGTCATTGAAGGCGATGCTTTGGTCAAAAAAATGGATGCATAAATATATAAAGACATAACTTATGGAAAACAAGGAAAACAAGCCACAAGGGCTGCCCGAAAACGCCTATCGGAAACTTAAAAAGGGGGAAGAATACAAACCATTGTTGTCTTCAGACAAGAATTATCCCGAGATTACAGTTTGGTCCGTGAGCATAGGAGTGGTTATGACCATAATCTTCTCAGCTGCAGCTGCATATCTTGGTCTAAAGGTTGGTCAGGTCTTTGAGGCTGCTATCCCGATTGCCATTCTGGCTGTCGGTCTGTCAAGCGTACTTAAGAAAAATCAGGCCCTTGGCCAGAATGTGATCATCCAATCTATCGGATCCTGTTCCGGAGTTATTGTAGCCGGATCCATATTCACTCTGCCCGCAATCTATATTATCGGCCTGGATGTCAATTTTACACAGATGTTCCTCAGCTCCCTGCTTGGAGGTGTGTTAGGCATCCTTTTCCTTATTCCTTTCAGGAAATATTTTGTAAAAGAACAGCATGGAGTCTATCCCTTCCCCGAAGCTACAGCTACTACTCAAGTACTGGTCAGCGGAGAGAGTGGAGGTAAGAGTCTCAAGGTTTTGCTCATTGCTGGCCTGATTGGTGGACTTTACGACTTCATAGTGGCTACCTTCGGAGCATGGGCAGAGACCGTCACAACAACAGTTACACGCTGGGGGGCTGCTATCGCGGACAAGACCAAAATAGTACTCAAACTCAATACCGGAGCTGCGGTGCTCGGTCTGGGTTATATCGTAGGCCTCAAATATGCCTTTATCATCTGCTGCGGTTCTCTGCTCGTATGGCTGATAATCAATCCCATTCTGGCTGCAGGCTTCTCCGGAGTCGATATTTTCGGCATGAGTTTCTCCGCAGCTCTCGGACAGATGTCCGCGGATGAGATATTCAGGACCTACTCCCGTCTGATTGGTATCGGAGGTATCGCCACTGCCGGTATCATAGGTATTATAAAGTCTTCAAAGGTTATCGGCTCCGCTGTAAAGCTCGCTGTAGGCGAATTTAGCAAGAAAAGTGGTGGAGAAAAGGCACTTGTGAAGCGCACTGACCAGGATATATCTATGAGAACTGTAGTTATGGGTATAGCTGTAGCGCTACTTGGAGTATTCGCATTCTTTGCCTTCGGTGGAGTGGTTAACACTATCTGGCAGGCACTTGTTGGGATGCTGGTGGTTGCTGTCATCGCCTTCCTCTTCACCACAGTAGCGGCTAATGCTATAGCTATAGTAGGCACAAACCCCGTCAGCGGCATGACCATTATGACGCTGATCATTACAGCACTGGTACTTGTAGCTACAGGACTCAAGGGCAATACAGGCATGGTAGCCTCGTTGCTGATTGGAGGGGTTGTCTGCACGGCACTTTCCACCGCAGGTGGCTTTATCACCGACCTCAAGATCGGATACTGGATCGGCACTACCCCTGCAAAGCAGGAGAAATGGAAATTCCTCGGCGTACTGGTTGCAGCCGTAACTGTTGCCGGAGTAGTGATGGTCCTCAATAAAACCTACGGATTTGTGGGTGAAGGTGCACTTGTGGCTCCTCAGGCAAATGCTATGGCAGCTGTAATCAAGCCGATGATGGAGGGAGGCAGCGCCCCCTGGTTCCTCTACGGTATTGGGGCGGTCATAGCTATCATCCTCACCTTCTTGAAAGTGCCGGCGCTTGCATTCTGTCTGGGTATGTTTATTCCCATAGATCTCAACCTTCCACTGCTCCTCGGTGGAGCTATTGCCTGGTTCGTAAGCACACGCAGTAAGGATAAAGAAGTTAACGCTGCACGTAAGGAAAGAGGTACCCTTATCGCTTCCGGATTTATCGCCGGTGGTGCACTTATGGGAGTTGTGAGTGCAATCCTCAAGTTTGCAAAGGTAGACTGGTTCCTCACCGACTGGAATGCAACCTACGGCGAAGCCATCGCCATCATACCACTAATAGCGCTTGTGATATATATGATAATGGCATCTATGAAAGTTGAAAAACAGCAATAATATGGAAAGTGTAAAAGAAAAATTTCTCAGATATATCTCATTTGATACCCAATCGGATCCCGAATCGGAAAGTCAGCCCTCAACCGCAAAACAGCTTGCGCTCTCAATGCAATTGGTGCAGGAACTAAAGGATATGGGCATCACCGATGCCTCTCTCGACAAAGATGGATATGTGATGGCCTCAATACCCTCCAATATTGAGAAAGAGGTCCCTGCTATTGGCTTTATCGCACATGTGGATACTGCTCCTGATGCATCAGGAGAGAATATTAAACCACAGATCGTGAAAAATTATGACGGAGGTGATATTCTTCTCAACAAAGAAATGGACCTCTATCTCCGCGTAAAGGATTTCCCCGAAATGCTGCAGTATAAAGGGCAGACACTTATTACCACAGATGGCACAACGCTGTTGGGAGCTGATGACAAAGCGGGTGTTGCAGAGATAATGTGCGCCGCAGAGTATATAATGTCACACCCCGAGATACCTCACGGACCTATAAAGATCGGTTTTACCCCCGACGAGGAAATCGGACGCGGCGTTGACCACTTCGATGTTGAAAAGTTCGGCGCCAAATATGCATATACGTTGGACGGAGGCCAGATTGGAGAACTCGAGTACGAGAACTTCAATGCTGCGGCCGCAAAGATATTCATTCAGGGCTGCAATATCCACCCGGGTTATGCCAAAAATAAGATGGTGAATGCTATGCTGGTCGGCATGGAACTTAACGCCATGCTGCCGGTACAGCAGAGGCCGGAGTTCACTGAACATTACGAAGGGTTCTTCCATATTACCGGATTCAATGGGACAGTGGAAACTGCCACCATACAGTATATTATCCGCGACCACAACATGGAGCTCTTTAATCAGAAAAAGGCCCTTATGACCTCCTGCGTTGATTTCCTTAACACCAAGTACGGCGACATCATCACTCTGGAATTGAAAGACCAATACTATAATATGCGTGAAGAGGTAGAGCCGCACTACCATATAATTGACAAGGCGGTCAAAGCAATGGAACTTGCAGGTATCAAACCTAATATCAAGCCTATCCGCGGAGGTACTGACGGCGCAAGACTCTCATTTATGGGACTCCCCTGCCCCAACATCTTTGCAGGTGGACACAATTTCCACGGCAAACTCGAATTTGTCCCAGTCGAAAGCATGGAAAAAGCCGTCCAGGTAATCCTCAACCTTATTTCACTTTACGCAGAGGAGTAGAGTTATGACAAAACCTATTCTCAATACTCATAACAAGGAGGATCATCCGCCTGCTCATACTGCCGAGCATATACTCAATGGTACTATGGTAAAGATGTTTGGCTGTGGCCGGTCATATAATGCCCATGTTGAACGCAAAAAGAGTAAGTGTGATTATCGACTCGAAAAAGAACCGACTCCTGAAGAGGTTGCTCTTATTGAAAAGAAAGTGAACGAAGTGATTTCGTCCAATCTGGATGTCACCGAGATTTTTCTTACGCAAGAAGAGGCAGCTTCCATCGTGGACCTCAGCAAACTCCCCGATGATGCCTCCGAAATGCTCCGCATCGTACGCGTAGGTGACTATGACGTCTGTGCTTGCATCGGTGCACATGTGGCCAACACTAGCGAAATCGGCACATTCAAAATTATTTCGGCAGATTTTGATAACGGTCGTTGGCGCTTACGTTGGAGAATAGTTGAGAAATAAAAAGAGACCGGCTAAACTTTTAGCCGGTCTCAATAATTTAGGAGTATAATCAACTATTTCTACTTTCCATCATACACTCCCGCGAAGAGCATTACGCCGGATGATTTTTCTACTATGGTGTAAACAAATGGATGGTCTGCAAAGAACTCAATCACTTTTGGCTGTTCGCCACCGGCAGAGGACATTCTTATCATAACTGCAGTAACTGCAGCGGCCTCTGTTCCCCATTCAGTGACATTTATACGAGCCTTTTGAAGAACTGATCCAATATAGAAATCATTTATGCCAGAATGGGAAAGAAATTTGTCGAACTGAGCCTGAAAAGGCACAAAGGCCCTACGGATTCCCAAGGCTTTTAGCATATCTGTGAGTTCGTATTTATTTTCTGACTCAAATTTGGGGAGTCGAAGGTAAACAAGAGTCTCAGTTGACATTGAGGATAAAGCTTCAGACCACTTCTCAGAAGTAAGAGTTGAGAACAGCTGCCCGAGACCGTTACCACCCTTTACATCGGGCAAAATAATATACATGGCAAACTTTCCATTCGCATACGGAAGCTCTACGATTGAATTCTCCCCCATTCTTCCATAACTGAAATGCCTTGAAGAGATCATATAATCGACCCTCCTTTGTCCTCCTCCATCCAGATAGAAAGTTGACGATTTCTGTGTAACATCTTTGTCAAACATGGGTTGTCCACCCACCTCGCTCCATTTTGCTTTGAAATAAAGCGCATTTAGAATTGCAGCGGCAAAATCCTGATCTACATCGCCTTCATCAAGAAAAGGAAAGATAAATCCATTGGTGTTGCGATATGCCCATTCATTGATCCGGTCAACTACTACCTTAGGATTTGAAGCATTCACATACTCCACGGGAGCATAGTACACCTTTTCAGCTATATTGCGAAATCCGTCCTGAACACGGAATTCTTCATTTACGATTACTGCATCAGTCAGCTTCAATGCCACAGAGTCATCAAGCGCAGGTAATTGATTGAGCAATAGATTACAATAATCATTCAGGGCCTTTTGATCTTCCCCATACCCCAGGGTTCCGATAATCTCGGAAGCTGTCTCGCCGCTGGCACCGTTTGCAGTAATTGCAAGAGCAAACTGTAAGCTGAGTGGAGAATAAATAATACTCTTTTTTTCCTGATTGTAGAGAGTTTTCAGGCTCTTAATTGCAAAAGCATTTCCGGCATTAACGTAGGCTTTTTGTTCTTCACTCAATTTCACTTTCGTGATTGGAGTTGTAGAAGTGGGAAAATCAATTTCTATGGGGTTCTTTACCCTTGGAACATCGCTCTTTTCACATGCTGAGAAACCAAGAGCAGCAATTAAAATAAATAATAGGGTTTTGATCTTTTTCATAATGATTATTCTATTAGTTTTTGTGTCTTTGAAATAATTTTAAGCAACTCATAGGTTCTATTCGGTCCATCCATAGGGGGATCTGCCAAATGAGTTATTTTCACTTTAAGATGGTATTCATATCCCGATTCATAGGTAAATCCGGATATTCCATCGATCGGCAGTTTTGTCCATACCGTCTCATTGATTTTGCGAATGGATATTCCCACCATTGGTTGAAGTTCCGGAGGATATTCGCCTGGCCAATAGTCTGTTGTTTTATGTGAAACAATGATTTCAGCACGCTCGCTCCAATTCGGATCTTCTTCCCGATTACAGCCGATAATTACCATGGCGAGTGTTATAAATGAAATAAGCAGTACTATTCGTTTCATAGGAAGTATTATTTTAAAATTTTTCAAAGAGCCCCTGAAGGCGACCAACAATAAACGTTTTTACAAATATCAGAAGTCAGTGAAAAATGATACCCGATATCTTCTACCAGGGGATAACCAAAGGTCGTAAACGAGCAATTAATAACAGACATATTTTCCTTTTTCGATTATAGTTACCAAACAACATGCAAACCTTGATCCTGAACCACGGTCATAGTGTTCATTCTTAGACGGATGTCACTCCCATCATCAAGTGAGAAAGACACGGAAACCGGACTATAATAAACATTACCTAATTGGAAAAAATCTTGTCCCGTATCGTTGGTAATAGTTCCACTAAGATGTACCTTCCTCTTTTGCTGTAGATGACCGAATATTAATTTATCTCTATCTCCAGATTCGGTGAAAAACTGAATATTAGCATCGAAGGAATGACGAAATGTCAATCGGTTATTTGTAAGTGTATAACAGCTTTGAGGAATGAGTATGTTGATACAATCCCTTGTTTCCCCTTTTATTAAAGGAGCGCTGTAACAAGCGATGGATATGTTGCCGGTAAAATAGTCCTGTATCATATATCCCTTATCCTCAAATTCTACACGAGTATTATTACGGTAAAAGTATGAACCATCTACTTCATTCAAAGGGGCTTTTGAACATGAGACCACAACACAAGAGAGAATGGCAACCAATGATGCTATCAAGAATACAAAATGGAAAGGCTGTTTCATAATCAAATATATCGATATTTTCCAATATAATAAGTTCCGTTTACTACATATACGAAGCAACTCATTAAATACTGCCATTAATTATTAAATTAATTTTTTGATTGTTTTGGAAGTATTTCTAGTTATCTTCGTATATATGTATAGAACGGCATAGAGTGAAAGATAAGAATCTCGCTAACCATGATGCCCTACTTGCAGCCAAATGTACTAAAGGTGACAATAGGGCAAGGGAGCAGCTGTATAAGGATTATGCGGCAAGGGTGTATATGCTCTGTATGCGATATACCGGAGATTCTACTTTAGCAGAGGATTTAATGCAGGACTGCTTTATTCGGATCTTTGATAACATTCGTAAGTATGATTCCAATAAGGCATCGCTTAAAACCTGGATATCGCGTATTACGGTTAATCTCTTGATTGATCATTTAAGGCGGAATAAGAAATTTACTTTCTTATCAATAGACGAACAGAGATTAGATATTGTGGAACCGGAGTATAATAGTCTGATTCATGTTCCTCAAGATGTCATATTGAAAATGATTGCAGATTTGCCTGATACTAAAAGGACTGTGTTTAATTTATATTGTCTGGAAAACTATACCCACAAAGAGATAGCAGAGCTATTGGGAATAAAGGAGAAAACATCATCATCAATTCTCTATAAAGCGAGAGTTATATTGGCAGATAGGGTAAATGCATATATTAAGGAAAAAGGCTTATGAAAACCGACTTTGACAAATATATCTCCGATCAGATACAAAACATTGAAGAGAACCTTCAAGTTGGTAACTGGGAGAAATTCCAAACGGACTATGCCAGACATAGGCGCGTTAAGATGGTGCGTCTAATAACACCTGCGGTCGCTGCTGCAGCTGCCATAATAGTATTGTTATTTTCCGTTTCCAATAACATAGACAACAGACCACTACTGCTACGCAACAATTATCCCTTGATTGCCGATAATACTCCAACTATTCATGTTGAGATTCCGGCCTTAAGAAAAGATTTTAAGCCTTTGCGTGAGCGTAAGAATCATGAGCCTACACTATCGGACAACTATTTTAGTGCAGATTCCCAACCGCAAATTGATACGGACGCTTTAATCCGGGAGAAGAGTGAGCCTGACAAGTTTGAACATGCAACAAAAAAGGATTCCATACATCAACCAATTCCTTCCTACGACTATTTTGAAACCAACAACGCAACAGCATATATTCCTCCAAAAGATTCTCCTAAATTATCAATAGGTGTGTCAGGAGGCCAGGGCTTGGCAGGTTATAATCAGGTCGATTTGCCCATAGGGGCTTTTCAGTATAGAACGTCCTATGCAGAAGAAAACCCGAGAGGTGGTATTTCACACGAACAACCAAGAGATAGTATCCTAATGGAAAAACCTGTGGATAATTTTTCGCACAACAATAATATAGAAGAGATTAATTATAAGCATCGGCCTCCAATAACATTTGGTATTTCTTTAGGAATCAATTTTACTCAAAGACTTGCACTCATTACCGGGTTGGATTATTCATTATATCTGTCAGAGAAAGTAATTAGTTATACAGACAAACTAAGTAATGAAATACAACAGCAACAACTCCATTATTTGGGATTACCTTTAAGATTAAATTACACGATTTATTCAAAGAACTCATTTGAATGGTATGCCGGTGGAGGTGTAAAAGTAGAAAAATGCATATATGCAAAATCAGGAACTACAGTTCTAAAGGAATCCAATTTCTTATTATCTGTACTACTTACTACAGGTATTCAATACAAAATAACACGCAACTTCTCCATATATTGCGAACCATATTGCAGTCATTTGTTTTCGGATACAAGACTGCCTTCATACCGTAGTGAAAATCCTTTAGAAATATCTGCAAAGCTCGGCATCAGAGTCAATTTATGAGGTACGGGGTGCGTGGTGTAGGATGCAAGGTACGAGCTATGGGATAGTTCTGAGTATGGAGTGTGTAGTGAAGGCTGATTTAAGTCTCCACAAAAAAAGCGACACGAAGGTCGCAATCGGAGTGAAGCAACCCGCAGCGCTTCTGCGCTGCTTTGGTTCCCCAAGGGAACCATCAAAAGGAGGGGTAAACAAGGAGCGAAGCGACTGACTCCGACTATCTCCACAAAAAAAGCGACACGAAGGTCGCTTTTGTGGAGATAGTCGGAGTCGAACCGACGACTTCCTGCTTGCAAAGCAGGCGCTCTAGCCAACTGAGCTATACCCCCATATGGTAGTCTCTACTGGAATTGAACCAGTGACCTCTACATTATCAGTGTAGCGCTCTAACCAACTGAGCTAAGAGACTGTATAATAAATGGAAGACAAAATGCGAAACGCCTATATTGTATCAAGTAGGACTCCAAAAAGGAGGTGTTCCAGCCGCACCTTCCGGTACGGCTACCTTGTTACGACTTAGCCCCAGTTATCAGTTTTGCCCTAGGCCGTTCCTCGCGGTGACGGACTTCAGGCACCCCCAACTTCCATGGCTTGACGGGCGGTGTGTACAAGGCCCGGGAACGTATTCACCGCACCGTGGCTGATGTGCGATTACTAGCGAATCCAACTTCACGGAGTCGAGTTGCAGACTCCGATCCGAACTGAGATGGCTTTTGGAGATTGGCAACCTGTCACCAGGGAGCAGCCCTCTGTAACCACCATTGTAACACGTGTGTCGCCCCGGACGTAAGGGCCGTGCTGATTTGACGTCATCCCCCCCTTCCTCTCACCTTACGGAGGCAGTCTCGATAGAGTCCCCGGCTCGACCCGATGGCAACTATCGACAAGGGTTGCGCTCGTTATGGCACTTAAGCCGACACCTCACGGCACGAGCTGACGACAACCATGCAGCACCTCGACAGACGCTCCGAAGAGCCTATGCGTCTCTGCATAGTCCATCTGCCGTTCGAGCCCGGGTAAGGTTCCTCGCGTATCATCGAATTAAACCACATGTTCCTCCGCTTGTGCGGGCCCCCGTCAATTCCTTTGAGTTTCAACCTTGCGGTCGTACTCCCCAGGTGGATAACTTATCGCTTTCGCTGGGCCACCAACTGTCTGTCGCTGGCAGCGAGTTATCATAGTTTACAGTAGTGGACTACCAGGGTATCTAATCCTGTTTGATCCCCACACTTTCGTGCCTCAGCGTCAATAACGGCTTTGTGAGATGCCTTCGCAATCGGTGTTCTGTGTAATATCTATGCATTTCACCGCTACACTACACATTCCTCCCACAGCATCCGCATTCCAGATACACAGTTTCAACGGCACGGCACAGGTTGAGCCTGTGAGTTTCACCGCTGACTTACATATCCGCCTACGCACCCTTTAAACCCAATAAATCCGGATAACGCTTGCATCCTCCGTATTACCGCGGCTGCTGGCACGGAGTTAGCCGATGCTTATTCGTATGATACTCTCATCGGTGTACACGTACACCTTATTGCTTACATACAAAAGAAGTTTAAAATCCATAGGACTGTAACCTTCACGCGGCATGGCTGGATCAGTCTTCCGACCATTGTCCAATATTCCTCACTGCTGCCTCCCGTAGGAGTCTGGACCGTGTCTCAGTTCCAGTGTGGGGGACCTTCCTCTCAGAACCCCTAGACATCGTCGCCTTGGTCAGCCGTTACCTGACCAACTAGCTAATGTCCCGCGAGCCAATCACTATCCGATGAATCTTTAATCAAATGACGATGCCGCCATCTGATATTATGGAGTATTAGTCAGAGTTTCCTCCGGTTATCCTCCAGATAGGGGTATGTTGCTCACGTGTTACGCACCCTTGCGCCG
>Ga0209723_1005090_pt1 | contig 13924 bp, 7 predicted proteins | sample BiotimSIPDNA_2_FD_185750 | JGI IMG/M metagenome (GOLD analysis project Ga0209723, IMG submission 185750) | Anaerobic biogas reactor microbial communites from Washington, USA - Biogas_R2 time_0 SIP DNA (SPAdes) (version 2) | ecosystem: Engineered > Bioreactor > Anaerobic > Unclassified | place... | reverse complement strand
TTGCCAGGGGAAACATGGTTGTACTAATCCAATGTTTACCCTGAGGAGGCCGTTTCTTTCACTACCAATTCAACGCAACACCTTGTCGCAAAACCATTTCCTGCCCCGAGGGAGGCCGGTTACACCCTATTTGAAAGGCTCGTGCGCGAAGTGCGGGCATGAGGTCGTGCGTGTGGTGGAGACGTCGGAGCAGGATGCGTCCGGTAATTAGGGGGTCGTGATGAAAGGTGAGTTCGCGAAGAGGTGTCTGGGTGTGTGGAAGGAATGTGCAAAGTAAGGGGGCGACCCGCGGATTTCACCCTCCACTTGTCAATACTAAGAACCGACACGTTTTCTATTATCGCAATTCCACCGGACCATACAGGCCGCAGGGTTCGAGCGCGTCATTTCGCGAATAGCCCTCGGCCAACAGCCGGAAGGAACTATTTCCCAGGCAGTTGTTGTTGGGCGTATCCTTGTATTTGAGACAGCTCCGCGTCTTGCGTTCACCCTCGGGCAGGAAACAGTCGCCGATGAGCCGATTGCGCCAGGTGTTGACGACCACCACTTCCAATGCATTCTCGCCCGACTTGAGCGCCGACTTCGGAACCACCACACGATACGGCAGGCACCAAACCACACCGCAGTCGATTCCATTGACCAGAACCCTGCCCAGTCCCCCGTGGATTCGCCCGAGGAAGAGCGTGCGATCGGTCAGTTGCGACTCCTTGAGAGTGAAGGTAGTGCGATAATGCGCCTTGCCCGAGAAATACCGAATGTTAGGGTCGTCGCTCTTCGTCCAGTCGCCAAGACGATTGTAGGTCTTGTCGCCGATCTCACAGGTCCAGCGGCCTTCCGGCAGTGCAATCGCCCGCTGACGCTTCGGCCAGTCATCCGCAGGCGCGGGCTTGACCTCTGCCAGAGCCATCGGACGGAAAACGACGAATACCGAGCCGTTCTCTTGAAATGCAAGCGGCAGGCGAATGCGCCCATCCGGCAATGTCTCCGCATCCGGCGCCAGCCGGCGAGTGCCCCGAACCGGATCCCACAATTCGGGGATCTTGTCGTTCACGCGGAAAGTGACGCGCCCCTGACGCGGATCCGCCGACCTCACGAAATAGATGTCCGTTCCATCCGGAAGCCGACGATGGATGATGTCGTCGAAATCGCCCTCGAAATCCGGTAACGGCAGTTTCGGCCAGGTAATCGTGTCCGTCGTTCCATCGACGAAGACCGGATAGTCGCCGCGCTTGCCGATGGTTTCATCATTGAGGACGTCATAAGCATATCCCTGCGGAATCGCCACGCGCGAACCATCCCACGGGACATTGCGGTAGCGTCCCCAATGCCGATATGGCGTCTTGCCCCCATAGATGGCGATATCCGTAACCGGGCTTCCGGCCTGTAGCATCACCTGGCAACGCGCAAGATAGGCGACAAAAGCCTCGGACTCCTCGAACCAGGTCACATTTGGATTGAGGTGCGTGCCGGCGAAATATTCGATGCCGGGCTTGCCAAACTCCTTCGGCGAGCAGGAGAACGTATGCCACACGAAATGGTTGATGCCGTCTGCAAACGTCCGGTCGGCGCTGTCCTTAAGACGTTCCGGCCACACCGAGTAGTGGCTGGACATGTGCGTGAACGCCTCGGTGCTCGCCCGCTTGAGCCCGTAGATGTGCGCGGCGTTCGCCGCGGGACGGTTGTGGTCGAAGTCCGAATGATGCGCCGGCCGGACCGGCCAGAACTCACCCTGGGGCATGTCGTTCACGCCGAGAAACGCCAACTGGTCGGCTTCGCGAAAGACACTGGGATCGCGATTCCACGGTCCCCCGGATTCCGAATAGAGCTTCAGCCCCCTCGCATGCGCCAGCCGTCGCACGGTTCCGTAGAAATCATCCTTGAACATCAGATTGCGGATGCGCCGATAGTCCTGCAGAACCCGCCGTCCATCCGCGGGAACGAACCCCGCCAACTCGGGAAGATACGGGCGCAGCTCGTAACCCGCCAACGCCTTGAACTGGTCTTCGAAAGTCGCCGTCCAGGTCGGAATCGCCCCTTCCCACGAAACGGAATAGACGTGCGTCCAGGTCTTTCCGACGAGGTCGCCGATTTCGGCGAAGAGCGGCGCGGTTATGCGGTTGAAGTGGCGCTCCACCGCCACTGGATCAATGACGTCGACATCGTGCTCCCGATTGGGAATGAGGCAATAGCCGAACCGCAGCGTCACCTTCTTCGCATTGGGCGTATCGCGCGGCACAACCGTCACCTCCGCAAGCTGGGCATCTCGCTCCCAACGAGCGGTGACTCCGCCGGCATTTCTCCAGCCGGACTTGATCTCGGCATCGGCGGCGACGAACACTTCCTGCGTGCAGATGTCGTGGTACGAACTGTAATCAGCGGGAACATCCGCAGCGTTCACTCCGCACACGAGTCGCTTCGGGCCATCCTCACCGGTCAGCCACGGGCCCTTAAGCGATCCGCCGCAGTCCGAGAGATTCATCGTGAACTCCAACCCGAGACGATTGCACTCCCGCACGGCGAAGCCCACGGACTTCACCCATTCCGGGCTGGCAAAATCCATCTTGGGCGCGGGTTTCGCGACCACCTTGTCATATCCGCGAGGATCCAAAAGCAACAGTCCCCCGAAGCCCACGCGTTTCATCGCCTCGAGATCGGAGGTCATCGTCTCCCGGTCGACATTGCCATTCACCCAATACCAATAGCACCAAGGCTTCGATGCCATTGGCGGCTTCGCGAAACCGGCAGCAACCTTTTCATATGACTCCGGCTCTTTTCTCGACGCATGCGTCGACTTGACCTTTGACGAGAGCGTCAATTCCATGTTCTCGAAGACCGGCTCGGACATCTCCAGCTTACCCTTGTATTCCGGATCCTCCCAGAAATAGAATTGCTTCCGGCAGGTCATCTTTATATTCTTGAAGCGTATTCCCGACACGAATGACTTGGGAATGTCCTTGCGGTCTCCGAATTCGTAATACAAATGGTTGCGCGGGAAGGTGTCGATCTGCAGGACGTTACCCACCGTTCCCCCGGCATCTTCCACGAAAATGCCCCGGTAGTCCTGGGGCGTGTCCGGGCGGATCTTCAGCCGCAGCAGGTTCCACGCGCCGGCATCCACCCGGACTCGTCGGACGATGACATTGCGCACGTCATAGCACTCGCTCCCGGCGCCCACACAGGCATGGCCCTGCTCGCCGAAGTGGCAGTCCTCGATAATGATGTTGCGATTGGGACGGTTGTTTGGGAACTTCTCCGGATCATCCGCCCAGGCGCCGAACCCGCCCTTGAACACAATTCCGTCGTCATTGTTGTTGACCGAACACCCGCTGATCAACGCCTCGCTCACGCCGTCCAGATCCATTCCGTCCGTAGCCGGTCCACGCCAACCGTCGGGCGACACCTCGGTCTTGGTCGTAATTCCGAGAATCTTCAGCCTTTGGCAGTCATAATAATGGCTCGTCCACACCGGCGAATTCAGCAGCGTCACCCCCTCGATCCGAACGTCCTTCGACTTGGACACGAAGAGTATTCGCGGACGATGTTCGTCCAGTCCCGTGGCATTGGGATTCCACTGGCGCCGCAGCCAGAACCGACGCCAGGCCTTCATCCCGTTGCCATCAATGACGCCTTCACCAGCCAAGGTAAAGCCATCGCAGTCGATTGCATTGATCACCGCACAGAAGTAAGTCAACGAAATGCCGCGGAGGCGCGTCGGCTCCAAGGTGTAATCGGCGATTTCATCCGACGCCCTCAAGATCGCACCCTTCTCAAGATAGAGGTGCACGCCCGGACGAAAATGCAGCCCTCCGGTGACGAATAGTCCGTTCGGAACGACGATCACTCCGCCACCATTCCGCGCTGCCCGGTCGATTATCGTCTGGATCTCCCGCGTGCGGACGATTCCGTCGCCCTCGGGAACCCCCTGCTCGGTCAACACGTATTGCTTGCCGAGCTCGTGCAGCGACACGCGGCGCTTGTCTGAAAACCAACTGCTTATCTCCGATCCATCCGGCCAGGTATCGGCCGACAGGGTCTCAGTCGCACCGAAGACCGCGCCGAACAGAATACCCAGCGCCACAACTTTTACAGATATTTTTCTCATGGAATTATCGGACACTTCTCGCCCAACCCGACAGTGTCATGAACGCGCGAAAGTACTATTGACATAAACAGTTAAAGCCTGCGCTCTTATGGGGTCTAACCAAGGTTTCCCTTTCCCCAGGAGAACGCAGGCATGGAAGCCAAGGCTCCGATCCAGTATATCGAGGTTCGTTGCTGTGGGAAGACCGCTCCGTGTCCCAAGTGCGGCAAACGAGGCCAAAGGAAGCAAGTGCTCCCCGCCCGGCTGGTGCGGACGATTGCTTACAAACAGGTGGTGTACTTGAGGCTCACCGTAGCAGAATACTATGCGCGCTGCGAATGCTCGAAGACTTTTCGCAGCCATCCCGAAGGGGTGGGGCCGCGATGCCTCTACGACAATCGGGTGCGTGAGGCCGTGATTGCGAGGATCGTCGAGGACGGGCTGGCCGCCGAAGGCCTTAACAGCAAGTAATCGGTTGATTGGCCCTTGTGGGAAAATCGCTTCGAGAAAGGAGACTTCCGTGTCGAACAAGCGATCTTCGAATGAGCCCGTTGCGGCATCGTGTTCCCGTCGCTCGTTTCTGAAAATCTCAGCCGTGACCGCTGCCGCGCCATCCGTGCTGCAGTCGACGGCCGGTCACGCCGGTGACGTGCACCCCACTCCAACGTCGACGGACCTCGTTTTCGAATCTGCGACGACGCTGGCAAGTATGATCCGCCAGAAGAAGGTCTCTCCAGCGGAAGTGGTGGAGCAACAGCTGGCTCGCATTAGGCAAATCGAGCCGAAGATCCAGGCTATCGAGCACCTAGCCGACACGGAGGCCCAAGCGCTCGCCAGAAAAGCGAAAGAGGCCATTGATGCGGGGGACGTGGATTGGGACAAGCAACCTCTGTTCGGCGTCCCGATCTCACTCAAGGATAACATCGAAGTGCGGAACATGCCGACGAAGTGCGGAGCGCCCTCCCTCAAGGACTATTTTCCCGAAGAGGATGCAACGGTCGTCCGGAGGCTCAAGGCGGCTGGCGCGATCATCTTCGCCAAGACCCGGATGCCTTTCCTCGCCACGCAGTATGAGTCTGCCAACCTATTTGGCCGGGCCAACAATCCGTACGACCTCTCGAGAACGGTAGGCGGCAGCAGTGGTGGTGAGGCGGCCTTGATTGCGGCCGGCGGATCGCCACTTGGTATTGGACAGGATGGCAACGGCAGTATTCGCGTCCCGTCGCATTGGTGCGGAACGGTGGGCTTGGCGCCATCTATTGGCCGAGTCTCAATCGCTGGGATCCATCCACCTTCCGAGAATTCCATGCCCCATTGGATGTTGCGGATGGGACCGATGGCACGCCGCGTCGAGGATCTCGCACTGTGCCTATCCGTCATCGCAGGCCTCGATTACCAAGACCCCTTCACGAATGCCTTCCCGATCGGCGACTATCGCGACGTGAATCTCCCTGACCTGACGATCGCTTATTGGACGCACCAGAAGGGATACGAACACGCAAGGCCAACAGACGAGACGATCGAGGCGATCGAATCCGCGGCGCGTGCTCTGGAGAAACGGGGCGCCAAGGTTAAGAGGACCCAGCCGCCTGTAGATATCGAATCAATGTTCCAAAGCACGATGGCGATGTATTTTCACGACGGCGAAGAAGGCTGGAGCAAGTTACTGAGAGAATACAAGGCCGAGGGTGACGCATTGCTTCAGGAATCCACGCGCGCTACGATGGACTGGTTCCATAGCCACACGACCGATGAAATCGAAGGTTTCATGGATGAATGGCCCACATTGAGGCGCAAAGTCTTCGCGAGTATGGAGGGTTTTGCCGCGGTACTCGCACCGGTGTGTGAAACGCCTGCAATGTCTCATGGGACGGTGATGCGAAACGCCGTCGAGCGTCGGAGCATGATGCACGTGGCCATCTACAGCCCGATTTACGCGTTCCCGTTTGGCTCCGTGCGATGTAGCGAATCGCCAGAAGGATTGCCGATTGGCGTTCAAGTCGTCGGAAGCGCGCACCGAGAGGACATTGTTCTAAGGGTAATGGCGGAGCTAGAGGACGAATTCGGCGGTTGGCGAGCTTCGCTGCTTTGAGGCTCAGTGGTGATACGGCAGGAAAAGGGCCTTTTTCCGATACCGTCTTTCCTCGTTCATTCGAGGTGGTCGTGCTCCCCCCAGGTCGGCACGTGATGGTGCTGAGTGCAGAACCCGCCGACGCCAGCACGCACGTACGGCACGACCTTTCCGACAGCCGGATACTTGCTGGCCACCGCCGCTCCGCAGGTGCCGCTTTCCGGATCAAGGGCAACAATCGAGAACGTGGCGGTTACCGGGCCTTGGACTTCACTCAGGGATTCTGCGTCCGCGATTCCGAGGATCGAGATTGCCACGACAAACATCCCGCCAGGAATGAGCCGACTATTCATGCTGTCCCCTCCGAGTCACCGTGTGTGGCCTCTGCCAAACATCCAGCAGCCGCCAGAGGCAAACGCAAACATGCGCACCGTCGTTCTTATGACAGTCTTGCCGGCAGGCTGGAAGCTTGCACGCCGGCGGGTGGGAGAACGTTGACCTCGTGAGCATCTCGGACTAGAATCAACCCCGCCAAACGTGGGAAGGATCCATGCTGGCAGCATGTCGGTAAGCGAGTTAGTCCAGCGGTCTTCTCCTAACTTGCCGGGGCAGTCTCATGCAGGTTCGCTGTCCTTTTTGCCAGTCTCCGATTGAGCTATCTGGCGAAATCGCTCTGTCGGACATTCCGTGCCCTGTTTGCGGAAGCAGCTTCAGCTTGATTGGTGAAGAGGAAACGGCGGCTTACGAGGCCGGTACGAAGACCATCGGCCATTTCGAACTTGTCGAACAGATTGGCCTTGGAACCTTCGGCTTGGTTTGGAAAGCACGAGATGTTGACTTAGATCGAACCGTTGCCGTCAAGATACCGCGGAAGGGGCAACTCGATCCGAATGAGACGGAACAGTTTCTTCGCGAAGCCCGGACGGCGGCCCAGTTAAGGCATCCCGGCATCGTCAGCGTTCACGAGGTTGGTCGGCAGGACGACACCGTCTACATCGTCAGTGATTTCGTTGAAGGTGTCACCCTGGCGGATCGACTTTCGGCGCAATTCTTCTCTGCCCGTGAGGCGGCCGAACTCTGTGCCCGGATCGCCGAAGCCCTCCATCATGCCCATGAAGCCAAGGTTATCCATCGTGACCTGAAGCCGGCCAATATCATTCTCGATGCTGACGGCAACCCGCATATCATGGACTTTGGGCTCGCCCGCCGTGAAGCGGGCGAAGTGACGATGACGGTAGAAGGCCGGATGCTGGGGACGCCGGCCTACATGTCGCCCGAGCAGGCCAAGGGCTCTGCTCACACGGCGGACCGAAGGTCGGACGTCTACTCACTTGGCGTCATCCTTTTTGAGTTGCTGACGGGCGAACGGCCATTTCGCGGCAGCGTGAGGATGCTGCTGCACCAGGTCATTCACGACGAAGCTCCAAGCCCCAGAAAGCTCTCCAGCAGCGTGCCAAGGGATCTGGAAACGATTTGCCTGAAATGCTTGGAAAAGGATCCGGACGAGCGTTTCATCACGGCCCGGGAATTGGGCGAGGAACTTCGCCGGTTCCTGGCAGGGGAGGCGATTTGCGCTCGTCCTATCTCCGGGATGGCACGGACGTGGAGATGGTGCAAACGAAACCCGCTCGTTGGAAGCCTCTCGACTGCGTTTATCATTGCCGTTGCTGGTGGACTTATTGGCGTAACATGGCAGTGGTTGCGAGCCGAGGATGAGGCAAGGCTGGCTAATAAGGCAAGGCTCAGTGAGGAGCGGGCACGACAAGACCTGGAACAGCAATCCTACCGCGATCGAATGAACTTGGCCTACCAGGCTTGGAACGAGCGGAACCGCGTTCAAGTCGAGAGATTGTTCGAGGGCTTGCTCCGGATATCGGAAGACCCAGCACCACTGGAGTTTGAATTGCGATACTTGCTGGCGCGGTACCGCGAAATGCAGCAGGCAACGATACAGGAATTGTCTGTACCTGCTGATGCAACGAGTGTCGCGTACTGCGGGACAGGGCAATATCTGGCCATCGCCTGCGACAATCGCGCAGTCTTTCTCTACGAGCTTCTGAACTCAGAAAAGACAAAACGAGTTGTTAGTGTGCCTGACACGATCCAGGGGAACAGTGTCACTCTCTCAAAGCGTGGGAAGTATCTGGCAGCGACGACGGCGACCGGACCAGGTCGTCCTTACGCAGACACCGAGGAGGGAGAGCAACGGCTGAGGATCTTGGACGTCACCGCAGGCAACCAACTCACTGATGCGAACTGGGAAACGGCTTTCGGATCCCGAGTAATGTTTTCTCCAGACGAGAAGACGATCATTTCAGGGCATCGTGATGGTTCCGTTGAAATCCGTGGACTCCCGCATGGCGAGACGATGTGGAGCTTCCAAACATTTGAAGATCTTAGCGACATCCGGATTGCGTTGTCGTCTGACGGCCGTTTGCTCGCAGTCGCGAGCAGGGAGGAGGACAGGGTAGGAGAAGTTGGCCTTTGGGACCTGAACAGCCGCCAAAGGCTGCCAACAACGTCACCTGCGCCGTGGCTTGTCAACGCACTGACGTTCGCCCCCGACGGGAAGTCGCTTTGGGCAAGCTCGCCTTTTGGCGCGACACATTGGCGCATCGGATCAGAGGGGTTCGACCAGCAGACAACTCTGGGCAAAGAGGAGTTCACGTCGATGTCCCACTCCAAAGACGGGCTGCTTGCGTTTGGAGGAGCTGATTACCGAGTACGTATTTGGGATACGAGAAACGGCGAGTGGCTCGCCCCTCTCCTGCAGTCCGATTACGTGACCGCCGTTGCGTTCTCTCCCGACGGCCAGTACCTGGCTGCAGGCGGAAGGGATCGAATCGTACGCATATGGGGTATGCATTTGGTGAAGGCCGAACCGAAGTGCAGGGCAACAAAGGGATGGTTTCCGGCACTTGCCGTTTCAGACGATGGTTCCGTGGCGACGTGCCAACGTGAGTCACAAGGGTGGGTTCTTACCGTCTGGGAGGAAACGGGGCTCAGACGAATAGCAGATCTGGAATCCCGGGTCGAGGCGATGGCATTGTCTGCCGATGGGAAACTCCTAGCAGCAGGAGATGCGGATGGTATCGTCCGTTTGTGGAACACTGGCACGGGGGAACTGCTCAAGGAACTCAGGGACCATCACGGCGCCGCGATCCTGGATCTGGCATTCTCCCTGCCAAATGGCCGATATCTCGCATGTGGAGACCAGTCGTCAGGCCTGCGCGTTTGGGACACGATCACATACAAGCCTCGTGTGCTGCTCGGGCATGCTGGAATGATCCAATGCGTCGCATTCTCGTCCACCGGGCTTCTCGCTTCTGCCGGTGGTACAGATTCTTTGGCAATATCACCGGACTTTGGAGAGACCCTAATTTGGGATCTCAGCGGGGCAGCGCCATGTATCAACCACACGATCAAGAATCGGAGATGGGTTCGAGGCATCGCGTTTTCACCGAACGGTAACGAATTGGCAGTGACCGACGATTTTAGCACCGGCAACATCAACGTTTATGACGTAGGAACTGGGAATTTAATACGCACACTTCTTGGACATTCCTGCAAGACAATGTGCGTGGCTTTCACTGCCGATGGTCGTCGACTCCTCACAGGAAGTGATGATGGCACAATTCGTTTTTGGGATCGGTCATCCGGAGAGTTGTTGGGTACCCTGCACGTTAATGAGCGAGTGCGGAAGATCCGTATTCTTCCTGACAATTGTACTCTGGTCACTGCAAGCATGGAGGGTTGGATCCGAGTATCGGCAGCCATGCCGGTCACGCAAATCCCCGACGGCACCGGGATTTCCATTCAGTGAGGTTCTTCCCGATGGTTTGAGCACGGTTAGTGGCCATTATTCGGATTCTTGGGGGTCTGAACTGGAACTGATCTGGGTACCGAGTTGGACGGGGAGAATGTAATGTCCGACGTCACGCACATCCTGTCTGCCATCGAACAAGGCGATCCCAAAGCCACCGAGCAACTGCTACCGCTCGTTTATGATGAATTGCGAAAGCTTGCCGCAGTCAAGATGGCTCAAGAGAAGCCAGGGCAGACGCTGCAGGCCACGGCACTCGTTCACGAGGCGTACCTTCGCCTGGTCGATCCGAAGCAAAACCAAAAATGGGACATGGTCGGCACGCCCCCTTACATGAGCCCCGAGCAGGCCCAACTCAGTGCACTGGACGTTGACACCCGTAGTGACGTCTACTCATTGGGAGTACTGCTTTACGAACTGCTTACCGGAGTGACTCCATTCGACAAAGCACGTCTCAATGCCGCGGCCTTTGACGAACTCCGTCGGATCATCCGCGAGGAAGAGCCCCCCAAACCAAGCACGAAGATAAGTACTCTGGGTGATTCCGCCACAACCGTTTCAACGCACCGCCGCACGGATCCGAAAGGACTTGTCTCGCTCATTCGTGGCGACTTAGACTGGATTGTAATGAAGGCCCTTGAGAAAGACCGCACGCGGCGTTACGAGACGGCCAAGGATTTCGCCGACGATGTTGTCCGGCATGCGAAAGACGAGCCGATTGTGGCCAGGCCTCCGTCGACAGCATATCGAGTTCGCAAGTTCGTGCGGCGAAACAAGGGGCTCGTTGCCAGTATCACTTCAATCCTCTTGCTTCTTGTACTGGGTGTCACCACAACGACAGTCTACGGGATCGCTGCTCGCCGAGCGGAGGCGCGGGCCGTTTCGTACGCCGAGCAAATCAAGCTTCAGCGTGATGAAATTCAGGAGAAGGTCGCCGCTCTGCAGGAAACCACAGAGAAACTCCGCGACTCAATGATGGACATGGCACTTGCCGCCGCAATGGGAGGGCAACGCGCACGGGCTACGCAGCTCATTGCCGGTGCACGTGAAGCGGGGGCACCTGAAAGCTGGGAAGAGGTGCTCTTGGGGATCTTGTGCTTGTACGTAGCCAAGGACGCCGATTCTACTCGCGCCAGAAACCACTTCCAACGTGCGATCGACCTGGATCACGGAAACGTGGCCGCAAAGTCGCTATATGCAATAGCTGCGATACGTTCCGGCGGTTACGATTGGTTGAAGTACTTTGATGACTTGCTGGATTGTGAGCCGCAGACCATGGAAGATCATCTATTCCTGGGTTTCTTGATGCCGTGGCATGATCCCCAGGCGGCAATACGCTTACTCACTACAGCTATCGAAATGCGAGACTCACCGTTTGCCCGAGCAATTCGGGCACGGGTGCTCAGCATCATCATGATGAACACCGGATCGGCAGGACACACGCAGATGGCACTCGACGACATTGCGGTTGCGCGAACGCTCCTGCCTGACAACGCGTACGTTCTTCAGATGGCTTTGTCCGTCTACTACGCGGCGAGGGAACTGAACCCGGACCGTCGTGAAGAAATGCGGCGATTATCAGAAGAGACCGTTGCGGAATTGAATCGGTTCCCTGACTGCCCGGACAGCCTCTGCTCTGTGGCATGCTACTTGAATGATGCTGGTCGCGTTGAAGAGGCCGTGGAAAAATGTGAGGAGGCCCTCAGGGCGAGTGCATTAGGCACAAGTCGAATGAAAGTGCTAAGTCTTCTCTTCGGGGCTGGTGAGCGGGGTAAGTTGGAGCCATTTCTCAAGTCAAGTTATGAACGTGACCTGCTATTTCAGATGCTTTATCAGGCCGAAGAGCCCGGTGGTTATGAGCAAGCAGTTATACGGTGTCAGGAACTTGCGGACGAGAAGGAGCCGCTGCTGGCCAGGAGTGCTATCGAATGCCTCATCCTCCTAGGTAAGAATGAACTGGCTGAAAACCAGTTCCGCCGGTGTCTTGATTCTAACAGAAAAGAGGTCTGGTCCGGCGACCCCGAACTCCAGTTCCTTGCCGGGACTCTGCCGCAAGACGACTTCTTAGAGCAGCGAAAGGAGGGTCGCCAACTGCTTAGTATCGCATATTACCTGGTCGGCCTGAAATACCTCGGCAAACATGATCGGGCGAATGCAAGAACTCACTTTCAAAAATGCGTAGATGCTCGCAAGATCGAGTTCCAACCCTATCTTTTGTCTCAAGCATTTCTACGTCGTATGGAGGCCGACCCTTCATGGCCTCATTGGATTCCCGCACAGGAGAAAGGTGAGTGACTTGTCTCACTGTGCCGCGCTGTGCGAGCATATTTGTAAGTCTTCTTGGGTCGCGGGCTTGGCCCGTGTTAGGGGGTGAAGAGTGAATCAGAAGAGACAAAAAGCAGTCGAAATGAATCGGCGGCGATTCCTCAGAGTGACGGCTTCAGGCGCAGGGGTTACGGTCGCGGTGGCAGGCACTCCAGCAACTCCGGCACGGCATAGCCCCTCGCCGGTTGTCTCAGCGCCACCCGCGAGGGGAGCAGCGGTTCATCCATATGACAGCCCGACAATGAAGGGCTTCCCGCCTTCAGACGATGACCAGGTTACGGAAACGAATTATCGGCGATCGCACGCGAAGTGTCGTTGGGCAATGCAACACCTGCGCGAATTGTACCCAACGCAACCTGTCAGTTGTCGTAATGGAGCAAATTGGGAGTTGCCGCGCGGTAATGAGATCCATGATCTGAAGTATTGCGACTCGACGGGGAAGGAAACGAGTCTGCGGAAGCACATGGAGGAACACAATACCGACGGGTTCCTGATCATGAGGCATGGTGAGGTCGTCTTCGAAGAGTATTTTCGCGGAATGACTCCCAGAACTCCTCACATGCTATTCTCGCTGATCAAGTCAATCGAGGCCACGGTAATCGCCACGCTGATTGGTGATGGAATCCTCGACCTCGAGGCGACAATCGAGAAGTACGTGCCAGAGTTGAAGGACACAGCCTATGAAGGTGCAACTGTTCGGCAGCTTCTGGACATGGAATCGGGTGTCCGCTACGGGTATGACATCGACACCGAGAGTGAGTTCTACCGGCATCAACAGTCTATAGGCCCGGCAGCCCGCCAACTCAAGGTACCTGTGGGAAGCTACAACTTCCTTCCTACGCTGCAAAGAACACGCGAGCACGGAGAGGGAATGGGCTACAAGGAGTCAGACCACATCGCGCTGGTCTGGGCAGCCGAAAAGGTCACAGGAATACGGTTTGCTGACCTGTTCAGTGAGCGGATCTGGTCGAAGGTAGGAGCCGAATGCGACGCCCAAGTCCAGTGCGATCAGTTGGGACATTGGGGACTCCACTTGGCGGTGACCCTCCGGGATCTGGCGCGTTGGGGACAAATGTGTCTTCAGGACGGGAAACTGGACGGCAAGCAGATTGTGCCGTCGGCGTTCTTTGAAGATCTCCGCAACAATGCAAGCGTTGAGAGGCTACGGCAGTGTCCAATCGCAGGAAACTTCTTTCCTGCGGGAATTGGGTATCGCAGCTATTTTTACCGGAATGAACAACACGGCGAGGCAATCGCTGGTGCCGGTGGGATGGGTCAGTTCTGCTATGTGAATCCAAAGTACGACACCGTCATCGCATTCTTCTCTTCGGAGTGCCCGTGGGAAGCATCGATAGCCATGGGGAGGCCTCTTGACGAAGTAACAAGGGAGTCTCACCGTTTGGAGCGAGAACGTTGGCATGCATGCCTGGAGATATGTCAAGCCATCAGTGCATCTTGATAATCGGTGTTTCCATTCCGGTGTTGAATGACGTTCCGTGTCGGCGGCAGGCAGAATCGGTACCAGTTTGTCAGCGGTGGTGGTACCGGTTAGCGGGTTGCCCGGCGGGTGGAAAGAGGGGCCGTGTTGCGGGATTTGAGTTTCCGCCGGGGGTAAGGCGAGATG
>Ga0209723_1005088_pt1 | contig 13928 bp, 10 predicted proteins | sample BiotimSIPDNA_2_FD_185750 | JGI IMG/M metagenome (GOLD analysis project Ga0209723, IMG submission 185750) | Anaerobic biogas reactor microbial communites from Washington, USA - Biogas_R2 time_0 SIP DNA (SPAdes) (version 2) | ecosystem: Engineered > Bioreactor > Anaerobic > Unclassified | place... | reverse complement strand
GCGGCGTCCTGCAGGGCGATGAGCTCGGCCTGCTTGCTGTCGTGGGCAGCCTGGGCATCCGCCAGGGCGGCGTAATCGGCCAACTTGGCTTTGAAGGCATCCAGGGCCTGCTGCGCTTCTTCGGTGAGGCTGTCTTTTTTGAGCAGCTCCCGGAAGGCGGCGGTGTCTTCATCGGCCCAGCCGCTGAGTTTCTCGTTCAGGTAGGCCTGGTCGGCGTCCTCCAGGGCATCCTCGGCCTTGAGCAGGCCTTCCATGCGGTTGATTTCCACCCGGGCGCTGTCCAGGGCGCTCTTGAGCGGGCTGAGTTCGCCTTCTTTTTCCGTGATGGCCTGGGTGTCCTCCTCGGCCAGCTTCACCAGGATCTGGCGCACGGCCCGGTAGCCGGCGGGGGTGTAGTAGACGGGCCTGCCGCCGGTGAGGGCGCTGCCGAAGGCGGCGGGGTTGTTCGCGTATTCTTCCTTGGCGGCCGCCACTTTCTCGTCAAAACCGGCCTGCAGCTCTTCATCGGTGACGGTGATGCCTTCCCCGGCATAGTCGTGCAGCTTTTCGTGGAGTTTGCCCTCCACTGCGGACTGGCGGAAGGTCTCCAGGTCAAAGCCCAGTTCCAGGGCCTTTTCTTCCAGGGCGGTTTTCAGCTCATCGCCTTCCAGCTGGGTGTCTGCGAAATAGAAATCCTTCACCTGGTCCAAGATGTTCTGGAAGCCTTCCTCCGCCTGCTTTTCGATGGCGGCGGTCTCCTCCTCTGTCATCTCCTCCAGGCCCAGCTTGTGGGCCTGCTGGTGGAGCACCTTGTCCTTGATGGTGTTGGTGAAGGTGTCTTCCAGCACCTGGCTCTGGTTGATGGGCTGGGGCTGCATGCCGTACTGCTGGTACAGCTGCTGCATCTGCACCGCCTGCTGGTAGGTGTTGTTGTAGTAGCGGGTGAACTCTTCCTTGGTGATGTCCTCGCCATTGATGGTGAGGACCACCTGCCTGGCGTCCACCGCCGGATCCTTGACGATGAGGTTGCAGCCGCTGAGCAGGAACACAGCAGCCACCAGCAGCGCCACCAGGGCGGTTGTACGGGAAAAGAGTGAGGATTTCATCGATGTACGCTCCAATTTCAATTTGTCAGGCAACGCGCCTGCGCACCTGAATATTATACATGCAAGGGGCCGCTTGCACAAGCAAGGGCCCCGGGCTTCACGGTTTCTTTACAGTCCGGCGGGGCGTTAGACCCGCTTCACGATGCTGCCGCCTGATTTGAAGATGTGGTCCTCGGGGACAGTGCCCCGGACGCAGGCGGTGGGGTAGACGCTGGCCCGGCGGCCCAGGACGGTGCCGGGGTTTAGGACCGCGTTGCAGCCCACCTCGGCATCGTCCCCCAAAAAAGCGCCCACCTTCTTGCGTCCGGTTGCAAGATGCTGCCCGCCGCCTTTGATGATGACGTGCTGCTTGTCCGCCCGGACGTTACTGGTGATGGCCCCGGCGCCCATGTGGGCTTTGTGGCCCAGGATGGAGTCCCCCACATAGTTGTAGTGGGGCACCTGGACCCCGTCAAAGAGGATGACGTTTTTGAGCTCGCAGGCGGTGCCCACCACGCAGTCTGCGCCGATGAGGGCCGACTCCCGGATATAGGCCCCGTGGCGGATCTGGCTGCCCGGGCCGATGATGCAGGGGCCGCCCACCAGGGCAGAGGGGAAGACCACGGCAGTGTTGTGTACCCAGACCTCGGGCGAGGGCTGGCTGTATTCCTGCAGGGGCAGGCGCGCCCCCAGCTGCCGGATGAACTCCGGGATGCCGGACAGGGCTTCGTGGGGGTATTCAAAGCCGGCCAGCCAGTCCCCGGCCAGGGAACGGGACAGGTCAAACAGGTCGGTAATCCGCAGCATGTCAGGCCTCCTCCGCAACCAGCTGGTGGTCCTTCATGGCCCTGATGATGTCTCCGGCGTGGCGCTCGCAGGTGTCCCGGCTCTTGGCTTCCACCATCACCCGGATCAAGGGCTCGGTGCCGGACTTGCGCACCAGCACCCGGCCGTCGCTGCCCAGGGCCTCGGATGCTGCGGAAATGGCAGCCTTCACCGCCTGATGACCCAGGGCCGCCTCCTTATCCTTCACCCGGACGTTCCTGAGCACCTGGGGATAGGGCACAAAGCCTTCCCGCAGCTTGGACAGGGGGGCATTCTTGGAAATCATGGCCTGCATCATCTTGATGGCGGTGAGCATGCCGTCCCCGGTGCTGGCATACTTGCCGAAGATGATGTGGCCGGATTGCTCACCCCCCAGCAGGTGGCCGTTTTCCCGCATGCATTCATAGACAAAACGGTCGCCCACATCGGTCTGCTTGTAGGCGATGCCCAGCTCATCCAGGGCCTTGTACAGGCCGAAATTGCTCATGACGGTGGTGACGATGGTGTTGTCAATCAGGTTGCCCCGCTCCTTCATGAAAGCGCCGTAGATGTACAGTATGGCATCCCCGTCGATCAATTCGCCACGCTCGTCCACCGCCAGGCAGCGGTCCGCATCCCCGTCAAAGGCGAAGCCCACGTCCAGCTTGTTGTTTTTCACAAACTGCTGCAGGTGCTCGATATGGGTGCTGCCGGCGTTTTCGTTGATGTTGGTGCCCGAAGGGGTGTTGTTGATGACGAAGGTCTGGGCGCCCAGGGCGTCAAACACGGATTTGGCAATCATCCAGGTGCTGCCGTTGGCGCAGTCCAGGCCCACCTTATAGCCCTTGTAGGAATTGCGGGAGAGGGAGATCAAGTAGCCGATGTACTGGTTCCGGCCGCCGTAGTAGTCCACGGTCTTGCCGATCTTCTCCCGGGTGGCGTAGGGGATCGCCATGGGGTCCTGGTCCAGGTAGTCCTCCAGGGCCAGGATCACCTCGTCCTCCATCTTTTCGCCCCGCGCGTTCATCAGCTTGATGCCGTTGTCGTAATAGGGGTTGTGGGAGGCGGAGATCATCACCCCGCAGTCAAAGCCCTCGGTCCTGACCATGTAGGACACGCTGGGGGTGGTGGTGACGTGGAGCAGGTAGGCGTCGGCCCCGGAGGCGGTGATGCCTGCGGCCAGGGCGTCCTCCAGCATATAGCTGGATAGCCTTGTGTCCTTGCCGATGACGATGCGGGCCTTGCGGTCCCGGCCGTAGTAGTCACCCAAAAAACGCCCGATGCGCAGCGCGTGGTCCACCGTCAGGCCGATGTTGGCCTCGCCCCTGAATCCATCGGTTCCAAAGTACTTGCCCATATGGTTCTCCCTTTCTGGCATGTCACACGGGTGATATGCATTTTCTGCGCCCGGCGCAAGGGGCCGGACTTCTCATGGCTGCAGTATACATGAAGGCCGGACCCTGCGCAAACAATACCGCGACTGCCGGCAATCATCCTGTGTTTCGACTGCGTTGTCCGCCACCGGCTTGCTTTACAATTACTATTTTATCCCGTATGATACCCTGGTAAACAAGGGGGGAATGGCCGTTGAAACGCAGGGATCTGGTAATCATTCTGGGGGTAGTGGGGGCAGCCCTGATCCTGCTGCTGCTGGGCCAGTTGACCAAACCCCGGGTGGACCTCACCGGGCGCCCCAGCCTCACCATCACCAACGCTGCGGACCTGGATGCCGCAGGGCCGCTGGCGGAGGCGGACAGCTACCTGCGCATCAAGCAGGGGGAGCAGTATTACCACCTGGTGCCCTTAAACGGCCCGGGGGAAATCATCATCCGCCAGGACAAGGGCCAGGAGAACATCATCCATATTGACAAGAACGCCGTGGTGATGCACAGCGCCAACTGCCCCAACCACGACTGCATGCGCCAGGGGGTCATGACCCTGGAGAACATCGGGTTCCGGGTCTACCAATCCTGGATCACCTGCCTGCCCCATCAACTGAGCCTGGAGCTGCTCCCCCGGGAGCAGGCCCTGCTGCTGGAGGAGGGCCCGTGAAAGACACCAGGAACCTGGCCTTGGCCGGGCTGTTTGTGGCCATCATGCTGATCCTGGGCTACCTGGAGAAAATCCTCTCCCTGGGCTTTGGCTACGGCATCAAACTGGGCCTGTCCAATTGCGTGCTGCTGCTGTGCCTGTACTGGTTTGGCGTGCCCCTGTCCCTCACCCTGATGGTCACCAAGGTGCTTCTGTCCGCCATCCTCTTTGGCGGCATGAACCCCATTACCTTGAGCCTCTCTTTTGCCGGCGGCATCTTGAGCATGCTGGGGATGATCACCATGATTTATCTGATGCGGGAGGTCAGCCCCGTGGGGGCCGGGGTGGTGGGCGGCGTTCTGCACAACGTGGGCCAGTTGCTGGTGGCGGTGCTGCTGTACCGCTATCCCATGCTCTACACCTATGCAGCCCTGCTGGTGGTGATCGGCGGGGTGATGGGGGGCATCACCGGCACCATCGTCTTGCGGCTCAAGTTCCTGTTGCCTTACGAGCGGCGCAAGCAGTTCGGCTTCGCCGGCAAAACGGAGGCCACCAACCAGGTTTCATAACTTTCATTTTTTATTGCTCAGGGCTGTCCGGGGGGCAGCTTTTTTTGTTGATCATCGACGAAAAATCCAGGGAATACCCCGTTCGATGACTGGCACGGCCAGCCCCTCCTGCCCCTGGGCAATTATGCGGAATACGACTGCGCCACTTCCAACGGCGGCAGTTTTATGCTGATCAGGAACAAGGACACCAAGATGGTGGAAGGCTATCATGTGAAGTGACAGCCCCGCAACAACAAGCCCCAGGCTGCCACCCGGCAGCCTGGGGCTTGTTGTATTAGTATAAGGTTAAGGTGCGAAGGCCGTGTTATTCCTCCGGGAACAGGCGCTCCTTCAGGCCGTACAGGGCCTGGGCGTGGCGGGCTTCGTCCTTGGCCATCTCGTGGAGGGCGTCGTGGACGGCGTCGTACTTCAGCTCCCGGGCCAGGTCAGCCAGGGCCTTCTTGTCGGCGCATTCGCCGGTTTCGGCCTGGATGCGCAGCTGCAGGTTGGTCTGGGTGCTGTCCTGCAGACCCTCGCCCAGCAGCTCCACCAGCCGCGCGGCGTGGCGGGCTTCCTCCAGGGCCAGGCGCTCAAAGAGGCTGGCGGCTTCCGGGTAGCCCTCCCGGTCTGCCGCCCGGGCCATGGCCAGGTACTGGGCCACCTCCCGGGTGTCGTTTTGCAGGCGCTGGTTCAGGGCTTCCACCACCCGGGGGTCCAGCTGGCGGGCGGCGCCCAGGATGTGGCCATCCTTCAGGGTGAGGCCGGATTCCAGCAGCTCAAAGGCTTCCTTCCCCGCCTTGCACACCGGGCAGATGTCCGGGGGCACCTCGCCCTCGTAGATAAAGCCGCAGACGTTACAAATCCACTTCATACGCTGTTCCCTTCGCCTTTGCTATATGAAATATTTCCGGATGTAGTCCGGTGCCTGGGCATCGTCGCAGCTGACGGACAGCACAAACTTGATGTTCCGCCGCTCGCTCAGGTCTGCCAGGCGCTCAAAAAACCATTCGGTCTCATTGGGTTTGGCGCGCACCAGCTTTAAGAAGGCATCGATAAACACCACGGTGACGTCGAAGTTCTGCGCCAGCATCCCGCAGAGAAAGCCGAAGAACATCTCAGGGCTGACCATGCCGTATTCGCCCGCGTTGACAAAGCGGATCTCGTGGCGCAGGTCAAACATGTAGCGGTTGTCGTCGTCAACAAAAACCACATCACCTTTCTGGTCATTGAATGCGTCATTGGCCATGTCGATGATGCGTTTGGTTTTCCCGGAGCCTTTTAAGCCGTGGATGACTTGTATCACAGGACATTCCCCCCTTGTATGGTTTCTTTGTGGCCATTATAGCACATCCCCGCCCCCGGCGCCATCACAAACGATTTCGCAGGGGCAGGGGGACGGCCCCTGTCAGGGCCCGGCCTGGCCTTGTTTTTCCCGGGCCAGGTCCTTCAGGTTGATTTTGCGGCTGCGCCGTTTCAAGGGCTCCGCCTGGATTTTTTCTGTACGGCAGATGCCCTGGTACTGGCAGAACTGGCAGGCGGCCCTGCCGTCCCCGGTGATGAGGGGGGAGCGCCGGATGATGCCCCGGAAGATGTTTTCCGCCAGCTCCCTGGCCCTGTCCCTTGCCAGGTCCATAAGGGTGTCCAGCTCCGCCCTGGTCAGCAGCCGGGGGCTGTCCTTCAGGCTGCCGTCCACCTTCAGGTGCCGGGGCAGGGTGAGGGGCGGTGTGCCGTCATCCATCAGCCGGAGGACCCCGGGCTCCGCCAGGGCCACGCCCACCAGCTGCAGGGCCCGGTTCCCCAGGACGGCGGCCCGGTTTTCATCCTCTGCCCGTACCATGGGGTCGGTGAGGCGCTGGTAGAAGGCCCCGGCAGGGACGGCTTCCGGCATCAGGTCCAGGGCGGCTCTGAGGTACAGCATCAGCTGCAGCTGGGCCCCCGCCTCCAGGTCGCCGCCCCTGAGGTCGTTGATGCCGGATTTGTAGTCGATGATCCGCAGCAGCAGCTCCTCTTCCTGGGTGAGGGCGATGTCCAGCCGGTCAATCACCCCGCGCAGGGTCAGCAGGCTGCCGTCTTTCAGGGTAATGCCGATGGGGGGATGGCCGGCGCCGGGGCCGAAGACCATCTCGCTTTCCTGGGGCCGGAAGGCGGAGCGGGCCCGGCCTTCCGTCAGCGCCCAGGCCATGCGCCGGCAGATGTCCATGGCGCGCCTGGCATTGCTTCTGGCCCTCTTGGTATCGGCCCAGGGGGCTTCCTCCCAGCCCTGGGTCAGCTCGGCCAGCACCTGGTCCATCTCCTGCCGGCTTTCGTCCCGGGTCATGTGCTGCCAGTCCGGCCTGTCCTTCACCCGGCGCACAAAGGCGTCCATGGCGTCGTGGTAGAAGCTGCCCAGGTCCTGGGACTGCAGCGCCCATTCCCGGCGCTCCCGGGGGCGCAGGCCATAGTCCACAAAGTGCCGGAAGGGGCAGGCGGCATAGCTTTCCAGGCGGGACACGCTGGTGACCCCGGCCTGGTGCAGCACCCGGGCAGCCTGCGGGCCCAGGGCCTTGTCCGGGTCGTCCCCGGCCAGGGCGGGCAGGATGCCCCTTGCGGTCTGCTGCCAGGCCTCTGAGGTGAGCAGCCAGGCCCAGGCCTGCCACCAGCCCTCCGTCATCTCCCCCTTGCGCATCAGGACGGCGATTTCGTCCAGGGCCACGGCGGGGGTGTAGGGATGGTGCTCCCTGAAGTTGTACAGGGCGCCCCCCTCCGCCACCAGCAGGGGGAACATCCGCTGGATGCGGCCCAGCTCAATCAGGGGGGAGAGGGCGCGCCCCTGGTCGTCGGAGAGGGCATAGCTCAGATGCAGGGCCTCGGACGGGGCGCCCATGGCCTTCCACAGGTCCACCAGGCGGATGCTTTCCCGGTCCTGGCGCTTGAGGTTGAGGCGGATGTCCAGGGCGCTTTCCAGCTGCTCCCGCTCCCGGTCCTTGATGAGGGTTTCCATAGACAGGTTCAGCGCCCCCTGGTTGAGGCCCAGGATGTAGACCGCCTTGGGCGCGCTGGTCATCAGCTGTCCCAGCATGCCGGCCTGGACGCAGTGCTGCATGGGGGGCAGGGCGGAAAGCCCGGTCTGGGAGAGGCCGGCCCGCAGCCACTCGGCAAAGCGGCCCAGGGGGATGCGGGTGTCCCCCAGCAGCTGGTTCATCTGGGCCAGCAGGCCCATGAGCTGCTCCCACACCTGGCGGGCCCGCTGGGCCTCCTCCAGCATGCCCCGGTCCGTCAGCTGGCCGTCCAGCTGGCTCACCCGCTCCTGGGCTTTGATGTCCCTTAAGAAGGCCAGCACGGCATCGATGGACTGGGCGGCGCTACGGGCGCGGTGTAGGCCCTGGCGCAGGGTAAGGACGGGGGTGATGGCGATGAGCCGCAAGGCTTCCATGGCGCTGCGCTCCGCCTCCTCCCCCCGGGTGAAGGGCTCCGTCCAGCGCTTGCCCCTGATGCCATAGGCCCGGGCATAGTTCTCCAGCTGGAAGGCCTCGCTGGGGCCCAGGGGGGCATAGGGGGATTTCAGGTAGCTGAACACGTCCGGGGGTCGCCAGGCAGCGGCCTGGATGCAGGTGAGGGCATCCAGCAGGCAGCGCACCAGGGGCTGGGCCAGGATGGGCTCCTTCACGGCCACAAAATGGGGGATGTCGTAGTCGGTCAGCACGCTTCGGAGCAGGGGGGCGTAGGCCTCCTGGGCCATGAACACGGCGATGTCCCGGGGGTCGGTGCCCTGGGTCAACTGGGTATGGATCATCTGGGCCGCCCGGCGCATCTCCTCGTGGGGGGTTTTGCCGGCGAAGATGCGCAGGCCCTCCGCCGGGCCGGGGTAGGGCTCCTGTCGGATGCGCAGCAGCTGTTCCTTCAGGTGGGCGAGGTCGGGCTTCCGGGTGCGCTCGCCGCCGGTAGCCGTGTCCCACTGACAGGGGACGCCCAGCTTCTGCAGCTCCTTGGTCAGCAGGGCCCCGCTGGCCTGCACCGGGGCAAAGGCATCGCTGCCCGCGCCCCCTGCCCGGTCCATCAGGAGGGTCACCAGCAGGCCCCGGGCCCTGAGGGACAGGGCGGAGAGCAGGCGGATGATGGGCTGGGTCAGCAGGTCAAAGCCGTGGACGATGATGTCATGGCCCCGGAACAGGTCGCTGTCCATGAGGCGGGACAGCATCTCCCGCTCCTTGTCCTGGCTGTCGGCCAGCTGGCCTTCCATGGCCGTTTCATAGGCGGCGTACAGGGCCGCCAGGTCTTTGAATTTGGGGTGGGGGGCCTCCTGGGCGTCCAGCCAGGCGCCAAAGTCCTCCGGGCTGATGCCGGTGCTTTTGATTTCGCTGATGGCCTCGGCCAGCTTCTGGGCAAAGCCTGGCCGGGTGCGGGCCCGAGCGTAATAATGCAGCTCGTCCTTCAAGTCCCACAGGGCCCGGGAGAGGGTCATGGTCTGGCCCCGCTCGTCAATCATCACCCGGGGGTCCTGGCCTGCCCGGTCAAAGACAAAGGTGGCCAGCCGGGTGGGAGAGAGGACCTGCACCCGGAAAAAGCCCTTGACCTGCAGGGTGTTCAGGGCGTCCCGCTCGGTTTGCAGGGTGATCTGCTCCGGTACCAGCAGCATGACGCTGTTTCCGGCTTCATAGGATGCTTTCAGGCGCGCCATGGCGGCCTGGTGCAGGCTGTCCGCCTGGCCTGTCAACATGTGAACCATGGTGTGTCCTCCTGGTTGCAGTATATCATATACAGCTGATGGCCGTTTCATGTACAGGGACGCCGGCTGGTTTACTTTTTTGCCCCATGGAGTACAATGGGGACAGGACCCCGAAACCGACGAAGGAGAGATTGATTTGAAACGACTGATTGCACTGTTGATGCTGCTGTTGCTGCTGCTGCCGGCCCAGGGCCTCCTGGAGGAGGCGGCGGAGAAAACTCCGCGCCAGGAGCTGATTGATTTGATGCTGGACACGGCCAAGGCCGAGTTTGACAAGGCCCGGGGCCGGGCCATGCCCGCCCATTCCTCGGGGGACATCTATGTGTGCAAGAACTTCACCGTGCACATGTTCCGGAAGAACCGGGACGATTTCCGCATGGCGGAGTTCCCGGAGGTGTCCCTGGTGATTCCGGACAACCTGCCAAGGGCGGACAGCAAGCCCTATGCCTACGGCATCGCCTGGAAGGACATCCCGGCCTCCGAAGGCAACCCCTTTTATGAAGCCGCCAGCTTTTATTATGACACCACGCTGTCCAAGGAGGAGAACCGGGAGAAAGCCCGGGCCTTCATGCGCCAGGTGCAGCGGGGGGATTTCTTCCAGATGTCCGCCAAGTATTATTACGGCACCGGCGCCCACAGCCTGGTGTTCTCCGCGGATTACGATCCGGACACGGATTCCGTCACCTGGACGGACTCCAACATGAAGGGCAAGACGGTTTCCGGCAAGCGCCACGGCTATATCCAGTGGGATGCGGTGAAGAAGATCGACTGGTTTGTGGACGCCTTCTGCCAAAGGAACCTGGGGGCCACCATCTACCGGCTGCGGGATGACATCATTCACAAGCCCTGATAAGTATCCAACATGCAAATCAAAAGGAAGGACCTTCACGGCCCTTCTTTTTGAGTGTCGACAAAGTGTCTGCGGACACTTTGTCGTTTAGGAGGAACGGGCATTTTCCCTTGGTCACTTCGTTCCCGGCCAGGGAAAATGCGCGGAATGAATTGCTACGCAATTCGCCCCGCCCGCCCGGCAGAGCCGGGCGATACGATTTCACTCAGAGGGCTGTGCCCTCTGAAACTCCCCATTGATATGGTTTGTCCTCATTCTGAAAGAAGGACCTTCACGGCCCTTCCTTTTTGTAACACTATATGAACGTCGGATTACCCTGCCAAAAAAGAGATAGATTCCGGGGTCCGGGGCCAACGGCCCCGGTCAGGGGCTTGGGGGTGAAACCCCCAAATGTATCCCCCGTCCCCCGTCCTATAAATCGTCCACCAATGCTGAAGACTTTGCGTAGGCGGTGCTGCGGGCTTCGAAGAAGTCGGTCTTGATCATGTTGGCGTTGCTGTACTGGCTGACCCATTTCATGGTGTCGGGTTCTTCCATGTGGCCTTCGTAGATGGGCTCCAGGCCGATGTTGGTGGCCCTGAGGTTGCCCAGGTAGCGGATATAGTCCTCCACCATCTGCCCGGTGAGGCCCTGGATGTCCTCGCCAATGGCGTACTGGCCCCAGGCGATCTCCTGCTCGCAGCCTTCCCTGAGCATTTCCCGGAACAATTCCTTCATCTCGTCGTTGATGAGGTCGGGGGATTCTTTTTGAAGCTCCTGGATGATGTTGCGGAAGAGCCACAGGTGGGTGGCCTCGTCCCGGTTGATGTAGCGGATCTGCTGGGCGGAGCCGGTCATGCGGTTGTTGCGGGCCAGGTTGTAGAAGAACATGAAGCCGGAGTAGAAATAGATGCCTTCCAGGATGTAGTTGCCCATGATGACCCGGAGGAAATTGCGCATGGACTTCTCTTCCTGGAAGTCGTTGTAGATGTCGCCGATGAAGGTGTTGCGGCGCAGGAGGTGCTCGTCATCCTTCCATTGGAAGAGGATGGCGTCCCGCTCATTGGGCTCGCAGATGGAGTCCAGCATGTAGGAATAGCTCTGGGAGTGGATGGCCTCTTGGTAGGTCTGGATGCAGATGCAGAGGTTGACCTCGTTGGCGGTAATGTACTGGCCGATGTTGGGCAGGTTGGCGGTCTGGATGCTGTCCAAGAAAATGAGGAAGGACAGGATCTTGTCATAGGCCCGGCGCTCGGCGGCGTCCAGAAGGGGGTACTGTTTTTTGTCGGTGGCCAGGTTGATTTCCTCGGGAATCCAGAAATTGTTCATGGCCTGGCGGTACCAGGGGGAGACCCAGGCATAGCGCATGTTGTTGAAGTCATTGAGGTTAGTGGGGTTGCCGCCGATCATGCGCCGGTCGCGCACATCGATGTCCCCCCGGGGGTTGAACAATGGTTTTCTCACCAGCTTGGACATGTGGTTCCTCCTTCATGTTAAATGCTGTTTTGTGAAATGATTGTAACACAGCCCGCCCAGTTTTCAATCCGGGCGGGCTGTGGTTGCTGCGTGAATCATAGAAGATACACTGTCAATCAATGATAGGAAATCACATACAAAACATACAGTTCCAAAGTTTCTTTTGGGGGGCTGTCGCATTAAGCGATAGGCAAGAATAGAAAACGAGAATAGAAAAAGAGAGCATTCCAAGAGCGGAGTGCTCCCTTTTTGTTGTATAATGTAGCTGCAAACAAAACAAATACAACAAGGTCAGGTTACACGAGAAATGCCGAATTTTCAAGTAGTTATGCCCCTGGATGTAGGGATTTTGATTCCGGAAGATGCCACAGTTCACTCGCTGAAAGAGATTACGGACAAGTTGGACTTCAGCAATTTAAATCGGCGCTATATACGCAAGCCGGGCAGGCGTGAAGCAACACCAAAGCAACTGTTGGAAATCATTATTCTGGGGTTTATGAAATGCAAATATAGTCTGCGTGAAATCGAAGAGGCTTGCAGGTATGACATCTGTTTCCGCTATTTGCTGGGCGGATGCCGGGTGCCGGACCACAGCCGGATTGGTCGATTCATACGAGAGCGCTTGTTGGGCGGAGCTGTTGAGGAACTGTTCTACCGGGTGGTTCACGAGCTGGAGTCACGAGGGGAAATTTCAGGGGAAAACCTGTTTGTAGACGGCACGAAGATAGAGGCCAATGCAAACAGGTATAGTTATGTGTGGTCAAAAAAGGTGGGTACAAACGCCCGAAAGCTTGCAGACAAAACTGCGGCACTGTTGGAGGAGTTGTCACAGATTTATGCCATGGAATTAAGCGACATAGCAGGAGCGGGGGAAGTGTTGGAGCGTTTGGAAGCACTGGCACAGAAGCAAGGCATTGTGTTTGTTCATGGTTGCGGGAAACGCAAGACACAGTTGCAAAAACATATCGAAGTTCTTCGGGAGTTCATAAGCAAGGGAAAATCGTACGATGACAGTTTGGCCATCATGGGAGAGAACCGGAGCAGTTACTCAAAAACAGACCATGATGCAACCTTCATGCGCATGAAGGAGGATCATCTTGGCAAGGGGCAGTTAAAGCCTGCCTACAATGTGCAGTTGGGAGTTGACAGCGAATATATTGTCGGACTGGATGTCAGCGCACATCGAAACGACGTGCTTGCCTTGGTGCCCTTGCTGAAACGCATGAAACAGAAGGGTGGCTTAACGCATAAAAAGCTGACCTGCGACGCAGGGTACGACAGCGAGGAAAACCATACCTACGCAGAAGAGAACGGACAAATCGCCTTTATCAAGCCTCAGAACTACGAGAAAAGCAAAACACGAGGCTACAAGACGAATGCTTTTCTGCGGGAGAACATGCCTTATAATCCAGAGAAAGACGAATACACTTGCCCAGCAGGTCACAGTTTGCAACATCAGGGCGACAGGCAACGCACCACAAAGAGCGGTTTCAAGCAGGTGGTTTCAGTATATGAAACGGAAGCATGCACCGGGTGTCCGTTGAAGGAAAAATGTACCCGGGCCAAAGAGAATCGGGTGCTTGTGGTATCCAAAACCTTCCTGAGGCAACGAGCGACAGCCTTGGATCGCTTCACCAGTGAGGAAGGTGTTCTGTTGAGGATGAATCGTTCCATCCAGGTAGAGGGAGCCTTTGGCGTGCTGAAGGAAGACTGGGGCTTCCGACGCTTTGTGAGGCGCGGGTCTGTGCACGTGGAAACAGAGATGTTTCTATATGCGATTGCATTTAACGTGAAAAAGCTTCACAACAAGCGCACCCAAAACCGCCTGAAAACCCATTTGCTTTATCCACAAAGTATAGAAAAACTACTGGATACCGGATAACCGAGAAAAAAGTGAATACTTCGACACCACGCCTTCTTGGTTGGCTTCGAAAAAGTGACAGGTTGTGTTTAGTGAGCCCCAAAAAATGATCATTTGACGCATATTTGGACAAAAAAACAAAAACCGTCAGTTTGGTGTACGGACAAATAAAAGACCAGGGGCCATCGCTACTGCGACAGCCCCGGCGTCTCCGTGGTTCCCGATGTCTCCGTCCTCCGTCCCTACTCCCCCTCCTCCATCTTCATGAGGCGGACCTTCTGGTCCAGGATCTCGGCCAGCTGTTTTGCGCTGATGCCGCCTTTGAGGTAGCGGCGGATGTCGTTGTAGATGGCTTCGCCGCCGGGCTCGTTGTAGCTGGTGAAGGGGTTGATGGGCGGGAAGACCATGTGGGGCGCGATGTGCTGCTGGTAGTTGTGGAGGGCCTCCGGGGAGACGCGCCAGCGGCGGTAGACTTCCTGGGCTTTAACCTGGGCACGATGGGCCTCCAGGCGCTCCTTTGCGGCCCTGTGGGCGGGGCTGTCCTTGGCCTCGGCATCCACGGCGGCTTTGAGCCGGGCCTCCTCTTTTTCGATGTCATCCAGCCATGTCT
>Ga0209723_1005085_pt1 | contig 13932 bp, 13 predicted proteins | sample BiotimSIPDNA_2_FD_185750 | JGI IMG/M metagenome (GOLD analysis project Ga0209723, IMG submission 185750) | Anaerobic biogas reactor microbial communites from Washington, USA - Biogas_R2 time_0 SIP DNA (SPAdes) (version 2) | ecosystem: Engineered > Bioreactor > Anaerobic > Unclassified | place... | reverse complement strand
TTTTGCAATGCAAAATTTTATGCCACATTGCAGCATAATTGTCAAGTGTTAAGTGATGCTTTTGCAAATAGAGGTTTTGTGCTAGACTGACGCAGCATGCAACGCCATGCATTAACTATTCTCAGGAGGCTCCAATGTCTATTATTGATGCTATGCAGGCTCGCGAAATCATCGACAGCCGTGGTAACCCCACTATTGAAGTAGAAGTAATACTTGAAAGCGGCGCTTATGGTTGTGCAGCCGTTCCCTCCGGCGCCTCTACCGGCGAACACGAAGCCGTTGAGCTTCGTGATGGCGACAAGAAGCGTTTTGGCGGCAAAGGCGTTCTCAAGGCCGTAGCCAATGTTAACGACATCATTTCTGGCGAGATCGAAGGTCTCGACGCAGTTGAACAGCGCGCAATCGATGCTACCATGATCGCCATGGATGGAACCAAAAACAAAGGCAAACTCGGCGCTAATGCAATTCTCGGCGCTTCTCTGGCCGTAGCCAAAGCCGCGGCTGAATATTGCGGCCTGCCGCTCTACAGATACATCGGCGGTGCCAATGCCTGCACTCTGCCGGTTCCGATGATGAACATTCTCAACGGCGGCTCGCATGCCGACAACAACGTTGATTTCCAGGAATTCATGGTCATGCCCGCCGGCGCAAAAAGCTTCAGTGAAGCACTTCAGATGGGTATCGAAACTTTCCACGCTCTCAAAGGCGTTCTTAAAGCCAAGGGCTATAACACCGCCGTCGGTGACGAAGGTGGTTTTGCTCCGAACCTCAAATCAAACGAAGAAGCGATCGAACTCTGCATCGAAGCCATAGGCAAAGCCGGCTACAAAGCTGGTAAAGACATCTTCATCGCTCTTGACCCGGCTGCCAGCGAATTCTTCGACAAGGGCCACTACGTATTCAAAAAATCCGACAAATCGAAGAAAACCCCTGAACAGATGGCTGACTACTGGCTGGCATGGGCCAAGAAATACCCGATCATCTCTCTCGAAGACGGCATGGCCGAAGACGACTGGGCCGGCTGGGAATACCTCACCAAGAAAGCCGCCGGCAAACTTCAGCTCGTCGGTGACGATCTTTTCGTAACCAACGTTGAGCGCCTCAAGAAAGGCATTGAGAAGGGAATCGCCAACTCGATTCTGATCAAGCTCAACCAGATCGGTACTCTGACCGAAACTCTCGAAGCCATAGAAATGGCCAAGCGCGCCGGTTACACTGCTGTTATCTCGCACCGCTCAGGCGAAACCGAAGATACCACTCTTGCCGATCTCGCCGTAGCTACCAACGCCGGCCAGATCAAAACCGGCTCTGCCTCAAGAACTGACCGCATCTGCAAATATAACCGCCTGCTCAAGATCGAAGAAGAACTCGGTTGCGATGCCAAGTTCATGGGTCTCGACAGCTTCTACAACATCAAGCGCAAGTAATCAGCAACCACCCGCTTAAAACACCCTGACCGGCTGGCAAAACTCCTTTGGCAGCCGGTCATTCTTTGTAACTTGCATTCGTGCTCAGCGCAGTGCTGCTCTTAATCAGCAAAGCTGCAATAGTAATCAAACTCACCAAAAGGCAAAACACTGACACAATGACAAAAGACCAGGAGCTATCTTTTGCCAATTGCGGTAGAGAAACTTTTCAACTATAATCAAGAAGAGGAGCTGTTCATGCCTAAATCCAAAGTTGATTACCCTGAGGGCAACATATTGTACTGCGAAGTTAAGTATAGAGTATCCTTCAGAAATGGTAAATTTAAAGATGGTAGCTGGGAGTTGCATTGGCCTTATTCAGTCTTAATTCCAACCCCTTCTGCTGCTTACACATTGATTGTCTCAGCCTTACGAGTCGCCAGACGATTCCTTTGGGATCGATGGAAGGATGAGATTGAGCGCTTAAAAAAAGAGACTGATGAGATAGACGAAGTCTGGTTTATAAGAACCGAGTATTGGACGAACAAAATCCCAAGTCGTCCAAAAGTTACCAAGTTTATAAGACTTCACGTTGCTCCGCCAACATTGGCCCCGGGACAGGAATCCTCACCTCCCGACTCAGATTTGTCTGAACCTCCTTCAGAGTTCTGAGATATAGGGTCTAATCTTCTCATGGATTATTCAGGAGTTCGAGAATGAAAAGAGCAATTCTGATTTCGTTTGTCGTCTTATGCCAGTCTTTTATGGTTTTAGCTGACGGCTTCAGTCCGTCGATTTTTGTCTCTGAATCCAGTGACGAAGTAGTTGTAAAACATGTTCTCAGCAACCTGCAAGATGTTAACAGACAATATCCACCTGCGAGAGAAACACTGCTTATAGCAGCCGTGAACGATGGAAGAATAGAGCTTGCCAGATTTCTGCTGGAGAATGGTGCCGATCCTAACATTTCAGGCTGGGGCGGGATTTCTGCACTCAGACTTGCTGCTGGCAATGGCAATCACCGTCTGGTTAAGTTATTGCTTGATTTTAATGCCGAGCCCAACATGCGGACAAACCATCTGGAACCAGCCATAATATGCACAGTTTGCGAACTTAATTTTTCTTCTGCTCACAACAGGAATTATTATGAGAATGCTTTAAAAGTCATTGATTTATTGGCACCAAAGACTTCAATAGAGAAAAGCGATCTTTCACTGCCTGCGAGGGTCATTCAACGAGAAGAAAATCCGGAACTGAAACTACAGCAGATAAAATTACTGGAAATTATCAAGAACCGGTGTTACGTTCCTCAAAAGAAGTCTGAGCAATTTTAATTTTTGTCGATGAGATTGTCTGTATTTGAAAAGAAAAAGCTGCCTTTCGGCAGCTTTTAGAATTACAGTCTGAATCAGTTTCCGGTGGGAGCGGGGGCCGGAGCTTCACCGCCAGCGGGGGCGACTGGAGCTATCGGAACATCCATCGGAGGCATGCCAGGCATTGCCATCGGCATGGTTGCGCCCTGTGAATAGTTGACCTGCGGCTGAGCTTCTTCCCAGCGCGGAACATAAACTGCGATGATGAGAGAGGTGATCATGAAAATTACTGCCATGGTCGTAGTCAGCTTGGACATAAAGCCGCCGCTGCCGCGTTCGCCAAATACAGTAGAAGATGCGCCACCGCCGAAAGCTCCGGCCAGGCCTTCACCTTTGTCTGCCTGAAGCAGAACGACAACGATCAAACCAACGCAAACGAGAATATGAATCAACTGAATGAAACCAGCGAGCATAATCTGAACACTCCTTCATCTTCGGTACAATCTTCGAGTTTCTGAGTCTATCAACTGAGCTCTAAATTGTCAAACAATTCTTGCCCGGTTTAGCTACAACCTGGTCGGGAGAGCATACAGGATTTAATTCGAATCAAGCCAGGCCCTATAGACCTCAACGAGATTGAGCAAAGGTTCAACACCAAAAAAGAACACAAAAAGAAATCCGACACACAGATAGGGGCCGAATGGAATCATGTGAGTAAGCGGCTTGTATTCTTTGCGATAGCGAATCTTCTGATAAAGAATGCCGAGAATGCCGCCGGTAGAGCCGAGAAAGCTGGCGAGAACGACAGTGCCCAGCACGGCCTGCCAGCCGGCCCAGGCGCCAAATGCCGCGAGCAGCTTAACATCACCGCCGCCCATACCTTCCTTTTTGAAGAGCAGCAGTGCCATCTGGCCAAGCAGCCACAAGAAGCCGCCGCCAACAACAAAGCCGATCAGCGAATCGGTAAACTCGATATGGTATGACGGCGGCGCGTAACCGGCCTTTACCCAGACCCAGCAGCCGGCAGCATAAAGCAGACCGGTCCAGCAGCCGTTGATAGACAAAGTATCTGGAATGATCAGATAACGGATATCAACGACAGTCACGATCAGACAGCTTACCGTCATCAGCCAGGCAATGAGTGTTCGCGTCGAAGCGCCCCACCAGGCAGCAGCCGCGGCAGCCACCAGGATCGAAAATAGCGTATACAGGCGATCCTGGGTGCGACCGGCGTTATAACAACCACGACGTTTGCCGCCCTCGCAGTCGCCGCAATAGAGATAATCACAGTGAAAGGTTTCGTGACCAGGCCATGCGCGTATAGCCCAACCGATGCGACGGCCGGCCAGAGCACCCAGTACGGCGGCGATCAAAACCAGATGCAGCTGAAAATCAGGCATCAGCTTTCCCCGCCAATCCAGCCGTTCTTTTTGAAAATACGGCCGAGCATTTTAAAAACCAGTTTTGCGGCGAGAAAGTCCGAGGCAATATTTCCGGGAATCGGGCAGAGCTCGACGACATCGAAGCCGACGACATTCTTTTCGTCGATAACGCGATTGAGCAGTTGCAGGGTCGGATACCACAGCATACCGCCTGGTTCTGGCGTGCCGGTAGCAGGCATGATCGAAGGATCGAAGGCATCGAGATCAACGGTGATGTAAACATTGTCGGTAAGCCGGTTCATTACCCGATCGATCCACGCGTTGTCGGAGCCGGTCATTTCGCTTGCCCAGATAATGCCGTCGTGACCGCTCTTTTTGATGAATTCCATCTCGTCACGGCAGGTGTTGCGAATACCAACCTGTGTAAGTTTGACCAGATCGATGACGCGGCGCATTACGGCGGCGTGGTTGTATGGTGTGTTTTCGTAAGTATCACGCAGGTCTGAATGCGCGTCGAGCTGCAATACCGACAGGCCGGCGCCATACTTTTCTCTGACTGCCTTTATCGGCGCGGAGCTGATACTGTGTTCGCCGCCAAGCATAACAGGGAACTTGCCGTCGGCAAGCACTGCCTTGACGGCCGCTTCAATATTCTGCAATGTCGCTGCCGGGCCCTGCATGTCGGGTTCAAGCTCAGGCAGAGTGTGAACACCGCTGCTGAGAGGTTCGCATTGCAGGTCGAGGTCATAGAGTTCGACCTGGCGGGAGGCGGTGAGAATGGCAAAAGGGCCTTCGCGAGTGCCAGCACGATATGAGGTTGTGCTGTCATAAGGAACAGGAATAATTACGGCGCGGGCATCTTCGTATCTGCTGTCTTCTTCTGCCAGTCCGAGAAAGTTGTAACCGGCCTTGAAATGAACGTTATCGAGACTCATGCTTCAGCTCCAGCCTTCAAAATATTTTGAGCATGATAGCATAAATCACGACTGGCAGAAACTCGCAAAAACAAGCACTTCAGCGACGGGCTGGTTTCGGTTGGATCCTTGTTTTGAGCAATTTTTCAAGAGTCTGACGGCATTCGTCACACAGATATTCCGGCTTTTCGTCGTGCTCAGCGATATTACGCGGAAAAACCCTGGCGCAGTCGGGAAAAGTGCAACGGGTCATACCGTTGAGCAGCCCGAATACCGACAGAAACTGTTTGAACAGACGCGACAACAGCCGCTTGCGATTCTCGGGTTCCTGGTTGAAATCGCTCATGAAACGCCGATATGAGATTATCGCCTGAGCATAGGGATTGGTGCCGGCAAAAACATAATTGGTATCAGCCATGTACATGTCATAGCTGGTTATGCCTATCAGCAGCCATTTTTCGTTTCTGTGCGGGGCGGCCATGGCGACCAGATAATCACGCAACGAATCGTAACTCCATTGCTGCAGCCGCAGGCGCGCCAGATCCATATTGGTTTTAAAACCCTTTGCCGCCACCGGGTTGTTTTCTTCGAGAAACTGCTGCATGGTTTTCACGAACAGTTCATTGTCGGTTGCGAGTGACGCCGTGGCTATATTGTGAGAGTTCAACCAGGCAACCATCTCGGGCATACCAAGAATGGTCGGGCGCATTCTGCTGATCTCTGAAGTAAAAAAGCTGCGTTCCGGCGGAGGCGGAGTGCCGGTCTCGCTGAAAATCACGACATCAAGCCCGGTATATTCGCTGATTTTCTGCTGCAACTCAAGCACAAGCAGATGGTTAACTTCGCCTATTGTTACCAGAACTACTGTTGGCGAGGCATATTCAGCCGCTTCCATGCTTTTAAACTGGGCCGGCAGACTTTTTTTAAGAATGGGCAGAATCATCTCGACAGTTTCTTCATCTTCGGCTTTTTCATAGACGATCTGCGCCCGGTCGAAAGCCTCGTTGTTCCGGCCTTTGTCCGCCAGAACCAGAGCCAGTTTTGCCTGATAATAATAGTTAAAAGGCTCGAAGGTCAGACCGGCTTCGATATACCGGCCGGCTTCGGGTCGCCGGTCTTTATCCCAGAGGTATTCGACGTATTTCCATATTTTTGCCACTTCGCTGCTGGAACTGACGTTGTTTGTCTGCGTCATCAGAGATTCAGCTTCAGCCTTGAGCTGTATTTCGACATTATCAGCCGAATCACCAGTTTTAAAGCCGCCTGACACCGGTGAAAACGCACAACAGTTAAGAAACAGCAAAAGGCAGACAATCGATTTGATTTTTTTCATATATCCTCACCATCTGACATGCAACTCACCATCAGAGTAACAGATAACTACAGCATATGCGACACCTGCCAGAAACTTAAAAAAATCCCAGGTGGGAAGTCAGACATGGATCCTGCGACTGCGTGCAGGATGACTAATTTCATCTCTTTCGGTCATTCCATCTTTACTACAACGAATCGAACCTCTCAAAAGATCTGCGTCAATCATTAGAATCAGCGGTTACTGCCACTATATTCAGATTCACCTGAAAACTGACCGGCCGCTATGTTGTGCCAAAACATGTTATTCTGCTACAATCGGCAGAGATGAAAGACACCAACGTAAGCGCAAAAACGGTTCTGTTACCAGAAACAGCTGCTGCCCTCGACAGGTTGCGCAGCTGCCTCGAACGACTGCAGCCTGTAGCAATAGCTTTTTCGGGCGGCATGGACAGCTCACTGCTGGCGATGGCTGCGCACAATTTTGTGCCTGACAGTTATCAGGCCATACTGGTCGATTCTGAATTCATGAGCGCGTCAGAAATGCGCATAGCACGAGCCACGGCGCTTAAACATGGCCTCAGGCTCAAGGAAATCAAGGTGAGTCCTCTTGCCGACCCGCTGGTTACCGCTAACCCGGCACTGCGCTGTTATCATTGCAAAAAGGCCATTTTTAAAAGCATTCTTGCTGAAGCAGGCTCTGATCATCAAGTCTGCGAGGGGTCGGTAACTGACGATAATGATGATTACAGGCCAGGCCGACAGGCACTCAAAGAACTTGGTATCGTCAGCCCGCTGCTCGAATGTGGCTTCAGCAAAGCCATGGTCGGCGAAGTGCTGCGCCACTGGGGAGCAACGAATCTGGTCCGGCCGGCACAGAGTTGTCTGGCAACACGCATAGAAACCGGAACTGTCATATCTATAGAAATTTTACAAAAGATCGAAAGAAGCGAAGAGTTGTTGCGTGATGCCGGTCTGGCTCAGTGTCGCCTGCGACACCATGGCAATCTTGCGCGCATCGAGGTTGCACCAGACCAGGTTCATCGCGCACTCGATATCGCGGCCAGCCTTTTCCGACAATTGTCAGAACTTGGCTACAAGCATGTCTGTATCGATATCGCGGGCTATCGTAAAGGTTCGATGAACCGTATCGACTAGCGCAATACCATAAAGACGATAAAAATAAGAATTGCAATAAGCAGAAATCCGACGGCGTAAAGACCCATCTGCCAGAATTCGCGCTGAATCGATACGCCGCGGGCAGTCAGAGCTTTGTCGAGCTGATCGAGATCGATGCTTAAGCTGTTGATTTTGACGACCTGAAGACCATGTCGAAACTCGACAGATGTTTTGCTGACGCCACTTTTACCACGATTCACATAAAACTTTACGATGCAGTTCGACAGGTCAAAAGAGTCTGCCTGTCCACCATTAATGCTGGCAGGAAAATATATTGCGCCATTTTCGATCACCAGATCACCGGGTGCGGGATAACGCCTGGTCAGCAGCCAGTAACGCATCGCCACATAGCCGATAAAGCCGGCAAAAGCGATCAGCCCCTCTGCCAGGAAGGTATGGCTCAATCTTATCTGCAGATCTATTGCAAGAACTATGACCAGGCCGCAGAGCAGATTATCTTTTAAACTCAGTGGCAGGCCCATTCGGGTGATTTCGAACACTTCCCGGTTTGGCGGCATTACCGGCAGCTTTTCAGCTGAATCTAATTCGTCACTAGTCATCAGTTTCACCAGCAAAGCCAGCAGCGATAAGGCCTTTCATTTCGACAGCATACTGATGGGCACCAAGCCCGGTCAACAGGTGAACGATACCTTCATCAAAATTCATGATGCCTTTGATACCGCTGTCGCGTAGCTTTTTACTATCGATCACGGCTGACTCGCGCAGTTTTATACGCAGACGGGTTTCAGCGCATGCCGAAACTTCGACCAGATTATCGTTGCCACCGACAGCGATCAGCCATCTTTCGCATTTCTTTCGAGCATCCGGATCGGCAGGAACAGTAGGAAAGCCTGGCGCTGACTCTGCTTTCACCAGCCGAATTCCGGCATTATCAGCAGGCAGTTCGGCTTCTTCCCCGGCGACATTAAGGTATTCCTGCATTTCGGTCCTGAGAATTTCTGAACGCGTACCGAATATTGCCTGCAAACCAGTGCCAACATCGACGACACCAACGGCGCCCAGCTGTTTGAGACGTTCGGGATCTGCCTTTTTCGTGTCCTTCAGTTCCATACGCAGGCGGGTAATGCAGGCATCAAGGCTGACTATGTTGCTTTTGCCGCCAAAGGCGAGCACCAGCTGACGCGAGAATTCGTTCTCGGCAACACTGGCGACATCGACTTCCGGCACATCTTCACGTCCCGGCGTCTTGAGATTGAATTTGAGAATGACGAAGCGGAAAACGAAGAAATACAGTACAGCCCATACGGCGCCAACATAGAGTATGCCAAAACCGTTGGTCGATTTTGAAAACAGCAGGACATAATCGATAAATCCATGCGAAAAGGTCATGCCATGCTTGATACCCATGACAATACAGAGATAATAGGCGCCGGCAGTCATGACGGCATGAACACCGTACAGCAACGGTGCCAGGAAAAGGAACGAAAACTCGATAGGTTCAGTAATACCGGTAAGAAAAAAGGTAAGTGCGGCAGAGCCCATTATGCCGCCGACACGCGCCTTGTTCTCTGGTTTGGCGGTATACCATATAGCAAGAGCGCCGGCAGGCAGACCAAACATTTTGAACAGATAGCCGCCAGCCATGTTGCCGGCAGTCGGGTCGCCGGCAACATAACGGTGCAGTTCGCCCCTGATAACTTCACCGGCAGATGTAAACTCACCGACTTCAAAAAAGAAGGGCGCGTTCCAGATGTGATGCAGACCAAACGGCAGCAGGGCACGCTCGACCACGCCATAAATGGCAAAAGCGGTTGCCGGATCTTCAGAAGCTGCCCAGCGTGAGAAGCGGCCAATAAGATTACCAATTGGGGGCCAGATCACACTCAGTAACAAGCCAAGACCTATCGCAGCAAACGAAGTAAGAATAGGAACCAGGCGCTTCCCCGAGAAAAAGCCAAGATAAGGTGGCAACTGCACGCGATAGAAGCGTTTGAAAAGCCAGGCGGCGATGAGGCCGGCGAGAACACCACCAAGAACGCCGGTGTCGATAGACTGCATGCCCATTACACTGCTGGTGTTTACGCCGTAATACGTTGCCATGACGCCCATGGTCGCGACCATTACCGCGTAACCGACAAGCCCGGCCAGAGCCGCCACACCGTCGTTATTGGTGAGACCCAGGCACACACCAAGTGCACAGATAAGCGGCAGGTTGCCAAAAATTGCGCCGCCGGCCTGGGCCATGGTTTTGGAAATAACCGCCGGGATCATGCTGAAATTAGAGCTTCCCACACCGAGAAGAATGCCGGCAACCGGCAGAACTGAAACCGGCAGCATCATCGACTTGCCGATTTTCTGCAGAGTAGCAAAAGCACTTTGTAAAAGTTTTTTCATTTCAGTTCACCTCGCCCTTCTTCAATGAGCTTTTTAAAAGCCTGCCTGACTGCCATGGCATCACTCATTCTGGTCGCCTCACCCACCAGTTCAGAGCATTTTGCGGCAGACAATCTGCGTATAACAGCTTTAACCGTGGCAATTACCGGAATATCGACGCTCAACTTGCTTATGCCCAGACCAATAAGCGCGGCAATACCTTCAATATCGCTGGCAAGGCCACCGCAGACGCCTACTTCAATTTTATGCCGGCGACCGGCTTCAGCTACAATGCTCATTATGCGCAATATCGACGGGTGCATGGCGTCAATTTTGCCGGCCATCTTCGGATGACCGCGATCCATGGCCAGAACATACTGACTTAGATCGTTAGTGCCGATCGAGAAAAAATCGGTTTCGGAGGCAAAGTTTTCAGCGAGCATTGCAGCTGAGGGAACCTCGATCATGATGCCGGCCTTGATTATCGGCAGTTTCATGGCAGCGGCGGTTTCGTGCAGAATCCGGCGCGCCTGGCGCCACTCTTCGATGTCGGCGATCATCGGAAACATCACCCTGACATCGTAATCCTGGGCCACCCGCAAAATGGCGCGCAGCTGGGTTATCAATATTTCTGGGCGATTGAGACAAACTCTGATACCGCGCTCACCCAGGAACGGGTTTTCTTCATGAGGAATGGGCAGGTAGGAAAGCGGTTTATCGCCACCGACATCGAGCGTTCTGATAATTATCGGGCGCTCTTTTCCCATCTTCTCGGCAACGGCAAGATAAGCCGTGTATTGTTCTTCTTCTGAAGGGGCGACTGATCGATTCATGAAAAGAAACTCTGAACGCAGCAGTCCGACGCCTTCAGCGCCAAGATCAACAGCCTGACCAGCCGAAGAGACATCACCAATATTGGCAACAACACGAATTTCGATGCCATCTGAAGTTATAGCGATTTCTGAGGCATGCATCTTTTCTTCGGCGCGCGTCAGTTCTTCCCGTTGCATGGTACCTTCGACAATTCTGATTTCTTTGTCATCGGGTTCGACTGTCAGAATGCCGCGATTGCCATCGACCACAACCAGAGTGCCATCTTTGAGTTCAAGCGCAGCTGGGTCGAGTCCGACTATTGCCGGCAGCCCCATCGATCGCGCGAGAATTGCAACGTGTGAAGTAGCGCCTCCAGAAACGGTGCAACAGGCGACTACAAGCTCCTTGTCTATATTCACAATGGTCGAAGGCGTGAGATCTTCAGCTATTATCACCTGTTTGTCGGACAGATTGTAGCTTTTCTCCTCGATCGACAGCAGTATTCGTAAAACCCGGTAGCCGAGGTCCTTAAGATCATTGGCACGAGCTGCCAGCAGCTGGTTATTGAGGCTCTGCAATCTTTCAGCATGTGTGGTGAAAGCTCCGTGCCAGGCATAAGCCGCGCTTTTTCCGGTCATTATGCCACGTTCAACGAGCTCCATGAGCTCAGGATCGTCAAGAAGTTCGGCGTGAGCTGCAAAAATTGCGGCACGCTCGGGATTGCCTGAACGCTTGAGTTTATCCTGTAGAGAAGACAACTGCAGGGTTGCGCGCTTGACAGCATTGCTGAACTCTGATTGTTCGTATTTGTAGCCACGACCGGCTTCTGGAATATCATATTTTTCACTGCGCAAGCGAAGAACCTTGCCGATGGCAACACCACGCGAAGCGCCGATTCCAGCCATTTGCCCGGCCTTCGTCGTTTCAGCCATGACATATTGCTCTTTCTGTTCGTCCGCAGCAGCAGAGAGGTTTTCGCCAAGACCTTCAGCCAGACGTGGCGCGATGTATTCCACTGCCTTGGCAGCGTCTTCTCCGTTGGCTACCAGCACGACTTTGTCGTCTCTGGCAACTTCCAGTGCCATCAGTGCAGAGACACTGCGGGCATTTACCGCGCGATCGCCTTTCTGCAGCTGTAGATCACAGCTGAACTGGCGGGCCATTCCGGCAAGAACTGATGCCGGACGGGCATGTATGCCTGCCGGATTAACGATAACAATAGTTGCGGAAACCACACGTTGAGTGTTTGCAGAAGCTGGCGCCGAGGTTTTGCCTGAGGTTGCCAGCGGCACAAACGAAAAAATCACGTCGCGGCCTTCTTCGACCAAGCCCGAGCCGAGCTGCAAATCTTTAACGGTTTCGGGGTTCGCAATCAAAATCTGGGTCAGCAGGCTGCGGGCATTGGTGGCGATAAAATCGGCGTTGAACCTGATCAGTGACTGCCCGGGACTCACCTTGTCGCCTCTCGCGACCAGCGCTTCAAAACCTTTGCCGCCAAGTTTGACCGTATCCAGACCAATATGTATGAGTATCTCAGCACCGCTTGCGGTTCTAATAGTCAGGGCATGAGCGGCGGCATGCAGTTGAATGACCTCGCCTGCTACAGGCGCTTTAAGCACATTGCTGGTCGGATCGAGCGAAATGCCTTCACCAACGAGCTTCTGAGCAAAAACCGGGTCAGGAAAGGTTTCAACAGGCAATAGATAACCAGACAAAGGCGCAAGAATTTCCACTATATCGGCACTGGCCGTCATGGCTTGTCTCTCCCAATCAAAACAGACTTTGTATATGCTATTTTAACAAACCGACAGTGCAAGTTCTACACGAATCTTGCGCAAGCCAGATCCGTTGTCTGTCGGCATTTAGAAAATCCTGAATGCAAAAACTGCCCCGCGGACGGGGCAGTTTTAAAGCAGAGTTAAACTCGAACTTACTTGAGGGCTACAGTAGCGCCTGCTTCAGTGAGCTTTTTCTTCATGGCTTCGGCATCAGCCTTAGAAACGCCTTCTTTGAGGGTCTTCGGAACTGCGTCAACCAGGTCTTTAGCTTCTTTGAGGCCGAGACCAGTCAGTTCGCGAACGGCTTTGATAACGTTGATCTTGTTGGCGCCATTGCTTTCGATGACGACGTCAAATTCGTCTTTTTCAGCTACAGCAGCGGCCGGGCCAGCAGCCATCATAACGGGGGCGTTGGCGGTTACATCGAATTTTTCTTCGATGGCTTTTACGAGTTCGGAAAGTTCGAGAACGGTCATCTTTTCGATGCTCTCGAGAATCTGTTCTTTAGTCATTTTAATAACTCCTTGATAAGTCTTTTACAAAGTCAAACTGCCGAGCACCATGCCCTGCAGCCTTTAAAATCATGCGGCAGCAGGAGCGGCCTCTTTTTCTCTCTTTTCGCGGAGAGCATCGAGAACTCCAGCAAACTTGCGGATCGGGCCCTGAACGGCAGAAGCCAGCATACCATACAGTTCTTTGCGGCCTGGAATCTTGGAGAGAGCAGTCAGCTGATTGACATCGAGTGCCTGACCATCCATAAAACCAGCTTTAAAAGTAAACTTCTTGGCTTTGTCGGCGAATTCGAACAGTGCTTTTACCGGCGCGATCGGGTCATTGTAACCAAAGGTCACGGCGGTAGAACCCTTCATGTGAGCTTCAAGCTCTTTCATCGGGGTATTGTGCAGAGCGCGGCACAGCAGAGTGTTTTTAACGACACGCAGCTCAGAACCGGTTTCACGCACAGCTTTGCGCAACGCAGTCATATCAGAAACCTGAACGCCTTCACAGTTGGCGAGAACGACAACCTGCGACTTGGCGAGCTTTTCTGCAAATTCCTTTACGTAAGCTTCCTTGTGAGAAATATCTTTCAATGTTTTCACCTCCTTTTGAGGAATAAAAGAACCGTTTCCGGCGCCTTAACCGGAAACGGTTCGATAAGAATCGTACTGTTTTCCAGTCTCGGCAGGGAGGCTGTTTAAGCCAATTACATTAAGACCTGCGGTCTTCGACCAGTTCAGAATCAGGTAGAGGACTTTTCTGATTCTACTCTTGCTTCGTTCACATCAACCTGGAAACCAGGGCCCATGGTAGAGCTGATGGTTGCCGACTTGATGTAGGTGCCCTTGGCACCAGACGGTTTGGCTTTGTTGATGGCCTGGAAGAAGGCGAGAAAGTTGTCTTTGAGCTTTTTGGCGTCAAATGAAGCTTTCCCGAGGGTTGAGTGGATGATACCGGCTTTTTCAACGCGGTACTGAACCTTACCGGCCTTGAGTTCGGTGATA
>Ga0209723_1005079_pt1 | contig 13947 bp, 3 predicted proteins | sample BiotimSIPDNA_2_FD_185750 | JGI IMG/M metagenome (GOLD analysis project Ga0209723, IMG submission 185750) | Anaerobic biogas reactor microbial communites from Washington, USA - Biogas_R2 time_0 SIP DNA (SPAdes) (version 2) | ecosystem: Engineered > Bioreactor > Anaerobic > Unclassified | place... | reverse complement strand
TTGTGATTTCTCAAATACTTTAGAACCGGCAAAAAATCGCCGTCACCGGACAAAATCAACGCCCGGTCAAAATTATCCCTCTCTTTCATCAGCCAAAAAGCCATATCCACATCGCAATTGGCTTTTTTCTTTGTTGAACCGTCATCCTGGTCATATAATTTGACCGGTTTAAGATGCATTTCGTATCCGAATTTATCCAATTTCAGATAAAAACGGATTCTTTGCAAATGCCGGCCCAATAATATCAATTCCGCTTCGCTTAATTTCCCGCCGTCCTTTTTTATCAATTCAGACGAATATTTTTCCAATTCAATCAAGGAAACGGCATCATTGTCCATATAATCAAATTTGAATCGGTGAATCTCCACTCCGCCGAAATACAGAGCTCTGGATATTTTGTATTTGTCCTTTAAGTAACGCAAAAGCTTTTGGTAGTCTATTTTCCAACCCAAACTTTTCTCTCCGCCGTAAAAAAGATTTGCCGCGTCAATGAACGCGTAATTGTTTTGCGCCGCTTTCATATCTTAATAATAGCAAAAAATCGGTTTTGCCGGAAGCGCCAAGGTTTGAAAGGGTCCGACCCTTTCCAAAAGGGTCCGACCCTTTTTTAACCAAATACCAAATGTGAAAACATTATATAAAATGGCAAAATTATTTTCTGCCCTTCATTTTAAGAATACTTGAGGCAAGGATATTCGCGATTTGAACCAATTCGCCCAAAAGCCATTCCAATTCACTGACATCGCCCTTTTCCGTATCGCGCAATAATGTCAACCATACTTTTGATTCGTTGGCCGATTTCAATGAATGAGTGAAAAAATTGATAAAATCTTTTAAATGGCTGTTATAAATTGCCCTTTATCTGTAGATATCGTGATTGCCGATAGAATCAAAAAATATTTCTTCCTTGCTGTTGCCGTAATAAAAAATAATGCGATATTCAAAGTTAACCGAAAACGCCCAATAGCCGGACAATCGGCCGCTGAGTTTATGGACGCGCAAACGGGCATCTTGAGGATTGTTCCTGAATATTTCTTCGGCAAGTTCGGCGTCATCTTTTACATCGCCGGGAAGTCTTCTGTAAAGCCGTTCAAAATGCGGCGAGTAAATAATTATCATTTCAATTGAATGAAATTAATTATTAGACCTACTGCTTACCGCAAATCTTTAAGGGATTTTAATTCTTTTCCCAAGCCTGCCTCTATTTCTTTTCTTCCCTGTTCCAGTTCGCGAAATAATTTTTCTTCCTGCCATAGCCTAATCAGGCTGCGGATGAATTCGCTCTTGGAGGCAAACCTGCCGGTTTTTACTTCTTTTTCTATTTGCTCGTCCAATTGTTTGGGAAGCGAGATGCTAACAACATTGCGCATAGATTTAAATTTGTTAATCGTAATACAAAGTATTACATATCCCAAATCGCTTGTCAAATCGCTCCTCCGATACGCATAATGCCAAAGCTCAAAATCCAAATGTCCAATCAAATCCAAAACTAAAAACTCAAAACAAATACCGCATTTACTTTATCATTTGATTTTTGACATTGATTTGACATTTGGTTTTTGTCATTTGAACTTATTTTAACATGCCAATTCAAGATTTTAGATTTTCAGACATTAGATTTTAGATAAATACATAAACCCCGTCAGCGGGCACAGCGGAAACCAATGCTACTGTAGGAATGCGCGGGCGAATTGTTCAAATTCAGAGCGAAGACGCCGGCGTAGGAAGTGTCGGTCCAATTACCGCCGCGTAGAAAGGCCCGGTAAGTGGTGGTGGCGGTTTCGTCGCGGCCATAGGTATATAGCCGGCCGATGCCGTTGGCGCCGGTCCAGCCGTCGTCGGGCGGCCGGGAATTGGCGGCGGCGCCGGTGAGGTAATAGGCAACGTTCCACTCGCCCCAGTTGCCAACGCCCGCGCCGCCGTCATTGCTGATGCCCGGCTGATCAACTTGGGAGATAATCGCGTCGGTCCATTCCCACACATTGCCGGCGATGTCCCAGACAGTGTTGCCGTTGGACAGGGCGTGGACACGCAATTGGGATTTGTTGTTGCCCCCGGCAAGATAGCCGATATCGTTCCAAAAATTACCACCGGTGCCCGAATAGCCATAGACTTCCCCGCCATTATCGCGCAATTGGCAATCGGCATCAAATGCGTTGGCGGCGTCCGAAAGCGGCAGGCGCAGGTTGCACCCCGAAACCACCGGATCGGTGCCGGCGGCCAGCGAATTGGCCGGATCGTTGTCGGTGTGGCCGGTGGCCAACTGCAGGCCGGCGACGGCGTCAATGTCGTTGATGGGCGTGGCGGCGATGTTTTCGGCAATGGTCATCCATTCGGCTTCGGAAACCAGATGATAGCCTTCGCCCAGCGCCTGGCAATAGGCGCGGGCGTTTTCCTGCGTTACGCTTGTCCACGGCGCGTCGGCGGCTTTGCTTTCGGCCACGCCGCCGCCCGCGTCTTTGGCTTCGTATTTCATCACGCAAAAGCCGGGCAGGGTGCCGTGTTTGGCCGAACCCGGCACCCAGACATAGCCGGTGGGGCAGATTTGTTCAAACTTGTCGGCGATAACTTTGTTTTCCACAATCAGGTTGCCCGTGCCGGAAAGCGAGAATCCGGCCGCGGGGCAGGAAACCGCGCCAAAATCGCCGCCGGCGCAAATTTTCAGGTTTTCGTCAAGCACGATCAAATCGTCGCCGCCGGAACCGGTGAGCTTCAAACTCAAATCGCCGGTGGCGTCAACATAGAACTCGGAATAATTGGAAGAGTCGGAAATAATCTTCATTTGCGGCGCCGCGCCGGTGTTTTCCAAAACTTCAAATCTGCGGGTGGGAGATACCCCGGCGGTGTTGATCGCCAGCTTGCCGCCGGTGGTGTTGGCCGTGGGCGGGACAAGCGACGCGGTGTCGCCGGCGCAATCGTCGTCATAGGTGATCGCGGGCGCGGCCACAACTTTGCCGTCCACCCACTGATCGTTGGCATCGCCGTCCCAGTCGTTGTTTTCGGTGGAGCGGTAAATCTTGTAACCGGTGGCGCCGGTGACCGCCGACCAGGCGATGGTGTTGAGATTGATGTTTGTTCCCGACGCGCCGGTGGTCACGGTAAATTGCGCCGTGCCGGTGGTTTCGCCGTTGCCGTTGATCGCGGTTACCTTGTAGTAATAAGCCGTGGAATCCGCGCACGAACCGCCGCTGGTGGCAGTGGTTGCCACGGGCGTGCCGGCCGAAGAAATATCCAGCTGGCGCAAAGACAAGATGCCGCCGTAGGCGGTGATGTTTTGCTTGACAAACAGACTTGATTCCCCCGCGCCCTCGCCGCCGATATGCACACTGCCGTCGGGCGCCACGCGGAAGGCATAGCCGCCGTTGTCATTGCCCAGCACCTTGAAGCCGCCAAAAATGGCGTTGGCATTGGCAATGTTTGCCAGCACATCACCCGCGGGCGCGTAGCTCAAACGATAGACCGAGTTGGCGGAGGGATCGCCCAGTGTGGCATCCCAGTCCGCCACCGTGATGACCGTCGCGTCGTTGTCGGTGATAGTTTGCGTTTGCCCTTTGCCCGCGCCGGCCACGATCGTGATCGTGCCGCCGATCCACTCGTCGGCCGTCCACGCTTTGTCCGAATCGGTCAAGGTCGTCGCCGTGGTGGTCGCGGCGGTGCCGAAATCGCCGGTCTGTTCATTGGCGCGGGTGGTGAGCGTTAAATTGTCGGCGCGATAGATCGTACCCGCGGAAATCGTGAGCGGCCCGTTGGAAACGATGTTGGAAACGCCCGTGTTCATAAACTGCAAATCATAGCTGATGCCGGTGTCGCCGGCCACATTCACCTGCAAAGGCCGGTTGAGCACAATGTTGGCACTGCCAAACTCCGCCACCGTTTCCAACAAACCGTTGGCCGCAATCTTGAATTGCAAAGCGCCCGAATAATCCGTGGCGCCGATGCCCGTGGCCAAACCGATAATCTCGCCGAAAGTCGTGGCCGTATCGCCCGTGATATTATTGATAAATGATAATTTGCCCCCGCTCCCGATTGCCGCCGTGCCCAAATTTTCCAAGCGCAACAAATCCGCCACCGCCCCCGAGCTATCCCCCCGCACCGTCAACTTCCCCGTCGGCGCGGCCGTTCCAACCCCGACATTGCCAGCACTTGAAATCATCATCCGATAGATGCTATTCGTTCCAAACATTAAATCATAATTTTCGCGAACCCATATTGTCGCATGATCCAAATTACCATCAATTCCAATTGACATGCCATCAGCCCCTGTCGCACCAGTATCGTCATTCGTAAAGTGGATGTATGACTGACCATTTACTCCTGTGTGCAACTGCAACTTCTGCCCCGGCGCCGTCGTCCCAATCCCCACATTGCCGGTGGATAGCGTTGCGTTCCGGCCGTCCAAGTTCGTGCCAAAAATCAGGTTGCCGATGTTTAATTGGTTGCTGGCGGTGGCGGACGGCGCGTCAATATCATAGCCGATAATCACATTGCCCGACCCGCTGGTGAGGTTTTCCCCCGCCTTGTATCCCAGCCCGAGATTGTAGTTGCCCGTGGTCAAATTATAGAGCGCATAGCTTCCCACCGCCGTTGTCCCGCTGTGGGAATTGGCCGCGCCCGCGCCAAAGCCGCCCGCGCGGAAGCCAAAGTAATTGTTCTCACTGCCGGTTTCGTTATACCGTCCCGCTTCCCTTCCCAGCGCGTTGTTGGTGTTGCCGGTGGTGTTGGAATAGAGGGAATAATACCCCAGCGCGTTGTTGTGGTTGCCGGTGGTGTTGGAGTAGAGGGAACTTAACCCCAGCGCGTTGTTGTGGTTGCCGGTGGTGTTGGAGTAGAGGGAATATCCCCCCAGCGCGTTGTTGTAGCCGCCGGTGGTGTTGGCGTAGAGGGAATATCCCCCCAGCGCGTTGTTGTAGCCGCCGGTGGTGTTGGAATAGAGGGAATAATACCCCAGCGCGTTGTTGTGGTTGCCGGTGGTGTTGGAGTAGAGGGAACTTAACCCCAGCGCGTTGTTGGAGTAGCCGGTGGTGTTTTGCCGTCCGGAATTTAACCCGATAAAGATGTTGTTCAATCCCGAACCGCCGGCTTTGATTTGCACCCCGCCCACCGTGCCATCGGCGTTGAGCAATGCAAATGCCGGAGTCGCCGCGGGAATGACCAATCGAACGGTGATGTTGTCCAGCGTGCCGTTGTAATCGCTTGTTGGCGTGATGGAGAATGTTTGCGTCCCCGTTGAGCCCGATGTCTTAATCGTCACCGAAGTGGCCGCCCAATAGGCTCTCGTCACGCTCTCCGACCCGATGGCAAAAGTCAAACCTCCCGCCGTGTCGCCGGTTTCGGTGTAATCTATCTGATAGTATTGCCCGGTGGTAACGGTGATGTCCTGCGAGATGGCCTCCGCCGCGCCCGCGGTGTGCACCGCCGCGCCCGTTGCCGCCGCCCAATTCGCCCCCGCCGTCCAGCCGGTGAAATCATTGGTGGCAAAATCCCCATTCGTCAAAAGACTACTCCCCAAAGTCGCCTCCGAAGCCTCTGACTGTATTGCCAGCTTATACCCCGGACTGGTCGTCCCAACCCCGACATTGCCGGAGCTATCAATGCGCAAACGCTCGCTCCAACTGCCCGCGTTTCTCGTTGCAAACGCCAGCGCGCCGCTCTGCACGCCATCCGCGTGGCTCACGCCCACCAGATCAATGCCAGCCACGGTTTGCACCGCGCCGCTCAAATTCGCCTGGCCGAAAGCAAGGCCGATGGTGTTGTTGGCGGTGGTATCGGTATTCACGATCCCCAGCAAACTCGCATCCCCCACGCCCGTGCCGGCATTCGCCCCCGCAACATTAAACTTGTAAATCGGCGCGGTGGTGCCAATCCCCAAGCGCGAGGTGGCGTCGTCCCAATAGATTCCGTCAAAGGCAGTCCACGCGCCCGCGTTGTTGTAGAGCAGTTGCCCTTCGGTGCCCACCGGCAGGGCGCCGGCGGCAGTGAGGTTGACCCCGAATTGCCCGACACATTGTAGAGCTTGTCGGCAGTCGTTGCCGGCGCGGTAGTCTGCGCCAGCCGCACCCGCCCATTGACATCCAGCAACTCCGCCGGACTCGCCGTCCCAATCCCCACATTGCCGGTGGATAGCGTTGCGTTCCGGCCGTCCAAGTTCGTGCCAAAAATCAGGTTGCCGATGTTTAATTGGTTGCTGGCGGTGGCGGACGGCGCGTCAATATCATAGCCGATAATCACATTGCCCGACCCGCTGGTGAGGTTTTCCCCCGCCTTGTATCCCAGCCCGAGATTGTAGTTGCCCGTGGTCAAATTATAGAGCGCATAGCTTCCCACCGCCGTTGTCCCGCTGTGGGAATTGGCCGCGCCCGCGCCAAAGCCGCCCGCGCGGTAGCCAAAGTAGTTGTTCTCACTGCCGGTTTCGTTATACCGTCCCGCTTCCCTTCCCAGCGCGTTGTTATTATTGCCGGTGGTGTTGGAGAAGAGGGAAGCATACCCCAGCGCGTTGTTGGAGCCGCCCGTGGTGTTGGAGTAGAGGGAATTTGCCCCCAGCGCGTTGTTGTAGTTGCCGGTGGTGTTGGCGTAGAGGGAATAATACCCCAGCGCGTTGTTGTAGTTGCCGGTGGTGTTGGCGTAGAGGGAATAATACCCCAGCGCGTTGTTGTAGTAGCCGCTGGTGTTGGAATAGAGGGAATTTAACCCCAGCGCGTTGTTGGAGTAGCCCGTGGTGTTGGAGTAGAGGGAATTTACCCCCATCGCGTTGTTGTTGTTGCCGGTGGTGTTTTGCCGCCCGGAGTTTGCCCCGATAAAGATATTGTTCAATCCCGAACCGCCGGCTTTGATTTGCACCCCGCCGACCGTGCCATCGGCGTTGAGCAAGGCAAATGCCGGAGTGGACGCGGGAGCGACCAATCGGACGGTGATGTTGTCCAGCGTGCCGTTATAGGTGCCGGTGGGCGTGATGGAAAATGTCTGCGTGCCGGTTGAGCCCGATGTTTTGATGGTCACCGATGTGGCCTGATTGTATGTCCTCGCCACACTCTCCGACCCGATGGCAAAAGTCAAACTTCCCGCCGTGTCGCCGGTTTCGGTGTAATCTATCTGATAGTATTGCCCGGTGGTAACGGTGATGTCCTGCGAGATGGCATCGGTTGAACCCGTGCTATGCACCGCCGCCCCCGTTCCCGCCGCCCAATTCGCCCCCGCCGTCCAACCGGTGAAGTTATTGGTGGCAAAATCCCCATTAGTCAAAAGACTATCCCCCAAAGTCGTCTCCGACGCCTCCGACTGTATTGCCAGCCTATACCCCGGACTGGTCGTCCCGATCCCGACATTGCCGTTTCCTTGAATTCGCATTACTACATCAGAATCATTCTTGTAGCCGCTATTATATAGCGAATGAAAATCTATCATCCCGATTCCACCCACATAGGTTGCACCAATTGATGCAATATTCCCCGTACCATCTGCCCAAGAAATACTTTTATGGTAACCCTGATCACCAGACCAGCCTCCTCTTTGCAACTTAATAAAATCAAAACTGGAGCCACTTGTTGTTTCTGATACATGCAGTTTTGCCCCCGGCGTTGTCGTCCCGATGCCCAGGCGCGAGGTGGCGTCGTCCCAGTATAATCCGTCAAAGGCCGACCACGCGCCGGCGTTGTTGTATAACATTTGGCCTTCGGTGCCCACCGGCAAGGCGGCGGCGGCGGTCAAATTGACCCCGTTCCACAACAAATTGCCCGACACATTGTAGAGCTTGTCGGCAGTCGTTGCCGGCGCGGTAGTCTGCGCCAGCCGCACCCGCCCATTAACATCCAGCGCCTCCGCCGGATCCGTCGTCCCGATGCCCACGCTGCCTTTCAGCAGGGTTTTGATAATGGAGTCGTTGCCCAAGACAACGCTGTTTGAACCCGCGCCAATGGCCGACGCGCCGATGACAATCTCGTTGGTGCCGCCCGCGGCGTTGGCGCGGGTATCATAGCCCACAAAAAGAGAGTTGCTGGAGGCTTGGTTGGCATCGGTCCCGGAACCGTAATATCGTCCGGCATTATTCCCCATCGCAAAGTTATTGGAACCAGTGGTATTGGAAAGGAGGGCATTGCTCCCAAACGCGGAATTGGCATAGCCGGTGGTATTGGAAAAAAGAGCGTTCGCTCCCACGCCGGTGTTAAACGATGCATGCCAAGTTTCCGACGCCGTGCTTCCCATCGTGAGATTGCCGGCGTCCGAACCAATGAAGGTATTGTATCCGTCAGTGGTTACCGTGCCGTTGTTGCCATAGTTAAAGTCGTGGATAAATAATGTGCCGTTTTTGGTAATCGCCCCGAACTGGTTGGCGTTGGTAGTGTTGTCCAAATCCAAATTCCCCGCAACAATATCCAGCTTCGCCCCGGGCGTCGTCGTGCCAATGCCGATATTGCCGGCGTTGGTGATCACGAATTTGTCGGCGGAAGCGGAATCTTGCACGCGCAGGGCAAAGGAGGTGTTTAACTGGTCCGCGCCTTGCAGATAGGTGTTGTGGGCGACAATGCCGTTGCCCACGAAATTGTGGGTGCCCTCCACTTCAATGTCATAGACCTGCTCGGCGGGCAGTTTTTCAATCTTGGCGATGCGCTCGTATTGCGGCTTGTCGTTGTCGCCGGCCACCGCGATCATTTGGCCTTCGCGCAGTTGGCTCACTTTGGTCCACCGGCCCGCGCCCTTGACAAACGGATGCACCTGCGATAAAATCGTAAGTGCCGGCGAAAGCCGGGATTTACGGGCCCTTCGGGGCCTATTTTCGTTTATATCTCCACCCGCCCATTCAATGAACGGCATATCAATCAAATTCAAATAAATATCAGCCGCTTCTCTCAGCTCTTTAGACATGCTTCTCCAATCGGAAACGGCAACAATCTTTTTGCCGATTTTTTGCAATCCTCCAGCCATATAGGTGAAATCGGAATCGCCGGAAAAAAGCACCAGCGTGTCATATTCGCCGTTTTTCATGGCGGCGTCAAAAGAAATTTCCACATCAAAATTTCCTTTTCGCACATCGGCGCCGTCTTTTTGCTTGATAACTTTCAACGGCTTGCTCACTATTTTTATTCCCACGATATCCAGAAAATTGAAGAACTTCTTCAGCCCCGGCCGGTTGAAATCAACTTTATAATAACGAATTTTTATTTTGTCATTTTCCCCGAAAAATGACCGGGCAATTTCTTTATAATCATATTTAAAATTGTGATCGCGGCAACTCATCTCAAAATTCGCCGAATCAACAAACACCGCGACCCGCTCGTTGTCAAACCCGTCCACCGCCAGATAGGGGTGGTTGGCGGTGGTGCGGATGGTTTTGCCAGTGGCGGTGGTGAGCTTGTAAATCTCTTTGACGCCCATATCCATCAACGCGTTGACGCGCGACACCGCCAGCCGGCCGGTGTTCTCGTCCAAAGTCAAAATTTCGTCGCCCGCCTTGATCTGGTCAATGCGGCAATCTTCAAAATACTCCTCCTCAATCCACTCTCCCTTTTCATTTTTCTTTTTGCGCCGCTTCCGCCGCCGCAATTTCGTGTCGCCGGTAACGCACTGCCCGCCCGCCACATGCAGCGACCCGGCCGGCGTCGTCGTGCCGATACCCAGGCGCGAGGTGGCGTCGTCCCAGTATAATCCGTCAAAGGCAGTCCACGCGCCGGCGTTGTTGTAGAGCATTTGACCTTCGGTGCCCACCGGCAAGGCGCCGGCGGCGGTCAAATTGACCCCGTTCCACAGCAAATTGCCCGACACATTGTAGAGCTTGTCGGCAGTCGTCGCCGGTGCGGTTGTTTGCGCCAGCCGCACCCGCCCATTAACATCCAGCGCCTCCGCCGGACTAGTCGTCCCGATGCCGACATTGCCGGAGCTTGGATTAATAATTACATTTTTTCCAGCAGTCGCTACCCCAAGAGTTAAATCTTGATTACTTTTCGCGGTAAGATTAGTGCTATAAACTGTCCCAGTATAAAGTTGAGTGCCATTGAGTGCGGTATGTAAACCAGTTCCAACGCCAAGCTCTCCTTGCACATCCAATTTATACCCCGGACTTGTCGTCCCAATTCCAATGTTGCCGGTGTTCGGGTCAAAGACAAGGGCGTTCGTTGAAGTCGCGTTGCCCGCCCGGAACCCCCCATTCACATCCAGCGTGTAGGCCGGACTGGTGGTCCCGATCCCCACATTGCCGGCGTTGGTGACGACGAATTTGTCGGCTTCTGCGGAGTCTTGCACGCGCAGGGCAAAGGAGGTGTTTAACTGATCCGCGCCTTGCAGATAGGTGTTGTGGGCGACAATGCCGTTGCCCACGAAGTTGTGGGTGCCTTCCACCTCAATGTCATAGACTTGCTCGGCGGGCAGTTTCTCAATCCTGGCGATGCGCTCCCAAACCGCCCGGCCGGAATTTTCATCGGCAGTCGCAATTTCCATCCCTTCGCAAATATCGGCCACCTTCGTCCACCGCCCGCCATCATCACTCTTGACAAACGGAAGATTGCCGGATAAACTGGAAATTGCAGTCGCAAGACTGCTGTCGCCGCAAGGCGATTCGCCCGTTGAAAAAGACGGGTTTTTCGTTGCTTGCCCATCATCATCTCTTGACACGCAATTTTGGGCCTGATATGATGAACCCATAATACAGCGGGCGGAGCCGATCGTAGGATCCTGCCCTTTTTTGTTACTTGCGCCATTTTCCTTGTCCTTCCCAAAATACTCAAAGCCCAATCTCAGATTATCAAGATTGCTAAACCGATGCCTCATTAAAGTTTTAAGTTCTCTGGCGGTTCTTTCGGCATTGCCAAAAAGCCAAATTCTTTGTTTATTAACTTCGCAATGAGCGATCAGGCGGTAAAAATCGCCATCGCCAGTGAAAAACACGGCGCGATCGTATTCGCCAAAATAGAGCATTGCTTCAAAAGTCAAATCAACATCAACATTGGCTTTTTTTGTTATTTTGCCACTTTCGCCGGTAAATGTTTTAACAGGTTTGATCACTAACTCATAACCCCACTTACGCAAAAGACTGTAAAATTCTTGTTGTTTGGCATTGGTCAAATCTTCGCCGGCATAATAAATTATTCTTGAAGCGCCAAATCTGTTTTTTAAATAAGAATAAAGTTTTTTGAAATCCATTCTCCATCCGGATTGGCGGCAACCGTAAATAATGTTTGACGCGTCAATGAAAGCATAGGTTCGCGCGGTTTTTGGTTCCCGGGCCAGATAGGGATGGTTGGCGGTGGTGCGGATGGTTTTGCCGGTGGCGGTGGTGAGCTTGTAAATTTCTTTGACGCCCATATCCATCAGCGCGTTGACGCGCGACACCGTCAGCCGGCCGGTGTTTTCGTCCAAAGTCAAAATCTCATCGCCGGCCTTGACTTGATCAATGCGGCAGTCTTCAAAATATTCCTCCTCCACCCATTCGCCCCGCTCATTCTGCCGCTTGCGCCGCCGCCGCACGCGCAAGAGCGTGTCGCCGGTAACGCACTGCCCGCCCGCCACATGCAACAACCCCGACGGCGCAGTGGTCCCAATTCCCACATTGCCAGTGTTATCAATGCGCAAACGCTCGCTCCAACTGCCCGCGTTCCTCGTTGAAAACGCCAGCGCGCCGCTCTGCGCGCCATCGGCATGGCTCACACCCACCAAATCAATCCCGGCCACGGTTTGAATCGTGCCGCTCAAATTCGCCTGCCCGAAAGCAAAACCGATGGTGTTGTTGGCGGTGGTGTCGGTGTTCACGATTCCCAGCAAACTCGCATCCCCCACATCCGTGCTGGCATTCGCCCCCGCAACATTAAACTTGTAAATCGGTGCAGTCGTCCCAATCCCCAAGCGCGAGGTGGCGTCGTCCCAATAGATTCCGTCAAAGGCAGTCCACGCGCCCGCGTTGTTGTAGAGCATCTGCCCCTCGGTGCCCACCGGCAGAGCGCCGCCGGAGGTGAGGTCAATCCCGTTCCACAACAGATTGCCCGACACATTGTAGAGCTTGTCCGTCACTGTCGCCGGCGCCGTCGTCTGCGCCAACCGCACCCGCCCGTTGACATCCAGCGCCTCCGCCGGACTCGCCGTCCCGATGCCGACATTGCCGGAGATGTAAGTGTTGTGGGCTAAAATTTCATTGGCGACAAAGTTGTGGGTGCCGGCCACTTCAATGTCATAGACTTGTTCTTGGCCGACATATTCAATGGATGAAATTTTTTCCCACGACACTTCCGGTTCGGAATTTGAAAGTCTGTGATCCAAAGAAACAGTCGCAATTTCATCGCCAACCGACAAATAAATCACCTTGGTCCATTTTGCGCCATCATCATTTTCGTGGTATAATTCGGATGTCGTGGGGGTAGCTCGGTGCGAGCTCTGGATTGTCACCCAAGGGTTCGGGGGTTCAATTCCCCCTACCTCCACGACACGAAAATCACGCCGGTTTGCCGCCGCCATTGACAAAATTGGAGCATCCGCTATAATGGCATTGGGTGACAATCCAGAAATTTGTACCGAGTCAGAACTCGTCCAAGAATCCGCGCAAGCGGGTTTTTTGGTTGCCGCAATCTCTGATCCGCCGGCCCATATTGTTTTTGTTTGGGAAAATTCGCGGTCAACCGAAAGACCATTTTCGCCAATGCCATATTCCCTCTCCATGGCGCCAATTTCCCGCAGTGAAATTCTTTGTTGTTGTTCCGCGGATGATATTTTTGCCAAATAGGGATGATTGCCGGTGGTGCGGATGGTTTTGCCGCCGGAAGTGGTGAGCCGAAACACCGCCTGCACCCCCATATCCAGCAGTTTGTTAATGGCGCGCGCTTCCAATCGGTTGGTTTGCTCGTTCAAGGTTAAAACTTGCGTTCCGGGTTGAACATCCTTGATTTGTATTTTCCGGATTTGCTCTTCTTGATTTGGAGGGCTCACAATCGCCAACTCCGAATCGCCGGTGATGCAATGCCCCTCCACATGAAGCTTCTGCACCGGCAACGCCGTGCCAATCCCCACATTGCCGGTGTTCGGGTCAAAGACGAGGGCGTTCGTTGACGTGGCATTGCCCGCCCGGAACCCGCCATTCACATCCAGCGTGTAGGCCGGGCTGGTGGTGCCAATCCCCACGCGGCCGGCGTTGGTGACGACGAATTTGTCGGCTCCTGCGGAGTCTTGCACGCGCAGGGCAAAGGAGGTGTTTAATTGATCCGCGCCTTGCAGATAGGTGTTGTGGGCGACAATGCCGTTGCCCACGAAGTTGTGGGTGCCGGCCACTTCAATGTCATAGACCTGCTCGGCGGGCAATTTTTCAATCTCGGCGATGCGCTCATATTGCGGCTTGGCGTTGTCGCCGGCCACCGCGATCATTTGGCCTTCGCGCAGTTGGCTCACCTTGGTCCATCGCCCCGCGCCCTTGACAAACGGATGCACCTGCGATAAAATCGTAAGTGCCGGCGAGAAGCCGGGGTTGATCCCCCCTACGGGGGGTCTTTTAATTTTGATGCGTCCGACAAAAGGCATATTCCTCAAATCAAAATACATATCCGCCTGTTGTCTCAATTCTTTGCCGGTCCTTCTCCAAGGAGAAATCACGACCGTTTTCTTTCCCGCCTTTTGCAAATGTTCTGCCAAATACGCAAAATCCGAATCGCCGGAAACGATTATTGCAGTATCATATTTTTCTTTCAATTCAACGGCGTCCACCGCGAGCTCAACATCAAAATTAGCCTTGTGTTCGTTGGCCTTTTGTTTTTGTTTGATCACTTTTATCGGCTTGCTCACGATCTTGGCGCCGATAATATTCAAAAAGTCAAAGAATTTGCGTTGTTTGTTCCCGCCGAAATCAACCTTGTAAAAACGGAATGTTTTGGCGCTTTTTTTCATTGCACCAAAGAAGAATTTATCCATTTTCACATAGTCCTTTTCCAAACCGCAAAAACGGCAGCTCATTTCAAAATTTGCCGAATCAACAAACACCGC
>Ga0209723_1005075_pt1 | contig 13958 bp, 6 predicted proteins | sample BiotimSIPDNA_2_FD_185750 | JGI IMG/M metagenome (GOLD analysis project Ga0209723, IMG submission 185750) | Anaerobic biogas reactor microbial communites from Washington, USA - Biogas_R2 time_0 SIP DNA (SPAdes) (version 2) | ecosystem: Engineered > Bioreactor > Anaerobic > Unclassified | place... | reverse complement strand
TTCGCAGGCTTCGCTGCAAAGCTTGCAAGAGTATTCACCATGAACTGCCCGACATCCTGGTACCATACAAACGGTATTGCAGCGAGAGCATCGAATCCGTACTCAATCCTACAGGTTCACTTTATGTAGCAGCAGATGATTCGACGATCCGCCGATGGCGCGAATGGTTCAGAGAACAGACAGATCACTTCGCAGGCTGTCTTGAATCCATCGCTATAAGGCTTGGCAGGAAACCTGCGGAGAAGCTAACCCGTTCTTCCAGGTCCGGATTCCAGAGGGTTATGGATTTAGTAGGTGATGCACCAGGTTGGCTGGCAAGGCTTGTCCGACCGGTAGCAAACACCAATAATTGGATACATACCCGTTCTGCATTTTTGTCCTGAAGCGCAGAGTGTAGACTCATGTTGAAAACCTTAAAGAAGGAGCATTCCTGTAATGAACATTAACGGACTTTGAAAAAAGAAGAACCTCTCGGTAGAATATAGATGTGGTCTTAATTCGACAAAAGGTCACAAATAATTCTACAGGAGGTCTTCAATATGAAGTATAACCAAAATCACAAGATTTCGCAAATAACAGAAAATGCCTTGGTGATAGGTGTTGATATTGCCAAGAAAAAGCACTACGCCAGAGCTTTTGATTTTAGGGGTATGGAACTTGACAAGGTCATTAAATTTAAAGCTACAAGTGGAGGGTTCGAAAGCTTTATTAAATGGACGCAAAGGGTTGCTGAAACACATGGTAAGAAGAAGATTGTCATAGGGATTGAGCCTACAGGCCACTATTGGTACACATTTGGATGGGCTGTTATAGACAGAGGATTGACGTTGGTCCAGGTAAACCCCTACCATGTAAAGAAATCAAAAGAACTTGATGATAATACCCCCAGCAAGAGTGACTACAAAGATCCCAAAACTATTGCCTTCTTAGTTAAAGATGGGCGATACCAGATACCATACATGCCAGATGGAAAATACGCAGAACTGAGGAAAGCTAATAACCTGAGAGAAGAATGGGTTCAAAAGATTATCAAAGCGAAGAATAAGATAACCAGATGGTTGGATATACACTTTCCGGAGTTCTTAAACGCGTTTTCAAGCTGGGAAGGTAAAACTGCCCTAATGACGCTGGAAAAGATAGGATTGCCTGAAAGGATAACAGCGCTAACAGCTGAACAAATTCTTTGTATATGGCGTCAGGAGGTCAAGCGAGGAGTAGGAATAATGAAGGCAGAAAGGCTGTTAAAAGAGGCTCGAAACAGTGTTGGAATAAAAGAAGGGGCTCAAATGGCCGAGTATGAAATAAAGCTATTAGTAAGGGAGTACAGGGAAATCAGAAAGGTGCTGGAGGATATGGAAAGGATGCTTGAGGAGAATGTTCTAACCATACCAGGAGCCAATCGCTTTCTCGAAATAAAAGGAGTCGGGATTAAAACTGTAGCAGGCTTTTTTGCGGAGATTGGCGACATTAGAAGATTTACGAGTGCAAAGCAGATTATCAAGCTTGCAGGGCTGAATTTAAAGCAAAGCAGTTCAGGACAGCATAAAGGCGAAACCACAATTAGTAAAAGAGGACGAAGCCGGTTAAGAGCATTATTGTTTAGAGCGATACTACCCGTAGTGGCGACAAACGAAGTGTTCAATAAACTACATCACTACAATATCAAGGAAAAAGAGAAACCAATGAAAAAGATGCAGTCCCTGATTGCCTTATGCTGCAGGCTAATAAGAATAGTATATACACTAATCACGAAAGAACAGAAATTTGACGCTGATAAGCTGCTTAGCGATATTCACAGGAATAATACGTTACAGGAAGCAGCTTAGAAGAGCTAACGGGTCACGACCTGTCAGGATGTCATTTCTTACGGGCAATCCCTCTGACAGGTCTACAGCGTGTGATTGAAGCAGTTGAGCGGTGGGCAATGGAGACGGGGATGTATATATTAACACGTCGCTACAAACAAAATTGTATCACACGCTTGCTAACGGGTCATTTACTGGGGTCGATGCTAATGGGTCATGAGCTCAAGAGCGCCGAAAACAGGGATGTATGAAAAGCTTTTAACAAGCGGTAAAGGTCTACCGAAATTCAGTAGGAGGAAATGCGTCTCCGCCAGGCGGGCTTCTGGATGAAAGTAAACCAAGCGGTTGTTTAAAGATATAACGGTTAACTCATTAAGAGTATGAACTTTGACAAGGAGAGCTTGATAGTCGGCAGGAATAATTTCCATTAGGGCGCACAGACGACCCAGTTTAGGAGCATAGCTGACATCCACCTCATGGATAGGCGGAACGAAGGAATTTTTAGGCTACGAGCCAGCGAGACATGGGAGGGTATGCCACCTGAGAATTTGTGGAGTTACGAAGGGCCATCATAAGCTGAAAAATGACGCAGTTTATTAAAGTAACCCTTTTTTCCAAAATCTCAGGCCAGAAAGCATCTTAATGCATGTATCCGTGAGGTGTTCTCTTTGAGAAAGAATGAAAAACTAAGAATGAGTGAGAAAAACGGAGTATTTAAAAGTATTATGAGGGAGTATTATGAGGGAGTTAATATATATCATCCTATTTATCTAACATATATTGTTAGTTATGCTAATTAGAAGGCTGTTGACTTGGTAAAAATGTGATGCTATAGTTTAGATATAGAAAAGCAATTTCCTATCTAGTCTAGATTCACCTGATAAATGTTCCTTGAAAACCTTGAATATTGTGAGTTTTAAGAAGGATTTTTGATGATGAGTGTCGAATATATACAGTATAAAACAAAATTTACAAAAGGTGATGTATATGCTGATACTCGACTATTCAAACTGGATTCAACCAACCATAGCCCATACGCTTATCCCTGAAATTGCGTATCAACTTACTCCCCAACTTGCTAAGATAGACACGCTACTACAAGATGAAACCTTTGAGGAGCCAATAATTAAACGTTTTAACACACAACGTGGGCGCCCCACGGTTCCTGTTAGGGTCTATCTTCGGATGATGTTTCTGAAACAATCTACAGGTCTGAGCTACGAGGACTTGGTACCGGAAATAACCCACAATCTCATGTACCGTTTTTTCTGCCGCATTCCTCTTGAACAAAAAGTACCTGATGCTACTGCTTTAATGAAAATTACCACGAAATATGGTGAGGAAGTTATCGGTGAAATTAATCAGCAGCTTCTCAAATCCTTAGTAGAGAAGAAAGTGATTAAAGGACGAAAACTTCGTGTCGATACCACCGTGGTGGAGGCCAATATAACCCACCCTACCGATGCGGGCCTGCTTTACGAAGGCGTAAAAAAACTAACAAAAGCAGTCACCCGCATAAAACAATCCTGTGGCAAGACTACCCGACAAAGCGCAAAGACAATCAATAAGATGAAAGAGCATATGCTTTCAATTGGAAAAGTACTACGCCGCAGAACAGACGATGCCCGCAAAGAGGTACGTGAAATCACAGGGAAAATGGCAACCGAAGCACGTAAAGTTATAGCCTTCGTAGATCGTCTGTCAAAGAAACTTATCCCTGAAACGAATAATGACCGCAAGCTTCTTGGTAATTTTCTCGATACAGCCAAAAACGTTCGTAAAGTCATAGAACAAAGTGAAGCAGTAAACGCTGGCAATACAAAACTTGCTGACCGACTTGTTAGTCTTGATGATCCTGAAGCTCGACCCATCGTTAAAGGGAAACTTGGGAAACGGGTTGAATTCGGCTATAAGCTTCAAATTCAAGAAATTGAGGGAGGCATCGTCTCCGGTTATCAACTTCATAAAGGTAACCCTTGCGATAAAACACTGGTGGATGATGCTTTACAGCAACATCGTAAAATTTTCAAACAGCCTCCCAGAGAAATCACATTGGACCGCGGCTACTACGATGGAGCTAATGAGCAAAAAGCCTACAAAGAAGGAGTCAAAAATGTGTGCATACCCAAAATCGGTAGAAAATCGAAAGAGCGTACTCAGTTCGAAAACAGTCCTACGTTCAAACGACTAAAGCGATGGAGAGCCGGTATTGAAGGCCGAATCAGTTGTCTAAAACGTCGATTTGGATTAAACCGCAGCATGTTAAGGGGATACCGGAGGACACAGACCTGGACCGGATTGGGTATCTTTGCCCATAATCTAAGGCAAGCGGCTAAATTGATGCCCTAATACGGGGAATAAAGCCTGGGAACTCACATATTCAAGTGTCAAAGATCATAATTTTTATGTTTTAGAAGCATGGTGCTTCATAAAAACTGATTTTATCAGGTGAATCTAGTCTAGATTACGTAAAGCTGACATAAGCCGGCACTTTTAACGTTTGTAGATGAAAGGCAGGAAGCGTATGAGATACAATAATATTAGGGAATTTGTTCTCTTGTTTCAAAATAATCCTGTTTTTGCGGCCATATTTGCCGTTCTAGCCATTGGGGCCGCAATAATGCTCTTTATCATTTCAAGGAAACGAATTTTACATACTGAAAGAGGCTTGAACACGGTTCAGGAAGGTCTTGGGCTTAAAGAGTGGGCACAGATGATGTCTGAATTGTCCCTAAGCCATCAAAGGGTTAAATGGAAGAGAATAAACCGTATCGTAGCACATGTCAACCAAAAAGCCTATAGGAAAATGAACTTTATTCGTTCCAGAATATCGGTTACCTCCCCCGACATCATTGCTCTGATCCCTTCAGCCCGATGGCTTTTTGATAATTTTCAGATGATGTACCGTGAAATTAAAAAGATGAAGACAACAGGAACAGGGTACATAACTCTTCCCATACTTGAATCGACAATGTACCGGGGATATCCCCGGATCTATGTTGTCGCGAAAAAAATGGTTGAAATATCAGGCGGTTATTTAAATGAGGAAAACATATCTTTTATGATAAAAGCCTACCAGAAAGAAACTCCACTGACCGAAAGAGAGCTGCTGACGCTGCCCGAGATGATTGGGCTTTGTCTGCTGGAGCGCATCATCAGCGTATCGGAGGATATCCTTAATCTCATCGATATCAAAACCCAGGCAGAACGATTTGTAAAGGAAAAGCTTGTTGAAAAACAGGGCTATCTTGACATCACACCGTTATTGGCAGATTGGAACGGATACAAAACGAACATCACTTTTCACTCGCACGTTATCTATCTTTTAAGAAACAGGTCGATAGAGGAGACATCCTTGCAGAGGTACCTTGCTTACCACTTCGGCAATGGAGATAAAATGCTTAACCTGTCTGAACTCTTCAAGGAAGAAGGCAGGCAGGAATCATTATTGGAGTCTTGCATCCGCACACCTGTAATCAGCCTGCGAGAATTAAACCAAATCAATGAGGAAGAACTTGTAGAAGAATTATCCATCATTGAATCCATCCTGTCAAAGGATCCTGACGGCGTATACCCCAATATGGACAGCAGCAGCAGAGGAATGTACAGGTCGGAGGTGGAAAAGCTTGCACGGCGTTATAACTTGAAAGAGGCTTTTGTTGCAGAAACATGTATAAGGCTTTCCCGGCAGATCATAGAGGATTTGCATTGTTCCAGCCATGTCGGTACATACCTCATCGGAAAAGGATATCCGCTGCTGAAAGCAGCTGTAAGAAACAAACCTTTTCCGCCAGTCAAAGAGAAAAATTTCAACATCCGGGGATTGCTATTTTTCCTGTTAGCCGCGGCAATATTTACTTTTTCCACCCTGCTCATCCTTGCAGTAATTCAACAGGGTTACTGGGATGAATTCCATAAAATCATCCTGATGCTAATCGCTGCCGCACCTCTTTTGATGGATGCCTCACTTAAAACAACAACCAGTATCATGACAAGACTCGTACCGGTACAAAAAATTCCGTACATGAATTATTCTGAATATATCCCCGATAAAGCGAGAACTTTTGTCGTAATGCCCGTTATCGTATCGTCAAAGGAACAGTGTGTTGAATTCTGTAACCGTATGCATAAGCATTATTTGGCGAACCGCCAGCCAAACCTTTATTTTGCCCTTTTGGCGGATTTCGCGGATGCAGACGCCAAAGATGTACCAGATGATGCTGTACTGAAGGAGACGCTCATCTCACAGATCGATCATTTGAACAAAACCTATCCCTCGTCCTATCGGAAATTCTCTCTTTTCATCCGGGAACGCAGATGGAACCCGGGTGAAAACTGCTTTATGTGCTGGGAACGAAAGCGCGGGAAACTTGAAGAGTTTAATGCGCTGCTAAACGGTATTCCAGTAGAAGAAACAAGTTTTACTACGATTCATTGTGACAGGGATCTGCTGACAACTTTCAAATATGTTATCACGCTCGATGCCGATTCGGATCTCGTGAAGGATCATGCCGCCAAGCTTGTAGGCATGATCGATCATCCTCTGCACCGCGCCAGGATTGATCCTGCACGGAAAAATGTCCAAGAGGGCTATGGGATCATTCAGCCCATGGTCTTAAACCATATCCATGACAAGAATTCAGCTTTGTTTCCGAAGATATTTGGAAGAAGTACAGGTCTTGCAAACTATTCACTCGTCATATCGGACATCTATCAGGATCTGTTCGGAAAAGGATCCTTTGTCGGAAAGGGCATTTACAATGTACATGCGTTCCATGAGCTGCTTTATCGGAAAATACCTGAAAACCGGGTCTTAAGCCACGATCTGCTGGAAAGCTGCTATGTCACTACTGCTTTTGTCAGTACCGCAAATATCGTTGAAAGCTTCCCCGGCAGCTACATCTCTTACGCAAAACGCGAACACCGGTGGATTAGAGGTGATTGGCAGCTGCTGCCATTGCTTTTCAGAAAAGATTTAGGCCCACTATGTAAATGGAAAATCCTTGATACCCTGCGCATAAGCTTACTGCCTATTAACGGCCTGCTCCTTATCTTTCTGAATATTCTGCTCATACCCCGGATATACTGGCTTTGGCTGCCCATTATGTTCTACCGGGGCATCCTTGACCTCACGGTGCTTTACTGCGGGCTTATCCTATACAAAATCAGAAGACCCAGGCTTGCGCTCGTTTATTTCCATTTGCTCCGCGAAACCATAATAATTGTCATAAAAGCTTTTCTGGACATTGTGCTTATTCCGACCGAGGCTTTCAATGCCCTCGATGCGATCGTCAAAACCCTGTACCGCATGATGATCAGTAAAAAGCACCTGCTTATGTGGAACACTTCAGAAAATATTGAAAAATCGGCTGAAAGCACCGTGAAGTACTATTTTAAAAATTTTGGCACATCCTGTATCCTTTCCGCTGCCGGCCTTGCAGCGGCAATTGCAGTAAACGCGGGAAATACGGCAATAACAGCTGTATATGGTGCATTAATGGTCTTATGGGGAACAGCGTTCTATGCAGCTTATAGGATAAGCATGCGGCGGATAACACGAAATCCTGTAAGCCCCTCCGCTTATTCACTACTGAATGATGCCGCCCGGAGGATGTGGCGGTTTTTCCGAACCTTTGCAACGAAAGAAAACAACTGGCTTTGCCCTGATAACTACCAGATTGCGAGAACCGGGAGAACTACAGATAAAACCTCGCCGACAAACATCGGACTGCAGTTCCTTTCCATTCTTTCCGCGAGGGACTTTGGCTTTGAAACGCTTAGCACGGTCATTGACTATACAGAAAACCTAATATATACCGTGAATGTGCTCCCAAAGTGGAATGGACACCTTTTTAATTGGTATGATATAAAAACGCTTGCAGTACTGGAGCCCCGATATGTATCAACCGTGGACAGCGGTAATTTTTTCGGAGACCTCGTGGCATTAAAAAACGGGCTTTTGGAACAGAAAAACACAGCCATCCTAAATGAAGGCCTGCTTTGTGAACTGAGAATGCTCGCAATGCGTATCAATCCCCGGATGATTATAAACAGTAAAAATAAAACAGCAGGTGAATTCCTCGAGGATTTATCCGCGAACATAGCTGCCGTCAACGAAACGGATGTTGAGGATTCGGCAGATCATAGGGATTTTATCATGCTTGTTAAGCACTTTGCGGAGGAAGTGGAAAAATACGAACTGCAGAATAGACGCCTCGCCGATAAGATCACCCTGTCTGATCTGGCCGACAGCGACAATACGAATGCTATCAACACGATAAACAGGATTGCCGGCTTATGCGATACCATTGACAACATGCTCAAAAACGTCAGTTTCTTTGAACTATACAATAAAAAGAGAAATCTTTTCCATATTGGATATAATGCAACCACACAAGTAAAGGATCAGGGTTGTTATGACCTAATCGCTTCAGAATCACTGCTTACAAGCTACCTCGCAATAGCCAGAGGAGAAGTACCGCCAAAACACTGGCAAAAGCTTAGCCGTCCGCTTACGATGATCAGGGGGATTCCCGCCCATGTATCCTGGAGCGGTACGATGTTTGAATATCTCATGCCGAATCTGCTGCTTAAAGAGTACCCGGGTTCTGTTTTTGCGGATTCGTCGAGGGCTGCCGTCATACAGCAAATCAAGCATGCCAGGAGAATAGGAATTCCATGGGGTTTTTCCGAATCCCAATACCACCGGTTCGACATTAACTCAAATTACCAGTACCGTGCTTTCGGCGTACCCAAGCTTCGCCTGCAGCCATCATATATGGATTCCCGTGTAATTGCCCCTTATGCCGTTATGCTTGCGCTCGAATACGCAGGGGGTGAAGCCATACGAAACCTTCTTCGGATAAAGAAGCTTAAAGCATACGACAAATACGGGTTTTATGAAGCTATCGATTTTGATGCCCCGGATCCGATATATATGACGGATTATTGTATTGTCCGCTCCTTTATGGCGCACCACCTCGGTATGAGCCTTGTTGCAATCAATAACTGCCTCAATAACGGCATAATGCGTCAAAGATTCCATGCCGAGCCATTTGTGAAATCCTGTGAAACCATGCTTGAGGAAAAGCGGCAGACCTGGTTCATTTCCATCTCCAAAAAAGGATATACTCTTAACATCAGGAAACGGCCCCTTCAGGAAGACGATGTTTTATGCACGCGGCACATCAAATCCACCGCACCGCCGATACCTGTCGTCAACTACCTTTCAAACGGGAGCTATTCGTTGCTGATAACCTCTAACGGTGATGGATTCAGCACATGCGGCGACATGATTATTAACCGGTGGCGCCCGGATATTTACGCCCAGACAGGGCAATACATCTATGTGAAGGATGTTAAGTCCGGGAGATATTGGAGCGTCACATACAACCCAACAAAGGTCAAGGCTGATGAATACCAGGCAATTTTCTCACACCACCAGTCTGAATTTTTCAGAAAAGACGGGGATATTTCAACCTATACCATCGTGAGCCTATCCATTGAGCATGATTTGGAAATCAGGAAGGTGACGCTGAAAAATTACGGTGAAGAAGAAAAACAAATTGCACTCACGAGTTACGTGGAAGTGGTCGGAGACAGTTATGCCGCCGAATCGAGCCATCCTGCCTTTAACAAACTTTTTATTGAAAGCGAATATATTCGTGATAACGCCGTGTTTGTTTCCAGAAGGAGGAGTGACGGAGAAAATGAAAACCCATACATACTGCACATGGTCAGGACAGGAGAGTCATTGAAAAATATTGAATATGAGAATGACAGGGGGCGTTTTATCGGCAGAAACAACACCCTCGAAGCACCGGATGCAATTCGGGAAAGCACGTCTTTGTCCAATAGCGATGGTTTTTCCTGTGACCCGATTATGAGCCTGCGTACCTATGTCAATCTTGTTCCCGGCGGTGAGGCTGCAGTCACCTTCATCACGGGTATATGCAAAAACCGTGAAGAAATCCTCCGGTTAAGCGATGAATTCAGCATTGCATACCGGGTGGATGATGTCCTCGAAAGATTCAGGCTCCAAAGCATAATGGAACTAAAATACCTTGGTATTTCGGGACGACAGCTGAACGCGTTCCAAAACATTATCAGCCCTTTATTCTATCCGTCACGGTATTACAGGGGATCCACCGAGATCATACGGCGCAATTGGAAGGATCAGAATTCTCTCTGGCGGTACGGTATCTCGGGCGACAACCCAATAATGCTCATGATCGTCAACTCCGCGGAGGAAGCTGAAATCATCCGGGAGGTTCTGAAGCTGTATGAGTATTTGAGAATAAACCTCATTAAGGTTGATCTCGTGATCTTAAGTGAAGCAAAATACGGCTACATGCAGGAGCTTGATGACCTTATAAACAGCATGACCACTTCTTTGAAGATATATGACGACAAGGACAAACCCGGAATATTCCTTATCCATTCCTACCAGCTTGTGCCCGCAGAAGCGGATTTGCTGTATACCGTTGCCAAAGTCGTCTTTGACAAAAACACGGGAATATACTTCAGAAACACCATAGCCGATATGAAAAACATCCTTGCAGAAGGATATGTTTAACAGGAGGTAAGGAATTTTGTACAACGAGATACAAAAATTTATTTTTTTCAACGGTTATGGAGGATTCACGAGTGACGGGACGGAGTACGCGATTCTCCTCGATGGTGAAAACAGGCCTCCGGCGCCCTGGATCAATGTTATATCAAATGGAACCTTCGGCTTTACAATATCCGAGTCCGGTGCAGGTTATACGTGGGCATATAACAGCCGCGAAAACAAGCTTACGCCCTGGTCAAACGATCCGGTTCTCGACAGCTGTCCTGAAGTGATCTACATCCGGGATGAGGTTACCGGAAGAATCTTTACGCCCGTTTCCCTCGGCAGGAGGGATCGCGGCCTGTACAGTGTAAAGCATGGCTTTGGTTATACAAATTTCCATCATGATGAGGAAGGATTAGAGCAGCGGCTGACAGTATTCACTCCCGCAGAGGAACCGCTGAAGATCTGGGAGCTTGTACTCACAAACCATTCGGACAGATCGCGGCATCTAACACTAACGTATTATGTGGAGTGGACCCTCGGCGTCAACAGGGATCAGACCGGCGCATATATAATAACCGGATATGATAATGAAAATGAGTACTTGTACGCCAAAAACATATACAACTACAAATACCGGAAGCATCAGGCGTTTATTTTCTCAAATGAAACAATTATCGGTTATACGGGCAACCGGCAGGAGGTTCTTGGCCTGAAAGGATCTGTTTGCGATCCCCGGGGGCTCGGCGTTAAACTCTCCTGCAATACCGGTGCCTGTTATGACTCCTGCGGAGCGATACAAATTTCCGCCGTTATGGGTTCGGGTGAAAGCAAAGCCATTATATTCGGCCTTGGCTACAGCGACGATAAGAATGAGATACAAAGGCTCCTTACCAAATACAGAGATGCTGCAGTGCCGCGGCAGGAGCTTTCATTCGTGAAAGCATACTGGAAAAAAATTCTGGGTGCAGTACAAATCGAGACCTCCGATAAAGCCATCGACATTCTTGTCAACGGCTGGCTCCTGTATCAGACAATCTCCTGCAGAATTTTTGCAAGAACCGCCTTTTACCAGTGCGGCGGAGCATATGGCTTCAGGGATCAGCTGCAGGATGCCCTTGCCCTTGTTTATGCCCGTCCGGATATTCTTCGCGACCATATTAAACGCTCTTCCGAAAGGCAGTTCAGAGAAGGAGATGTACAGCATTGGTGGCACCCGCCCGAAGGGCTCGGAGTGCGGACAAGAATTTCCGACGACTTGCTGTGGCTGCCGTATGCGACGGCAGAATATGTCCGTTCTACCGGTGATTATTCGGTATTATTTGAAAAAACAATGTATATCGACGGACCGCAGCTTGAACAGGATCAACATGAGAATATGTTTCTGCCAAAACCATCCGATACGGAAGCGAGTATTTATGAACATTGCAAGAATGCGATCAAACATATCCGTTTTGGTGCTCACGGACTGCCATTAATTGGAGGAGGTGACTGGAATGACGGAATGAACAAGGTTGGCATTGGCGGGACTGGTGAAAGCGTTTGGCTCGGTTGGTTCATGATTGCACTCCTTGAGGATTTTATACCGTTGTGCCGGTATGCCGGTGATCAGCCTTTTGCCGATGAACTCGAACAGATGCGGGAAAACCTGATAAACAGCATTGAGGAACATGCATGGGATGGGGAATGGTACATCCGGGCTTTCTATGATGACGGGTCAAAACTGGGATCGAGGGATAACGATGAGTGCAGGATCGATTCAATTAGCCAGTCCTGGAGCATAATTTCGAAGGGCGCAAGGCCGGACAGGGCTATACGGGCTTTTCAATCGGCATGGAATCACCTGTTCCTAGAAAAAGACGGCATATCGCTGCTGTTAACTCCTCCCTTCAATAAAACCAGCAAAAATCCCGGATATATCAAAAAATACTACCCCGGCATAAGAGAAAACGGCGGGCAGTATACACATGGCGCTATATGGCTTGCAATTGCAGCTGTAATGATTGGTGATAAAAACAAAGCTTATAGTCTTTTTTCGGCACTAAATCCCATCCATCTCACGCGAAGCAGAAAGGATGTGCTGAAATATGAGAAGGAACCGTACGTTATGACCGCGGATATATCCTATAACGCTCCATATACGGGCAAAGGCGGGTGGAGTTGGTATACCGGTTCTGCGGGATGGATGTATCAGGGGCTTGTAAAATGGTTTCTGGGCTTGCATAAGCAGGCCAATCACCTTGTGATCGCCCCCGCAGTACCGAAAAGCTTTGGAGACTATAAGATCAGGTACAAGTACAAGTCCTCTGTATACAATATCGATGTTATACAAAAAAACAAAGCCGCTTCAGAAGAAAGCGGTAAAACAACAGACACTATACCTACCCACCCGGAAGCTTTAATTATTGACGGTGAATTGACAGAGGGGAACAGAATAAAACTTAAGGATGATGGTAAGCACCACCATATTATTGTTTGGCTGCAGCAATAATGCAGTGTTTTAACCGGGAAGCCCGCTGATGCTGCAGCTGCACAAACCGCGGCTGCAGCAATATTTCAATGTTTAACCGGGAAGCCCACTGATGCTGCAGCTGTACAAACCGACGACTGCAGCAGCATTGTAATGTTTTAATCTGACGACTTAGTAATTTCCCCAATTCAGGAAGGTATTTCAATAATAACAGGCAATATCATGGGTTTACGCTTTGTTTTCTGGTAAACATAAGAACCCAGTTCATCTTTTATGCTGTTTTTAATTGCATTATAGCTGTTTTTCTTTTTATTCATGCCTTTTTCTATGGATTCTTTGGCAATAACCCTCATTTCATCCATTAAAGTTTCTGCTTCCTTTACATAAACGAAACCACGCGATATCACATCCGGTTCACAGACTACTTTCCCTTTTGAATTCAATACTGCTACAACAACAATTAAACCATCTTCCGACAAGTGTTTTCTGTCCCTGAGGACAATATTACCTACATCACCAATGCCCAAACCATCAATAAGAATACTTCCTGATTGAACAGAACCGGTTATTTGGGCTTTTTTGCGTGATAGTTCAAGAACCTGCCCGTTTTCCATTAGAAATATATCCTGTTCGCTCATACCAAGGGACTGAGCAAGGTTCGAGTGCAGTTTAAGGTGCCGGAACTCACCATGTACAGGCATAAAATATTTCGGCTTTACTAAACGGTGCATGAGCTTTAGTTCTTCCTGCCTTGCATGCCCCGAAGATAATGGAAAGCAATTCAGGACCAAATGGATGGCGAGAACATGTTCAAAGCTTGGTATCAGGCTGCTTTACGCAAAGCCGTACTCGCCTGAAGCAACCGGAAAAATCGAGAAGTTCAACCAGACAGTTGGCTCCTTTCTCAGAGAAGCAGCGTTGAACAAGCCTCAGACGCTGGACCAATTCAATCGGTTGTTTAACATATGGTTGGAGGAATGCTATCAGAACAAGCCGCATTCTGCTCTGGAGAACGGACTGAGTCCGAACGCTGCTTACCAGAGAGATCGCAAGGCGTTAAAGTTCCTTGATCAGGATACAGTTGCAAAGGCTTTCCTTCACTGTGAGGAACGAAAGGTAGACAAAGCGG
>Ga0209723_1005065_pt1 | contig 13976 bp, 12 predicted proteins | sample BiotimSIPDNA_2_FD_185750 | JGI IMG/M metagenome (GOLD analysis project Ga0209723, IMG submission 185750) | Anaerobic biogas reactor microbial communites from Washington, USA - Biogas_R2 time_0 SIP DNA (SPAdes) (version 2) | ecosystem: Engineered > Bioreactor > Anaerobic > Unclassified | place... | reverse complement strand
TTTGGTGATTACTCAACATCTGGCACGAAATCGCAAAGGAACTGACATAGTTTATTGAACAGGTTTTGTTGCCTATAGTTATACCTGAACTCCAGCTCCTTGAGATACAGGGGGAAGAATTTTCTGGAAACGCCATGATGCTTTATCAACCTTTCCTTGGCGAAACTCCAGAAGCCTTCCAGCCCGTTTATATAGACCTTGCCGCTTGAAAAGTATTTACCGTGATCCACGGCAAGGTGCCTGAAGCCGCAGAACATGAGCGAATCATAAGCCTTGTACTTGTCTGTGTAGACGATGCTCCCGCGACGGACCTTTTTGACGGTCAGGCCTAGAAGAGTCTCGGCTTTGCAGTCTGGAACGACCTGGACAAATACCTGGCTGCCCCGGGAGAGAATGCCGAAAACAGGGACCTTGCCTGCGGCGCCGCGGCCGCGTTTGCCTTTGCGCTTGCCGCCGAAATAGGACTCGTCAAGTTCGATTTCACCGGAAAGGAGAGCTTTAGCATCCTCTCCGTGAGCCAGTATCGCCATCCTTATTATCGTCACGGCCCTGTGTGCCGTGTTGTAGGCAATGCCGATCTGTCTGGCGATCATCCTTGCCGACACTTCAAGTTCGAAGAGCTTTACTATCCTCAGCCACTGATCCGGACTCAGACGGCTGAGGTTTATCCAACGCCTTGAGAAGTCATGATAAATGTAGCCACACTGTTTACATCTTCGTCTGCCGTCGTTAAGTTTTACGAAAGATCTTGATCTGCAATCGGGGCAAAAACGCTGTTGGTTTTTCCAGCAAAATCCCAACAGGAATTTCCGAGCGGCAGATTCGTTCCTAACCAGGTATTCATAGGCTTTTAGATCCATGACACCATCCTAATCCGGTGTCAGGCGTTAAGCAATCACCATAATAAAAGGAGTTGGGAATAAAGAAGATACAAAAAATCCCTCAACCTATAGCCTACCGTTTTCGGTCTGGAAAGGATCTTCCTTATGTCAGGTTTTTTTATCAAGTCTAGCAATTTGTCATGGTGGGCTTTGTCCTCAGAAAGCTTGGCTATACCAACTGTAATGCTCAGAGGAAGTCTATAGTGAAGTACTAAATCAATAATTTTTTGCGGTGCATCATTTATTACGTAGAAATGTGCCAGATCTTTCCACATATCAGCGGCATCAAAAATTTTCCAGTTTATGTTTTTTGTAACAGATTGCATGTTCTGCACGTAAAGGTAAAGGTCGGCCTTGACATAACTTGCTATATTACAGAAATGCAAATATTTAAGAAGAAAACCTTGATCTTCGCCATACCTGCAATTCTCCCTAAAAAGTATATTGTTCTTGGTCAAAATTTCATGTTTATATAAACCACACCACATGGGTATTGCTAATCTTTTTTTCAGAAGCAACTCAATCAGGCTGATCCCTTCCAGAGAAGAGGGAAGTTTGGAAAAATCTTCAACAAAAACACCAATGGTTTGGCCGCTCTCTGAAACCTTCCTGAATCCACAGAAAGAGAAGTCGGACTCATTTTTTAAGGATTGAAACAGTTTTTTCAAACAATCGGGATCTAAATAATCATCAGAGTCAAGGAAAAATAGATATTTACCTCTGGAATGCCTAATCCCTGCATTCCTTGCAGCTCCTTCACCTGAATTATTCTGCCTGATGACAGTAAAGCACAATGAAGCATTATTAAGAAACCCCTCGGCTACCTGGGATGTATTATCTTGAGATCCGTCGTCAACTAAAACGACTTCAAAATCATTAAATGTTTGTTCTTTTAATGACGAAAGGCATTTGGGCAAGAAGGTTTCTGCATTAAAGGCGGGTATTATTACACTGATTTCGGTGGTACGTAAATTTTCTTTTGTTATGCGACCGGAGTTAGCCTTTTGCATTTTCCACCTCAATAATTGAATGGTAGGATATAACATATTTTTTCTTTTGTAACAGAGAATTTGTTCAAAATGAGGTTCTAAAATTCGATAACAGGAAAAAATCCACGCTTCAGCAACCAATTCTTCTTGCCTTACTTACTTCTTTTAGATCAGAAAGATAATAGAACATAACCATGAATAACCACATAGGAAGTCTTCGGAGGATGTCCCCACCAAAGGAATACATTAATATGCTTGAATATGCTCCCAGTAGGTAAACATCCTTTGAGCATCTCTTAAGAATAACAAAGCTAAGAAACGAGTAAAGAAACACGCCCAGCACCCCTGATTGTAAAAGGGCGGAAAAAAATGTTTGATGAGCGTCACTGAAGTCTAAGCCATCAATTTCTGCATGTGGTCCAGGCCCCAAACCAAATATTGGCGAGGTGGCTGCTTTTCTTATGGCGCTTTGATACAGATAATACCTGGCATCCTGGATATCATGTTCAACGAAGAAAGAAGAAGCCTTGCCCACGATTGTTTGACCATAAATAAAAGCCACACAGGTGAAAGCCAGTAAAAAGAACGCGATCATCAAATACTTCGTGTCTTTTGATAATTTAGACCTGAATGGTAAAGCAAAGAACATCACAATGCTTCCAAATAAAAAAGAGATGATAACTTTCAATGAACCGGTTGAAATGCCAACTAAAATGTTGGAAAGAAGCAAAAATAAAGTTATTCCCTTGAGTGTTTTTTTGGAGGATTTTGATAGTATTTTTAAACCAAGGAAAGGAAGAGGCGCCATGAACATTGATATGTGATGGATGTTCATCGCAAAAGGTCGGAAAAAACCGTAATGCATGATCCAGGAACTGTCGGTAAGACGACCAAAGGTTAAGAGAAGAAGCAATGCAATGCTCGCAGAAAAATAAACTGTTTTCAATATTTTCCATATATCCACCCTTCTGAATTCTGAATGGATAATCGATTCAAGAGCGAAACAACAGATTAAAATTAAAAGGTAGCTAGCGGAATCGAATAAAAACCCCTGAATTGAACCGCTGGGGAAACCCAGGAAAAAAAAGTTGAAGATAAACCCGATGAAACTAAAAAGCAGGTAAAGGATCCAGAACTTGGAAAAAACGAAATTACCCAAAGAACTAAACCCACCTGCAAGCTTTTCCCTGGTAAATACGAGGGTAATAAACATGATCACGGAGAGCTCGGAAACTCCTATTCGTCCGATCCTCAGGAGGGTATACGGAGCGAAAAACAAGGATACGATCAATAGATTTTCATAAAGACTCTGCCGTTTCAAAAAAAAGATTGAGTTATTCAATTTATCTCCTCAATATCATTTGTGTAATTTAAGATATGTTGTTTGTATAACCGTTTATTCCATTTTGCGGTTAATAACAAACCTAATGATCTAAAATTCAGTCGTTTCAGGTACCACTTGAAGTCCCTTTGTTTTTTTCTGCTATTAAGGTACAGGGTCCACAATTTGTTCCGGAATTCTCTGTATTTTGATTCTTCATCATTCAGCATTAGTGAAAATATTTTCACGTCTTCGATCAAGCTTTGGTCTTGGTCAACTTGCAATTTCTCGTTTTCTGCGATCAATGGGATCATCTCGTAATTTGACAGAGTGTTTTTCTCGATGTTAAGGGCCAGTATCACCGATCGTTTGTTGACATCGCGCTGCTGAACAAGGGGGGTTTTGCTCTTGTCAGTATAGACGTCGTCAAAACAGAAGTTACCTATGCTGTAAGCCAACAAGGATCCTTCCCAGGCTTCAACGCCCTGAAGGACATGTGGATGATGTCCATAAAGAACAAAGGGAACACGAGACGCCAGTTTTCTTGCGAACAACACATGGTCGTAGTTCGGATAATGGACATGCTCTTCTCCCCAATGAAAACTGGAAATATTTAAAAAACCTTCCTCCTGGTTCCTTTTAAGCGTACTTTCTACATCTTTACCGTCCAGGACATTGATCCCATAACCTTTTTGGGGATCGTAGTAGCCGCAGGCATTCGTTGAATTACAACAGAAGCCGGAAAGGGCTATCTTGGTGTCTTTTCTTGCTATGCGCAATTGTTTATTTTCAATGCCGAAATATTCAATGCCATTTCTGTCGAGGGCTTCACAGGTAGACCTGTAGCCTTGTAAACCATGATCAAAGATATGGTTATTCGCCAGGTTTACGGCTGCGATGTTGAGGTATTTCAGAAGTTCCACGTTATTCGGTGCGGCTTTTATGTGGGCTGATTTGTACCCAAAGGGCGCATTCCCGTCAAAAAAAGGGGTTTCGAGGTTTCCAACCACCAAGTCAAAACCATGCAGTACCTCGGCAGCTTTCTCAAAGTATTTGAAAACAGCGTTATTGTTTTTAGTTAACGAATATTTTCCAAAAAATGCCATGTCACCAAGAAGCGCAATTTTCATATTTCCCTCATCCATATCGTTCTGTCGTTATTGAGTTTGTTTGTTCTTTTCGAGGATCATGTTTTGGAGGATTTCTACTGGAGCGTTAAGGGGTTCACTGTGCCATTCCCCCTTTGAGTCCCAATATCCTCTGGTTGCCAGAAGGGCGTCATTTGAGAACCCATAGCACATTTCAACAATAAGCCCTTTTCCTGTTCTATTGTCTACAACGTAGTCAAATCCCATGCATTGAAAACCAAGGGTCTTGCTCACTTCCAAAGCAGAATCTCGCACCTGTTTTGTTACAAGGCTATTGTCGTAAATTATGTCGCCGCCCCCTGAGGCTCGGAAATCTCCCTTCCTGCTTTTCCTGGAAAAGCCACAGATCTTCTCCCCGATAACGACTACCTTAAGGTCGTAACCGTCATTGGGTATTAATTCCTGGAAATAGGCGTAACCGTGTTCATTGGGGAATTGTTTTGCTCTAGACAAGGTATGTAAAAATTCAGGGATGCGCTTGACTCTGCTCGTAAATGTTTCCCAATCATGCGTAGATTGCCATTTGGATTTTGCCTTGTAAACCAAACTGGGCGCAGGAGAGAAACCTCTGCCAAACATCCGTTTGGCGTAGGTCAGGGCTTCGATTTTAGAACTTAACATTCTGACGTTGTTTGAGCCCGAGCCAGATTTAAGTTTGGCAATTATAGGGAACTCTGCCTCTTTTTCAACCCAGTCAATGCATTCTTTCATCAAGTAAAAAACCCAGCTTTGGGGAACAGGGGCATTAACAGATTGCAATAGATAACTTTGGGCAATTTTGTCGTCGAAATGCCAGGCTGTCTTGAAATCGGGGAAAACGGATAAACCCATTCTTTGGGCTGTGTAAAGGATACTCCTTGATTCGATCATATCTGCCAGAACATAGTTTGACGGGTGCCACAAGAGAATATCGAATTCTGTCAGTGAATCTATTATGTCGAACCGATAGGGGTCTATGACTTGAAAATCGAGTCCTTCATTTTGGCAGTAATCCAACCACCATTTACCCCAGCCTTCAGAGTGGTTGAACATCTCGTCCTTTTTACATATAGCAATTTTAAGGGACATCATTTCACCTTCTTATTCGGCTTAAGCTTCAGAAAAATCCGATTAATTTAGAAAGGTCTCGAAACAGGTAACCCTTTTTGTACCTCAAATAGAATTTCATACCCCAAAAGCTTTTCTGCCTTCCCAACATCCGCCAATGAATGCCTGATATCTCCCGGACGGAAGTCCTCGTACTTTGGTTCGATTTTTGCGGCTTCCGGATGGAGTTCTGAAACAGCATCCCGGATCATTCTGAAAAGTTCCTCCAACGTGGTCTGTTTGCCGCAGGCCACGTTATAGGCCTGGTTCCAGGCGTCATTATTATCTGTGGTTGCGGCCAATATGTTGGCTTGAACAGCGTTGGCGACAAAGCAGAAATCCCGGCTTGTTTTGCCGTCACCGAATATTACTGGGCTTTCTCCCCGGGATAAGGCGTCAAACCACCTGGGTATAACTGCCGCGTAGGGGCCTTCGGGGTCTTGCCTGGGGCCGAATACGTTGAAGTACCTTAGCCCGATGCTTCTGAAACCGTAAGTTCTGGCAAAGATCTGGGCTATCTGTTCGTTGATAAGTTTCGAAAGGGCATAGGGAGACAAGGGCTTCCCAATGCGTTCCTCCCTCTTTGGCAGGTTAGGCTCATCCCCGTAAACTGAACTAGATGAGGCGTAGACAAATCTCTTAATCCCGCCATCCTTTGCCGCCAGGATCATGTTGAAGAATCCGTCTACATTCGTGTTATGTGTTGAGGCAGGGTCTTTAATAGAGCGGGGGACTGATCCAAGTGCCGCCTGGTGAAGCACAATATCGACTCCTTCACATGCCTTACGGCACGCAGCCGGATCTCTTATGTCGTCTTCGATCATCTTGAGCCGTGAGGCTTTTTCTGACCCTACCCCGGTCTGAACATCTATGATGTTCTCGATCTTCCCGGTGGAGAAATTGTCAAGTCCTACAACTGCCTGGTCAAGTGAAAGCAAGCTCTCGACCAGGTGGCTGCCAATGAACCCGGCGGCACCGGTAACGAGCCATTTCCGGGGTGAGCCGATCAGATCTTTTTTTACTGTTTCGTAACGGTTTGTCATTGCTATAGGCTCCAATAGGTTATTTTTTCAGGGAAATCTTCTGGTGAAAAGGCTGATTTTACATCCACGAAGACTCCCCCGGATGATTTAAACAGTTTTGCCAGGTTTGCTGGGCCTCTTTCAATATACTCCGAATGGTTCACTGCAAGGATAAGGGCATCGAGGTTTGCCAGATCCTCCAGAGGAGATAGACCGATGCCGTATTCCTTCATGGCTTCCTGTGGATCCCCAAGCGGATCATGAACCAGGGGCTTGATACCATATGCGGAGAGTTCTTTTACGATATCCGGGACGCGGCTGTTGCGTAGGTCAGGGACGTTTTCCTTGAAGGTCAGCCCCAGGATGCCAACATTCGAGTCACAGGTGCTCCTTCCCATGGAGGAGAGCAGTTTCACAGTTTTCTCTGCAACGAACCTTCCCATCCCGTCGTTTATTCTTCTGCCTGCGAGTATCACCTGTGGGATATAGCCGAGTTCTTCCGCCTTATAGGTCAGGTAGTAGGGATCCACACCGATACAGTGGCCGCCTACGAGTCCGGGACGGAAGGGGAGAAAATTCCATTTTGTGCCGGCCACTTCCAGCACATCGGCGGTTCGGAGCCCCATCCGGTCAAAAACCAGGGATAGTTCGTTCATAAGGGCGATGTTCAGGTCTCTTTGGGTGTTCTCGATCACCTTGGCCGCTTCCGCGGTTTTGATCGAGGGAGCTCGGTGGATGCCTGCCTTGACAACTGAACCATAGATCGAGGCTAGGAGTTCCAGGGTTTCGTGATCTTCTGCCGATACCACCTTAACGATGCTCTCAAGCCTGTGTTCCCTGTCTCCCGGGTTGATCCTCTCAGGGGAATAGCCCAGCTTGAATTCAACACCCTGTTTGAAGCCTGATGTTCTTGATAGCACGGGACCGCAAATATTTTCGGTAACTCCTGGGTAAACTGTTGATTCGTAGCAGATGACTGAACCTTTCCTCATCACAGAGCCAATGGTCTCTGATGCTTTAATCAGAGGGGCAAGGTCGGGTCTGTGCGCGCTGTCTATAGGGGTTGGCACAGCGACAATGAATATTTCTGCGTCCTTAAGTTCGGCAGGTTCGGAAGTAAACTTAAGAGTCGAAGTTTTAAGTTCACCGATTTCCGTTTCCCCGGTGCGGTCTATCCCCTGGCGCAATTCATGGGTCTTTCCCTTGTTGATATCAAATCCGATCACCTCGGGGAAGGCTTTTGCAAAAGCCATTGCAAGGGGAAGGCCAACGTAACCCAGTCCTATGATAGTAATTTTTTTCTGAAAAAGAAGTTTTCTGTTCAAATTACACTCTCCTAAAGGAAAATTCATAAAAGACTACGATAGATTTGAAAGGTTTTTCTGGTAATTATTTCTTCTTCAAAATTATTGCAGATACTATCTCTTCCGTTCTCTCCGAATCTCTTTATCATTGAGAAATTATCCAGAAGAAATGATATTTTTTCTGCCAACATAGAGCTGTCCTTTGGGTTAACAAGAAATCCGTTAAAATTATCTTTCACAACCTCCATGCATCCGGGAATTTCACTGGCAACGATTGGTCTCCCTGCAGCCGCTGCTTCGAGGAGTACTTTAGGAAGCCCCTCGTGATAAGACGGTAATGTAATAATAGTGGCTTTTGAAAGAATATCGGGCATTTCAGATGGTTCCTTTGCTCCCCACCATTCAATGAAAATATGCTCATTTTGCCATCGGTTTATCTGCTTCTGGCTTATGGCCCTGGGATTTTCGTCATCCGCAGCTCCGACCAGAACAAATTTTACATCTGGGTATTTGGGATTAAGGATCTTAGCAGCTTCAACAAATTCACCTACCCCCTTGTCCCAAAGCATTCGGGAGGCAAGCATAACCACCGGTTTCCGGGGAAAGGGAGTTGGTTTATAGATATTACAATTTACTCCTGAACCCCTGATCAGGGTTGTCTGCTTATGATCAATTAAACCCTCTGAAACCATCGTCTCCATATCACTAGGATTTTGAAATATTGTTATGCTTTTGGGGTTACTCAAGGCCTCTCTATAAATTCTTTTAAGCCCTTTCCTTACAAGTTTTGCTTTTCTGTCTTTTGAGAACACGTACCCAAGCCCACTTACAGCGTTTACGACAGGCCAATCGCCGATAAAACTTGAAAGCAAAGAACCATAAAGTACTGGCTTGATAGACACTGTATGTAAAAGATCGGGTTTGGTCTTTTTCAAAAAAGAACCAATGGCGCGAATCGTTCGAATTTCCTGGAAAAGATTTGTCCCCTGTCGAGAAAAGGGCAAGGGAACAAAATGAATTCCCTCTTCTTCTAACCGTTGTCCCTTTCCGGTATCACCCGCAGCGACAATAACTTCCGCACCGGCATCTCTCGCAGCAAGGGCCAAGGGTAAACGATGCGACAAGAAGAACCAGTCAACATTGACAAGATAGACGATCTTTTTAGATTTCAGGAATGAAAAATCTGCTTTATTTTGATAGGTCTCAGGTTTAACGCCTGTTATCATTTTTCTGCCTCTTATGGTCGTTTATTTAAGTTTTTCAAAAACCACTCTACAGTAATTGCGATTCCCTCGTTGAAGGAAACCTCAGGAACAAACCCGATTTCTTTTTCAACACAATGGGCAGAAAGCACTAGTGAACGAGTGAGTTTTTTAAACATTTCTCTTTTCCCAATAATTCCAGCTGAGGTTTCGAGAAAAGTGGGAGGAAAGGGGAAAACCCTAAATGAGGTTCCAATGGCTGACGCTATTTGACTCAGAAGCTCAGGGGTTGAAGGGGCTTCCCCGTCGGAAATATGATAAATTTTTCCCCCAATCGGGAAATTGACGACGCACTTTGAGATCGCAGAGGTCAGGTTACCTACGTAAAGTAGGCTTCGGGCATTCTTCAACCCGGCTAGGGGGAGAGGGTACCCTTTATCGACCAGTTTCAGGAGCCTCAGGAAGTTGCCCTTGACACCGGGGCCGTAGATCAGAGGTGGCCGGAGGATCACCGTACCAATCTTTTCGCTATAATTCAGGATCAGTTCCTCGGCCTCTCTTTTACTTATCCCGTAGGAGTCGGCAGGTTCGCATGGCGAATCTTCAGTGAAGGCTTCTCCAGGCGCGGTCTCTTCTCCCACGGCTTTTATGGAGCTCATGTAGATGAAGCGCCTCACACCGGCTTCGAGAGATGCTTTGAGGACAGCCTTTGTAATATCCACGTTGATGTGGCGGTATTCTTCTAGTTCAGAAAGCTTTCCGGTATCTGGTGAATGTGTTTTGGCAATCAGGTGGACCACGGCATCCACGCCTGACGTGATCGGTCTCCAGGTCTTGATGGAGAAAGGGTCATCTAAAGTGACGTGTTCATATTGATCTTCTTTGGGGAAAAGGGGATCCATTTTTCGGGATGTCCCTTTCACCTCGTGTCCTTGTTCCAGAAGGTGTTTTACAAGGTGCCCACCGACGAAACCGGATGCTCCTGTCACTAATACTCTCAAAATTTCTTATCCCCTTGCGGTCGATAGCCCGAGGTCTCAAGCCTCTGATAACCTATAACCCACGCTACTGCCAGTACAAGATATGTGATTATGAATACCAGGAAGAGCCTGTTGCCGAAGAAGAAAGCGACCGATGAGGCAACAATTGATATAAGCAAAACAAAGGCGGTAACAGCTCTGTGGCTCATGCCTGAGATCACTGCCTTTTGGTAAAGGTGATCACGGTGTGCTTCAGCAAGGTTCTTTCGTTCCTTGATCCTTTTGAAAAGCGTAAGGGTTGCGTCGACCACGAAGACTGATAGCAGAACTGCCCAGATCATTGATGGAGCTGAGCCTGATCTCTCTCCGGCAAAGGCAAATACGGCAAAAATGTAGCCCAGGAAAGCGCTGCCAACATCCCCCATAAAGACTTTGGCAGGAGACCAGTTCCAGACAAGGAAACCGCCCACAAGGCCCGCCAGAATGAAGAGCAGGTAAAAAAGTGAAGATCCTTCAACCCTCATCATTATAAGACCACCGGCAATGCTGACGATGATCGCTTCACCCGCCGCGAGGCCGTCTATCCCGTCCATGAAGTTGTAGAGGTTGATAAGCCACACCCCTGCAACAAGGGCTAGAGGGAACCCAAGGATACCAAGCGGAAGGGTGATAAAACCGAGGTTCAGGGATGGGAAGCCGCCCATGATAAAAAGCGCAATGGCAACTGCCAGAAACTGGATACCCAGCCTTATCTTAGGTGCAAGGCCCTTGACGTCATCGATCCATCCAGTGACCGCAATTATTGACCCTCCGGTGAGCATTGCCAATAGAAAGGGCTTGTCTCCTTCAGGGAAGAAGAGCAAGGACACCAGTACCCCAAAAAGGAACAGGCTGGCAAAAACAGCTCCGCCTCCCCTGGGAGTGGGGGTGGAATGGGAACTTCTTGAGTTTGGCATGTCCACAAGTTTTTTTTTCTTAGCGAAGAGAACGAAAAGGCCAGTGCCTGCCCAGGAAAGGGCAAAGCACGCAAGAAGGATGAAAAACCTGACCATTGTCATGGGGTACTTCCCTGCCTGTCATGTGCATTTCCGTTCCTGAAGGCCGGGACGATGTCCCGGAGTCCCTGGCGCAGGGTCTTGGAGTCGTCACCGCGGGATGCGGAGGCGAGGAGGGCGTCGAGTTTTTCGCCGAAGGATGGGGGCAGGTCCTTCTGGGGGGCGACGTGGATCTTGTTGTGGCGGGTGCCGGTGGTGCCCTCCTCGGCGGTGAGGATCTCCTCGAAAAGTTTTTCCCCCGGGCGAAGACCAGTATAAACTATGTCGATGTCCTCGTAGGGCTGGTAGCCCGAGAGGTGGATCAGGTCCTCGGCCAGTTCGCGGATCAGCACGGGCTTGCCCATGTCGAGGACAAAGACCGTTCCGTTGTTCGTCAGGGATGCTGCCTGGAGCACAAGCTGGGCGGCCTCGGGGATGGTCATGAAGTAGCGCTTCATGTCGGGGTGGGTTATGGTGACGGGCCCTCCATTGGCTATCTGCTGCTTGAAGACCGGGATGACGCTGCCACGGGAGCCCAGGACGTTGCCGAAGCGGACCGATACGAAGGACTGGCCCTCGCCGGCCCTGGAGGCGCACTGGCGGACGATCATCTCGGCGATGCGTTTTGATGCGCCCATGATGGAGGTGGGGTTGACGGCCTTGTCGGTGGAGATGTTGACGAAGTGCTCCACGCCATTTTCAAGGGCCAGTTCGGCCACGTTGCGGGTGCCGCCCACGTTGTTGATGATGGCCTGGTCGGGGTTGGCCTCCATTAGTGGTACGTGTTTATGAGCTGCAGCGTGGAATACCACCTGGGGGGAGTAGCGCTTCATCAACTGGGCCATCTTGGGGCGGTTCTGTACGTCGGCAACGACAAGGCGGTAGGCTATCTGGGGCGAGATATCCTTCAGTTCCATCTGTAGTTCGAAAAGGCTGTTCTCACCCCTGCCCACCAGGATGATCTCCTCGGGGAAGAACCGGGTGAGCTGCCGGACGATCTCGGAGCCTATGGACCCCCCGGCCCCGGTGACCATTATCCTTTTCCCGGAGAGGTAGCGGGTGATGGCCTCCATGTCGAGGGTGACCTGCTCGCGGCCCAGGAGGTCTGCCACGTCGACCTCGCGGATGTGGGAGATGTTTACGGCGCCGGAGAGGACTTCGTATATACCGGGAATTATCCGGTGGGGGACCTCGGCTTTTCGTGAGAGTTCGACGATGCGGCGAACCAGGGCACCACTGGCGGAGGGGATGGAGATGAGGACCTCTTCGATGCCTCGATCCTTAACCACTGCGGGGATGTCGTCTATTGAGCCGCAGACAGGGATCCCTGCAAAGACGGCTCGCTTCTTTGAGGGATCGTCATCGACGAAGCCCTGGGGCTGCAGCCCCGCCTCGGGGTGGCGTGTCATCTCGCGGGCTATCATGACCCCGGCCTCGCCGGCACCTGCTATGAGGACGTGCTTGGGGGGCGAGGTATGAGCCCTGGTGGAGTTGGTCTCCGAAAGAGTGCGGGCCGCAAAGCGCATTGCTCCCATGACCAGGAAGGTGAGGACCGGGTCGATGAGGGTGATGCTGCGGGGGACGCGGTAATCGTCTCCGAAGAGGAACATGATGGCGGCAATGAGAAGGCCGTAGATGAAGACAGCCTTGAAGAGGTGGTAGAGGTCTTTCATGCTGCTGGCGCGCCAGGAGCGCCAGGGCAGGCGGAAGAAGATCTCCACGGCGAAGAGGACACCCACGGAGAGGGTGGTGTAGGTTATGGTGGAGGGGAGGTAGACACCGAGGAGGGTGTCAAGGCGCAGCACGAAGGAGAGCAGCGAGGCAAAGACGCCGCCGAAGATCAGGTCCAGTATAAGTTTGCTTGCCAGGGTGCTATTGAAGTTCTTCAACGTTTTGCTCCTGATCATGAATAAAGATAAAACCAAAAACCTTCTCACCACAGAGGTCACAGAGGGCCGCAGAGAGAATCAAAAACTATTTTTATTGGGAAAACCCACTTCCAAGACATCTTCACCACAGAGGTCTGCAAAGAAATACAAAGACCTTTATTGGGAAAACCCACTTCCAAAACCTTTTCACCGCAGAGAACGCAGAGGTTCGCAGAGAAAACCAACAGCTTCTTTGTGTAGAAAATCCAAAATCTAAACCTTCCTCCACAGAGAGAATCAAAGACTTCTTAGGGTTTAAAACTAAAAAAGCAGTATTCAGATCTTTTAAAATTGATCGTTGTTTTTGAACCTGTTTTCCCATCAAAAAATGATCTTGCTTCCCTCTGCGTAACTCTGCGACCTCTGCGGTGCAATCTTCAGTTTTTTGCCTCCAGGTTTATTCCGGAGGTGCGTAAAATCTATATGTGACTTTCTGAGACAGCTGCGCTGGTCCCATGCGGTCGCGTTCCCATTCCTGGATGTCGTCCCAGCTCCAGAAGTCCGTATGAGGGCTGACCAGGGCCTCGAGCTGCAGGTACCAGGGATCCTCGACCATCACGGCGACCACATCCTTTTTCCCCAGGACGAGAGGCGGTGTTCGTACCAGTTCCGCACCTGGCCGTTCTGCCAGTATGTCCGGATCCGCTCGGCCACTATCTCGCCCACGAGCACCAGCCCCTGGGCCTCGAGGAAGCCCTTTTTGCCCGGGGCCATGAGGATGCCCGTGAAGGCCGGCTCCCTGTTCGCGTCCATCCGGATAAGGTTCCCGAAGGTGCCCGAGAGCAGCGGCAACTGGAGGGCGAATCCCTCGGGGGTGCGGGTGTAGTCGAAAGCCACTGAACCCATCCACCGGGTGGCGCTGTTCTGCTTGAAGGTGATCACTATGCCGGTGTAGGTCTCCTGGCCGGATATGTCCTCGTAAAGAAAGCCTGCGTCCCATCCGCCCATGTCGCGGCCGACGAAGATGCTGTATCCCTCGCCGCACTTGCCCATGGGCAGCGACCTGAGGGCAAGGTCGCCCCAGCGGGCCTCGAAGTGCCAGGGGTGGGAGGTGCGCCGGTAGAAGACGTACCTCTCGGCC
>Ga0209723_1005058_pt1 | contig 13986 bp, 10 predicted proteins | sample BiotimSIPDNA_2_FD_185750 | JGI IMG/M metagenome (GOLD analysis project Ga0209723, IMG submission 185750) | Anaerobic biogas reactor microbial communites from Washington, USA - Biogas_R2 time_0 SIP DNA (SPAdes) (version 2) | ecosystem: Engineered > Bioreactor > Anaerobic > Unclassified | place... | reverse complement strand
TGTTACCACTTTAATAGACGTCATAATTTTGGCCCGATTTTGGATCGTATGGGTTTGGGGTGGATTCCAGGATTAGGATCGTGTTATGCGCTTATTACGGTGGAATAGAAGGAGGTTTTCTCACCAAGGCACAAAGGAGGGGATGATGGACTGCTTTGTGAGCTTGGCTCCGTGAGGCTAAGCCGGGCGAGAGATAGAAATTTCTGGATGGGATTTACAGAATTGACGAATATTTGGCTCACGCCCGTTTGACGCCGCATGCAGCGTCTTCACTTCCCCCGTCGCTCTTCGAGCTATGGGGGACACGCAAAGACCTGAAGACTCCAAGGAAGCGGGATTGAAGAGGGTTCTCGCGCAAAGGTGCAGCAGCTCATCCAGTCTGCCCGCCGTGGCGTTGCCTCCGTCGTGGAAACGTTTCAGGTGCTTACGAATTTCGAGATTGGCCGCCGCATCGGGGAGCATGAGCAGAATGGCGAGAAGCGGGCGGCGCATGGTGCTGAAGTGCTGAAGGAGCTGTCTGCACGGTTGACCGAGGAGTTTGGGAGAGGGTTTTCACCAGTGAATCTTTCCCTGATGCAGCGGTTTTACCTGATTTTGCAGGAGCGTGTTCCCATTTTTCCGTCGGTGACTGAAAAATTGAGCCTGCCCTCGTCAATAAGTCAGCAGGCAACTGACCAATCTTCCCATTTAGAAACCGTGACGGTTTTTGTGTTCCCTCCAAGTCAAGTGGGTCCGATACCTGACGGATATAAGGCTCTTGATTGATGGCAGACTGGCGAGATGAACCCATTCTCCACGGGCGCGTGTGAGGCAGTGGAGGACTGTAATCCCAGGTTCGAATTTCGGGCAGGGATCGTCGTCTTTTATTCCTGAATGCGGACGAGACGCTGCTGTCCCATTCGCTGAACGGTTATCACCTTGGGCCCGTCGGACTTCATGAGCTCGGCAAAACGGGAGGAGTCGGATGCGGACTCGCCGTTGACGTGGGTGATCATTTCGAAAGGACGGACTCCTGCCACAGAGGCTCTGCTGGCGGGTTCGACTCTTGAAACAACCACCCCTTGCTCCTCATCACCGAGTGTCATAAATGCCCTCACTTCGTAGGTCAGATCCCTGACGGTGAGTCCAAGTGTGGCCAGATGAACACGGGGGGCATTTGCATAGTTGATTGGGCTCGATTCGATGGGAACCTCAATCTGCAAAACTTCCTGCTCACGTTTCAAATCGAGGCCCAGTAGCGTGCCGTTTCCGAGCGCGGTGAGGAGTTGATCGAATGGATTCGATTGAATTGCCCAAGGGGCCGGGAGGCGTTCGTAGTACTCTTCCGGGATTTGATCAAGTATCGACCAGTCGAAATTTCCAGGGTTTTCGGGGTAGTATCCAAGGTCAAGATTGGTGGGAACGCGAGTGCCGGTTTCGTAGATACGGAGAATGACGTCTCCAGAACGGACTCCGGCCTTTGCTGCCGGGGATTCGGGATGCACATGGGTGATAAGTGCGCCTGTTTCCCCTTGGTTGGTTTCGTACATGAGCCCATGCAGTTTTGCCAACTCGTAGTCCAGCGGTTGGAGTTCAACTCCGATCCAACCCGAAAAGACAGGGTCTCCGGGTTTTCCGGGAACGTTGTCGCGCATGATCTGAGCGTTAGGATCAACGATTACGGATTTGAGGTATGCGCATGGAGTCAACGTGTTGCTGGCGTAACTGCGGTCGTCGAGAAGCGGAATGGGCCGATTGGACAATGGAATCGCCATTAGCTTACCATTCGCAAACAGAAACAGGTCCTCGGTCGATGCAGTCTCAAAGTCGGGTATGAGTCGGTTTTGGTCGTCGAAATCGAGGTCGGAGATGCGGAAATGTTGGATTTTTGCCCGGGGGAAGTCAGACATCAGCGTTATCTCTGCTCCCTGAATGAGCTTGTTTTTCATGGACTCGATAGGCGAAAAATCCACTTCGATCGGGTTTTCGAAGGGAAGCTCGGGTTCGATCAGGAATGCGAGATAATCCCGGAGGTTCCCAACAAAGGACGCCTTGATGGGATCGCCAGCCTTCCGGATAATCTGAATCTGTTCGAGTCGACTGGTCAGGGGGTGGTCCATTCCTCTGGGTATAAGAATCCTGTTCGGTGCAATTGCGATACCCATGACCTGTGTTTCCACTGTTGCCGGATCAATCATGGCGTCCTCGCTGCGACCATATCTCCGGTCTTCCAATTCGCTCCCGACCTCTGGATTGCGGAATAGGAGGGAGATGGTCACGAAGTTCGTTTCGATGGTTTTAGTGAGGGCTTCGTCGATCACCAGAGTCCCTTCTCCCGATTGCCAGTTCCAGTTGATTGGGGATCCCTTCCAGCTCTCGTCCAAAGCCAACTTTCCCGATAGTGTCACTCCGGCAGGGTTCCCTTCCTGGTCGACGATCACCGAAGGGTGGGGTACCGAACAGAACGCCTCTTCGTTATTCGGGAAATGCACTGATGCGGCGACGGGGGTTATCGATGTTTGAAGATTGCGATTGTCAACTGAGACATGAACAACGCTGTAAGGCTTGGCGGGGATTGGATCGCGAAATTCAAGCGGAGTGGATTCGGCAATGGAGGAGTGGAGCTCAATCAGACATCCGGGCCCGTCGGTTTGAAGTGAAGTGACTTTGCCTGAGGCCTGGGCAGTCTGAGCGGAATTGCTAACTGTCACTGACTGGATAAATCGGTCCGGGATTTCGGTATCGGCGGTGATCACGAGACGATCGGACAGAAGAATGCCTGGAACCAGAACCGGCTTGCGATTTGTTACAGCATCGGAAAGCGAGTTGCCGTGGAAATTTCCACAGTTTGGACAACGTTCTCCTCCCGCGCTCCCGGCTGGGTATTCGCCATTGTCGGACTTCAGTTCGTAGGCCACCATAACGAGGGATGGCTGCACGCGTGATGCGAGCACTTGTGGGGAGACGTGGGTTTCTTCGACCGGTTCAGTTCCGAGGCTGGGAATGCCTGAAAGCACAAGAAGAGCAAGGAGATTGAGGGTATTGTTCATGATCGCAATTGAGGGTTGAAGAGGAGGGGATTACGATGACTGAGGGGTATAGACTTATTGTTGAAAAATGGAACGGAAACTGAGGACCCGGAATGGTTCAACAATGCATTTCAGGATTGGGGTGCATTGTGATCCATTGAGTAATCCAATACGATTTGTCTCCGTTGTCCGGAGCGCAGGACTATCACGACAGACCGGCGTTCTCCCGGGTTCTTTTCCATGGCTTGCGCATGAACGGTGCGAATGTCGTCGAGCGTTTTGATGGGAACATTGTCAATCTGGATCAGTATGTCTCTGGGCACCAATCCGGAGCGCCCGGCATTTCCAGGGTACTTAACCCCAAGGACAAATACGCCTTCAGGTTGACGGAAATAGAGATCCGGAGTGTCGAAGCGGTTGATGCTTTTTGCAGTGAAATCCCATCGTGGGCAATCCAGTTCTTCACCTTTGACGCTGCCTTTTTTGTGAAGTACGACCGTCTTCGAAACGGGTGTCCCGTGCCGATCGATTTCGAGAGTGATCGATTCCTCCGATGGGAGCAGCCCGATCATCCTTCGAATCTCGGGAAGTTGTTCCTCTGAAATGGCCTTAACGGGTGACCCTCCAATTGAGAGGATTCTGTCACCCGCTTGGATTCCGGAGCTCTTGGCGGGACTGTGGTTGTCCGTCGATGCGACCATTACGCCTGTATCGGCGTCAAAATAGATGTTCCGGTTGAAGTCGGTGAGCGCTTGAAGCTCGATTCCGGAGTAGCTCCAATCCAAATGCCCCCTTTCGCGCAGAATGGGGAGGATTTGACGGATGGTTGAGGATGGTATTGCAAACCCAGTATCTCCCCCGTCGGGTATCCCAAGTGTGTTGATGCCTACTACCCACCCTTCGGTATCGACAAGTGGTCCTCCTGAGTTTCCCGGACTGATTGCCGCATCGGTCTGCATCCACAGGTGGTATTCGCTGACACCCGGAAGGTAGCGGTCTTTGCATGAGATAATCCCGATCGAAACCGAACGCGACAGCCCCCATGGAGCGCCCATCGCCATCACAAAATCCCCTTCGGAGAGTCGTGATGATTCTCCAAGCTGGGCGTGAGGCCACGAAACCGCGCCGTCTGCACCTTCGATCTGGAGCAAGGCGATATCCATATCCTTGTCGGTGCCGATGACCCGGGCCGGCGCGGAGCGTCCGTCCGAAAGCAGACAGCGAACCTCGGTCGCATTGTCGACTACGTGCCAGTTGGTCAGAACCTCTCCGTTTTCACTGATGATGACTCCGCTTCCTGAGACCACTTGTTTACTGGCCTTGCCCTCAAGAAACGACTTGGAAATGCAGTGGATGAAAACCACTGCCGGAAATACTTTCTCTTTTGCTTCTTGGATTGTCTCGCGGAAGTCCCTTGGCAGCAGAGATTCAGTGAGGTGAATCGTCTCAGGCTCCTCAGCAGTGGAGGTCTCTCCGGTAGATTGCGCCGTTAAGCATCCGCAGGTGAAGAAAAGGCTGAGTGCAAGGATAGGCTTGAAGATTCTGAAGGCGTCCGTTGCGGAATAGTTGGGTAGTCGCATATGCGGGAAAGTGGGAGATTGCTGAAATCATAGAATGGCAGAATAGCGGGCTTTGAACAAGTATGAACATTCCGGAAAACGCTGGAACCTAACCCGCACGACAGAAATATCGGCTCCAGTTTTTGGTGCTACGAGTTTTAAAATTGGGAATGGTGAGGTGTTTGTTTTTTTTCAATACGACTGGCATTACTTAACGCTCCTGGAACCCGACCCGATCAAATCCAATGATCCAACCCTTTCCAGACAAAGCCTTATCTGTGAGGAACCGGTTGCACAAATTGAACTTGTCCAATTGTGTAGGGGTGTCGCAGGATCGAGCCGACGTTTCCCGGAGTTTTAAATTAATGAATGGATTTCCTATTCCATCAGTTGACGCTGATGAGCTGCTGAATTTGCACGAAATTCTATTGACAGTGTCCGAAATAAGCATACCAACGATGCCTTTACCTTTTCGAGTGGTGGCTGTAGCTCAGTTGGTTAGAGCATCGGATTGTGGTTCCGAGGGTCGCCGGTTCAAGTCCGGTTAGCCACCCCATATTTCCTACCCACTTGGAGTTGGATCGAGTGAAATGGTGGAAGACTGTGTCAGCTTCAGCCGTTTCGGAGTAATCCGTGAGTTGTGGGCGGAAAGCTGTCAGTCAAAAAGTGCGGCAATTTCATTGCAGTTTGATCACGGTTTTGCCGGTTGACACCGATTGGAGGGAATATAGCTTCGATATTTCTTCACGGGTCCGCATGGGAGTTTATGAGGGAGTTTTGGTTCCGGGAATCAGTCCGGAGAAAGCGGTGCCAATGATCATGATTTCTTGGATAAACCTTGGGGTCGCATTGGTACGGATGCTGGCTTTGTCATGCTTGTTCGGTTGGATAATGACTTCAGCAAGAGCGGAGGTTGTTGCAGACGATAATTGGGCGCCTCCTGCGGTTGGGATCCTCGAGCCGGCCTACGGATTTGACGAGGCTGCCTTGCATCAGATCCGCGATCGTGCACCTTCAGGGAAGGCGTTCGATGCGTTTCTAATGGCGACTCTCAAATACTGGGAGTATCAGGCCGACCGGATTGATGAGACCAAGCGGGCGGCCGCGGCCGAATGGCTCGGGCTGGCATACACTTATTCAAAGGCGGAATGGAGGGACCATCCAGAGGATGTAGATCTGCAGTTTCTGTTTGGGATTTCCTGCTGTAATCGGGCTCGTTTCCATGTGGAGGAGTCTTCATGGAGTCGTGCCTATTTTGATTGCAAGGAAGGCATCCAGACTCTGGATGATCTGTTGACGCGGCGTCCGGACTATGTGGATGCATTGTTCCCTCTAGGAGTGGTGGAAGCTTACCTTGCGGATGCTCCCGTTTTGCTGAAACCTTTGGCCAGACTCCTTGGGTTCCGTGGGAATGCCGAGGATGGATTGGCAAATCTGCGAAAAGCCGCCGATAGCGGAGTGTGGACTCGGGTAGAAGCGAGTTTTTATCTTGGATACTACTACTACTCGGTCCGAAAAGACATCGATCATGCTCACGTTCACTTCGCTGAGTTGTATGCGCAGTATCCGCAGAATCCGGTTTTCGGCTACTTGTATGGGCGCGTGTGTGAACTCAGGCATGACGCGCCGAAGGCATTGGATGTATACCGCTCCAACGAAGCGATTGCACTGAAGCTCGGTGCAATGGATATCGCAAATTGGTCCGGATACCGGGCGGCTTCTCTAGTGTTGGAGACGGGTTCTAATCAGGAAGCGCTTTCGATGCTGATTCGGCTTCGGAAGCGGATTGCCCCGCATGCCGAATCTCAGGAGTATTTTCTACGTTTGCCCTATGAGATGTCGAGGGCTTTGATTGGACTTGGCAGGAAAGATGATGCGAGGCGATACCTTGAGGCCGTTGACGTTTCGTGGGATCGGGATACCTATCGGCTTTCGAGGGCTTTGTTGAGAACCTTGCCAAAGGACTAGCGAAACATGTTGCGGTGATCCGGATTCATTGAAATTCTCGTATCAAAGAGCGCATGATCAGGCACCTTGCGAAAAGGGTGGGATTGACTTGTGCGCTCGCATGTTTTTTAGGTTAATCTCATGGACCCCGATAACAATCACTTTGACATTATCATCATTGGTGGCGGCAGTGCTGGATATGCTGCTGCGAGGACAGCCGCCGAGTATTCGAAAAGCGTGGCGATTGTGGATGGATCTCCTGTGCTTGGAGGTCTTTGCATCCTCAAGGGTTGTATGCCGTCGAAAACTCTGCTTTATGCTGCCGATGTGCTTCATCAGGCCAGAAAGGGCAAACGGCTGGGTCTGAATCTGGTTGGCGGTCATCTGAACATGCATGCGCTTCAGGAACGGAAGCGCCGTTTGGTGGATGAGTTTGCGGCTCACCGGATGTCACAGCTTTCGAGTGAGAAATTCACGCTTTTTCGCAGTAAGGCCCGTTTTGTGGATCATCTGACCATCGCTCTGGATGATGGACGTGAGCTGTGGTCGGATAAGTATGTATTGGCGACCGGTTCGGTGGTGAATAAGCCGGATGTTCCGGGCTTGGCCGAAGTTCCCGTGATGACCAGCGATGACGTGCTCAACCTGGATGTGGTTCCGGAATCGGTCATTGTTCTTGGTGGTGGGATTGTGGCTTGTGAGCTGGCCCAGTTCCTGAACCGTGCGGGTGCCCGTGTAACCATTATTCAGCGCAGTCCGTTTTTGCTTAAGAACCTGTCCCCTGAAGCGAGTTCATTGGTGGAAAAGGCACTCTCGGATGAAGGTATCGCAGTGATGACGGATACCCAGATCGAAGGGATTGAGAAGATGGATGGAGAAATCTTCGTCCAGTATCGTCAGGGCAATCAGACCCGCGTGGCATCGGCTTCCCATCTGATGAATGCGCTTGGTCGAATCCCGAATACTGAAGGGTTGGACCTCCAGAACGCCGATGTGCGGCTGGCTCCAGGCGGGCATGTGGAGACGAATCTCTATCAGCAGACCTCCAATCCGATGATTTACGCGGCTGGTGACGTCGCAGGCCCCCATGAGATTGTGCATGTCGCAATTCTTCAGGGTGAATGTGCCGCAAGGCATGCGCTGAAGGGTGTTGAGACTCCGGTGGACTATGATAATCTGCTGCGGGTCGTTTTCACAGATCCGCAGGTGGCGCATGTAGGGCTCACCCGTGATGAACTAAGGGAAAGGGAGATTGATTTCGTTGAAGCCCGCTATCCGTTTTTTGATCACGGAAAAGCCATGTTGATGGATGCGGTCTACGGATTTGTGCGCGTGTTGGTGCGCCGGGATAATGGGGTGATCATGGGCGCGGAGTGCGTGGGGCGTGACGCCAGTGAGTTGATCCATGTGATGTCCGTTGCGGTCGCCACAGGGCAGACAGTAGCCTCCATGCTGAAGGCACACTGGTATCATCCGACCTTGTCGGAAATATGGACTTACCCGCTCGAGGAAGTTCAGTCATCCTTGCGTTGAGGTTTGTATTGTTCCAAGGCGGACAGATGATCGATTTGTTGTCCTGAATGCTTGCATCCCGGTCGATCAGGGATCTTCTATACGTGGATAAATGAGAGACCGTAATGAGCGAGGAGATTGTAGGGAGTTGGAGGAGGTTCATCCGACATCCGGTTACAGTAGTCTTGAAGAGATTGCGAACGCAGTCACGCATGGGATCGGGGTGATTCTGGCGATTGCCGCACTCGTTTTGTGCGTCGTGTTTGCCGCGTTGAAACACGATCCATGGATGGTGGTCGCGTGTGCGATTTATGGTGCGTCTCTGGTGCTACTGTATCTGTCTTCCACTCTTTACCATGGTATTCGTAAGATTGGAGCAAAGCGGGTATTTCTGGTGTTGGACCACAGTTGCATCTACCTCCTGATCGCGGGGACTTATACCCCATTTCTTCTCGGCCCGGTAAGGGGGGTATGGGGGTGGACCATGTTTGGGATTGTCTGGGGATTTGCGGTTCTTGGGGTTGTTAAAGAGAGTGTGGCACGTAAGCGGGGTGGTTGGGTTTCGTCCATAATCTATTTGGCGATGGGTTGGATGGTTGCTGTTCTGATCACCAAACTCTATGCGACCCTTTCGGTGTTCGGGTTTGTTATGCTCCTGTCGGGTGGTGCCCTATATTCTTTGGGCGTAGTCTTCTACCTGATGAAACGGATGCCCTACAGCCATGCTATATGGCATCTCTTTGTGGTGGCCGGCAGTGTGTGCCACTTCTTTTCGGTTTTCAGCCTGGTCTACAGTGGATGATCGTTTGCCTCGGCTCTGTTGACCCGAGGACTATTCCAGATCGGTTCCAAACCAGGATTGAGCCATGGCCACGCAGTCTTTGGGGGCGGGGTGGCGGCTGGACTCACGAAGAAACGACTCAACTCTTTTCAGTCTCGGTCTGAGTCCATGACCATTGGCCAGTTGAATACTCAGTCCCGGTCGTGCATTCATTTCCAGGATCATTGGTCCGTGCTTTTCATCCACGACCAAATCCACTCCCATATACCCGAGATTGGTCGCCGGGTAGCATTCTGCGGCAGTCTCGATCAAAGTCTGCCATCCTTCAATCCTCAGGTTGCTCAGCGGTTCATTCGTGTCGGGATGCACCGTGATGGGACGGTTTCTTTGGACTGCCCTGATCGGGTTTCCCGATTTTACGTCAATCCCAACTCCGATAGCTCCTTGATGCAGGTTTGCCTTCCCGTCCGATCCGCGGGTTGAAAGGCGCATCATTGCCATGACTGGAAATCCAAGAAACACCAAAACCCGGATATCCGGAACCCCTTGGAAACTGAAATTCTCAAAAAAAGGGTGAGGGTGAATCCTATACTCGATGATGGCCTGATCGGGTTGCCCGCCGAGACTGTGGAGTCCTGCCAGAATGTTGGAAAGATGCCGTTCGACGTGGGACCGCGAAAGGATAGCACCGCTGGCTTTGATGTAGTCTTCTCCCTGTCTTCCGGAAATGACGAGGATTCCATTCCCACCGGATCCGTGCGCGGGTTTGATCACAAACTCCGGATAGTCCGCTATCCGTTTGTGAAAATGGGCGACCTCATATTGTTTTGTCAGAACGGCGTAGATGGTTGGGGTCTTCAGTTGCCTCTCCAGCACGATTTCCTTGGTCAACACTTTGTCGTCGACGAGAGGATAGGCGTCTCGCGGATTGTAGCGCTGGATGTATCTGAAGTTTCGGGCGTTTATCCCGAGTACTCCCAATCTGGATAGCGTCCGGGGCGAGATCCAACCCTTGAAATAACGTTCGAGGAGCATACCTTTCGCATCAGTTCTTGTTGAGGAACGGCTCGAAGCGTCTCAACTCGGTGAGCCTGTATCCACTGTATTGTCCAAGGTGTAGAATGGCAGCGAGCACAAGAAGCAAGACTTCCGGAAAGGTGAAAGTGATGTGACGTACCCAAGCATTGGACATAACAAGATACGCGATGATCGCGACAAGGAGGCTGCCTCCTCCCTGCATCAATGCGGATCCGCAGCCTTCCTCCTCCCATATGATGGAAAGCCTTTCAATCGTCCATGCGATGATGATCATGGGAAAGAATGTCACTTTCATGCCCCAAGGAAGATGCAGGTGATTACTCAGGACACTCAGTGCTGCCATCAGCAGGATAACGACGATGACCACTGCGCTGATCCGCGGTACGACAAGGAGGTTGAGATGGGCTAACATTGACCGGATCCCCAACCCTGCGGCCACAATGAGAACGAATAGAAGGATTCCGGGGATCAATTTTGTTTCTTGAAATGCGAGTGCAACCAGAATCGGCATGAAGGTTCCGGATGTCACAATTCCCACCACATTTCTCAACAAGATGATCACAAACGCCCCTATCGGGATGAGCAGAAGATGTTTAAAGACGTTCTGTTCTTCAATCGGGAGACTGTATATGGAGAAGTCCATGAGGAGTGTGTCATCCCGTTTGAGGCGCCCCTGTGCAAGTTGCTGGGCGGGTCTGGTATCTTTGATCACCGACATCCTTACCCTTGACTTCAATCCTCCTTCCAGATCAATGAGCGAGACCCCTCCTCTTTGCCATAATAGAAAATCGGACGGTATTCCAAAGGTGCCGGAGACCGGCTCAACAAAGATCCATCTTTTCCCATCGAAGAATTCAATCCCTTCAACCAAGGGCTGATAACGTCTTCCTTCCGACAGCGAAAGCCCTCGAACCTGCCTGACCGGTATCCCTTCGGTGAGGAGTAATTTTTTGAAGAGCGAAGCATCGAGTTTTGAATCCGGAGTGTTCGAGAGGAGAAGGGCGGTGTTCTGGTCCTGATCGGCATTTGTGTGATTTAGGTATGCAGCCAAATGGGCGACAAAACTGCCGGAATCCGCTGAGCGGCTTCGCACATGGGAAAGAATTGCCTCCACCGCAAGCCGTTCCGCATCTTCCCAATAGGGGCGAGCGTATTCCGGAATGGGTTCAGGCCGGGCCTCATCCGGCGCGACAATGTCGCTGGATTTGTAGAATTGAGCACGGTAGAAGATGCGCTGTGATCCGGATGCTTCACGGGTCGTCCATTCGCCGCGTCTCGGCTCAGAATCCGCCTCAATCAGGCGAAAACCATAACCTGGAGATGCGAAGTGTTCGTCCAGAATCCGGTATCCCTCGCTCTCACCGGGCAGGGAAAACGAGACTTTGACGGGCTTGTTGTCCGCAAAATAGGAGATTTCGGCTTCCACTGTCCAAACGTCCTGCGCATGCTTTGCAGTCAATGGAAATCCATAGTTCACGCGTTTGTGAAAAACGATTGATACTGATACGATGATCAGCAGAATGGACAGCCACAGAACGTGGAACCTCGGAGATATGGGAGTTTTCATTTAAGTTTTCCGCAGGGCTTTCCCAGCAGAAACGTTTCTTCACAATCAACCAGAACCAGTCCTTTCAGGAAGTTTCTCCCGACAAGGACCTGATAGACGAAATTACTGCGGTCGATGAGTGTGAATTCCGCTTTTTCGTGGAATGGGCCAATCCGGACTTCCATTTCAACAACAGGACGTTTTTGCGGTTCATCCTCATGTTGGATGACTTTCAGGAATCGGACCACCGGCCTTTCAACTTCGAGCAGTTCGCCAGTTTTTTGGTGTTCGACGTGAAACCGTACCCATTTTTTGCCATCGCGCTCAAATTCCGCCATGTCGTAGGCGTGAAGGGATGATGTGCGGGCACCTGTGTCGATTTTTCCTTTGAGCTGGATAGTTTCCGGCTGGAAGCATACCCACTCGACCCATCCGGCTGTCACCTTCTCTGTGTGCCTGGGCGAAACGGGATCGTCGGAAACCGGTGCTTCAATGTCTTCATCTCCATCGCTTGACTCGGATTCGGGCTGTGCTACCGGAATCGCTTCAAGTGCAACACTAACGGTCTCTTCTACATGTTTATCGGGTTCAATCGATTCAGTTTTTTGAGCGTCTGTGGGTTCCGAGGTGCCCTCATCCGGTGGAAGGATGTATGACGGTTCGTCTGGTGAAACCGTTGTTTTTTCCTGTGCAGTGTCCTTGGGTGCTTTCTCCATTTCTCCGGAGCCAGAAGCGAGTGGCTCAGGCTCGGGAGAGGGGGACTGCCCGGCCGGAATCGACTCGCAGCCGGAAAGAATCATCAGAATAAGTACGGCGCTGGTGAAACGCAAATGCATGGGTGTGGATTGAAGTGAGACAGAGTGTTCGAAAGGGTCGAAGGATGGAAACCCGATTACTGTTAGTCAATCCTCAAGCATGTTACCTTGCTCCGAACATTCTCGAATTACACAATTTTGGGTGTTTGAGGACCGCGGATTTGGGTTTCTATCAGGTGCTCAGTGTCTGGGATGAATCCGGGAGTGCTTATTAATGGATGACATTACGTGTTGATTAACCTGCTGAAGGGGTATCCGGAGGGAAAAACTGGTGTTTGCAGTTGTCAAAAAGCCACTTGTCGGTGAATTTGAGCACACACATTATGAGTACTGATCAGAAATACGATCTTGCGGTATTGGGAGGTGGGCCGGCTGGATATGCCGCAGCCATACGGGCCGGACAGCTGGGAAAACGCGTGGCATGCATTGAAATGGAGCGTGCCGGAGGCACCTGCCTTAACTGGGGATGTATCCCGACCAAGGCCCTGCTTAAAAGTGCCGAACTCTTTCGATCCATTCAGCATGCGGATGCTTTTGGAATTAAGGTGTCGCAGCCGGATTTCGATTTTTCTGCGGTTATGGATCGTTCGCGTGGAGTCTCCGATCGGATGGCGAAAGGAATCGAGTTTCTATTCAAGAAATCGAAGGTGGACTACATGGTTGGAAAGGGACGCATTGTTGCTCCCGGTATGATCGAGGTATTTGAGGGGGAAAAGCAGGGATCAATGGTTCAGGCCGATAGAATCCTGATAGCGACCGGATGCCTTCCGCGGCGGATTCCGGGGGTGGATGTGGATGGAAAGCGGGTTTTCACATCGAGGGAAATGTTGGCGAACCGGACGCTTCCAAAATCGTTGGTGGTTGTCGGAGCCGGCGCGATTGGCGTGGAGTTTGCCTATTTCTTCAACTCCTTCGGGGTAAAGGTGACATTGGTGGAGATGTTGGATCAGATCCTTCCGGTTGAAGATGCCGAAGTGGCTCAGGCCGTGGCCCGTTCTTTTAAGAAGCAGGGGATGGCCGTGCATGTTTCCACCAAAGTTGAGAACATCAGCGTTAAGAAACATTCGGTCTCCATGGACCTTGTATCAGGCGACAGCCGTGAGGTAGTTGAGGCGGATATGCTTCTGGAAGCCATTGGTGTGATCCCCAACCTCGATGGTGTCTTGTCCGGGCGGCTCAAGCCGGAGTTCGAAAGGGGCTATCTGAAGGTTGATGAGAGGTATGAAACCACCGTGCCGGGGGTCTTCGCGGCTGGGGATATCATTGGGCCTCCATGGTTGGCCCATGTTGCCACCTATGAGGCGGTTCAGGCCGTGAACGGGATGTTTGTCGATGGATTCAATCCCAAGAAGGTTCATCTCTTCCCGGGTTGTACCTATTGTATGCCACAGGTTGCCAGTGTCGGAATGACCGAGACGAAGGTAAAGGAATCCGGGGTTGAGTATAAGGTTGGGAAGTTTCCCTACTCGGCCTCAGGAAAAGCCGTCGCGGTTGATCAGACGGAGGGCTTTGTGAAGATCATCACTTCGAAAGCCCATGGCGAAATTCTGGGTGCCCATATTGTCGGATACGATGCCACTGAATTGATCGGCGAGTATGGTTTGGCCATGTCGATGGAAGGCACGGTGGATGACATTCACCACACCATTCATGCGCATCCGACTCTGGGTGAGATGCTTGGAGAAGCCGCAGGCGTGGTGCTCGGTGAGGCCGTTCATGTATAGTGGTCTGGATCTCGAAATGCCCGCCGTAACTTTCCACGAAAAAACCTGAAGAAATT
>Ga0209723_1005055_pt1 | contig 13995 bp, 12 predicted proteins | sample BiotimSIPDNA_2_FD_185750 | JGI IMG/M metagenome (GOLD analysis project Ga0209723, IMG submission 185750) | Anaerobic biogas reactor microbial communites from Washington, USA - Biogas_R2 time_0 SIP DNA (SPAdes) (version 2) | ecosystem: Engineered > Bioreactor > Anaerobic > Unclassified | place... | reverse complement strand
TTCTCATCAAAAAACCCTGCCTGAGCCAATACAGCATATAAGGCTGCACAGGCATGGCCCTTGCTCAATATAAAACGATCCCGATTGGTGCCCAAAGGATAATGGGCGTCATAGTTTAATACACCGCCGAAATACAAGACAGTTAAAATCTCTACTATAGATAATGAGGGAGATATATGACCCCCGCCCGCTTTGTTAATCATCTTAAAAATATTTTTTCTTATTCTTTTTGTTATGTTATCTAAAGATGTTAAATCGTAAGCTTTATTCATATTTGATCTCCTTCAGTTTCATCTATATAAAATTGACATGTCCGCTTGGATACTTGATCTGCTGGAGATAACGGTTTATTTCATCAAGCCGACACAGTTCTCGACACCCATCCAGATCCATACGGGCCACATGCTCTATTACCATCCTTCTTTTCTCTCCTTGCCATAACTCTCTGAAACCATTTTCTTTTAAATTGCCGTAACAAAAGCGATCATCGCCTACATAGGAAATACATGCATAAACATTGGCTTTTGCATCTATATAAGCCCAAAAAGGCAGGCCCCAGCAATGCTGGTATTGCCTTTGCTGATTCAGCTTTTTCATGGAAGCAGACCGGAAAATAATGCTGTAATCTGCTGTGCTCAGCTGATTCAGCTTTTCTTCCATAACAAGGAAAGCGCTGTAATCAAAGCCCTCATCTATCCGGGACCCGCTCTGCGGATGTTGGGAGTATGGTTTGACCGTAAAGTAATCTACTCCGATTTCCTTTAACTGAACCGCCAAACTGTACGCTTCATGAAAGTTATCCGGAATCAGCAAAAGCTGCACTCCTATGGTGGCTGTCAATCCGTTTCGTTTTTTAACCTCAACGGCATACCTAAGATTATTGAGGATTTTAGCGTAATCTCCACGTTTGCTCTTATGTATCTTCTGGTGGTTTTCATCGGAACCAGCGTTTAGGCTGATACGTATCCAGGTCAACGATTTTAAGCAATATTGGGCAACTTCTGGGGTAAATAGGACGCCATTGCTGGCCATCCCGACATCCATTCCTATGCCTCGGGCATAATTGATGATGTCTGGGGTGTGTTTGTTGATTAAAGGCTCACCCTCTCCACAAACAACAACACTTTTTACTCCATTCTCGTGCGACTCATCCAGTAACCTGATCATGAGGTCTCTTTCAAGCAGCTCCGGTACATAGTTTAGGTAGTCAAATGCGCAAAACACGCATCGATAGTTGCATGCTCCCGAAGGCGATATTTCGATAGTAAGTGGATATACATCACCCTTTTGCAGCCACTCCGCAATTCTTTCAGGATGATATATTAGCTTATGAGAATCTATTCGAAGATCATCTGCCATTTTCAGTAATCCTCACTATTTAATAATTTAATAGTGTTGCGAGGAATTTTAGAAATTCCGGTTTATTTGTAGCCCTGGAATTTCCAATCACATTGGCCGCTAATGCGCCGGCAATGTTGCCGAAAAAAGCCCCTATATCAAAAGGTAATTCCAGCCCGGCACATAAACTGCTTATTGCAAAAAAGGCGTCTCCGGCTCCTACCGTATCTTGAACATTCAATGTAAGCGCTGGTGCCTGGGTTGTATTACCATCTGCATCGATCGACATTGCTCCTAATGAACCAAGTGTAAGCCAACCCCCCCGGCTTTTCAAACGCTGCTTAAGTCTGGCCAACAAAAGAGGATACTCGGTAGAACGGGAGCTGCATGCTAAACTGATCTCTCTCTGATCCAATGTAAATACATCAGCCCGATCGTATTTTGTTATTAAATTCATACCGAAGTTTGTAGAATTGGTTTGACAGTTTAAGGCCATAAAATTGGATTTCTCCTGGATAATATCCATCGCCTTTTGATCCAGTGCACCATGCCCGTAATCAGCCACAATAACTACATCAAAAGCAGGAATTGTTTTTTCAAGTTTTTGATAAAAGACATTTCTATTTACTTTGTCGCTTTGTTCTTCCTCCATCAAGTAATTGATGGAAAAGAGCTTATCATATTCGTCCCTGATTCCCCGTTTTTCAATAAAGCGTCTTTTTCTGGTGGTCTGGAAAAATGGATCTATACATAGATCCAGAAACATATCCTTGCTCAGTTCATTTAACATCTGACTATGTATAGGGGCTTCCTGTCCGATTAAGGTGCATACGCTGACGTTTTTCGAAAAAGCTGCGAGATGCCTGGCTACAACCAGGGCTCCGCCCAAATAGGTTTCTTCTTTTAGATACCGACTTGATAGCCCTCTATCTTTAGACATTAAACCCATGACACTAGAAAACACATATTCATCTATTACGGCATCCCCAACTACCAAAACCTTGCGGACGGATAAATCCTCCACAATATTTTTAATTTCTGCAAAACTATATCTAGCCGCTAAATCTTGTGTATATTCCTTAACTCCTGGCGGAAATACTTCAAAGTTATGGTTCAACAGCTTGGTGGAACTAAAAACAATCCTATCATCGGTAAAATAAACGTCTCCGCCATATTCTCTGACCGCAGCTATTTCTTTTTCTATGTTCTGGGTTATATCTGCTTCGTAATCTTCATATTCCTTGCCCTTCACATAATAATCAGGTTTGATGTTCTCAATGATTTCAATAGCGGTTTCATTCTCAGACAGAACTACGTAATCTACACATTCCAAAGCCGCTAGTGATCTCATGCGTAGTTCATCCGAGAAGTAGGGACGTCCCGGTCCCTTATTCACATAGGGAGCAGCTGTAACGCTTATCACCAGGACATCACCTAATTGCTTGGCTTCCTCAAAATGGGCTATATGACCTGGATGCAGTAAATCGAAAACGCCATGGCAGTGGATAACTTTGTTCCCCTGACAGCGAAAAGTATCCCTTTTAGTTTTGAAGTCCTGCAGGCTTATTATTTTCAAATTTTCACCTCAGTTTCCCGATCTCTGTCGATCTGCCGCTTTAACCTAACTGCAACTTCCGCCAAAATTTGGGGAAAGAAGGTATCATAGTTTACTTTACTTCTTATCTTCTTTTGGGAATTTTTTATTACCTCTTTTCTTCTTTCTTCGTTTTCGAGATAATAATCTACTTTTCTAAATAAGTCCTCTTTGTTATAAAAAAAGACTATCTCCTTATCCTCCTCCAGAAATCTTCTGACATCCGCATAGTCATGCTGGGCAGGGATATTTACACCCATATATAACCCCCCGCTTAGAAAGGTTTCAAATACTCGCGGGTGTGCTGAAGCGACAGAATTGGTACCGATAACGATTTTACTAGCTTTTATGACCTTAGCCAGCTTTTCCCCGTTTTCCGCAACTCCTTGCGCATATTTGCTCAAGGTCGGGTGATTCAACCATGCCTTGCCCCAGAGTTTCATGTCATAGCCTTTTTCATGCAGCCATTCCATCGGAATTGAACGCATTATTACCCAGCCTACCAATTCCCTGAACTTGGACACGGTCGCATTTATATGTTCGTCGATCAGAGAAAGATTGTATTCCTGGCGATAACCTTCTAATAAGGTTCTGTATTCGTCATCACTATAGAGCCAGTCACCTGCATAGAATCTGTGATACAATCCTTCATAGGCAGCAGTATACAGTTTTTCCAGTGTCGAATAAATCGGACTGTCTCTTAACGTTTTCAAAAAGTTCTCCAATCCCTCCTTGGGGTTACCGGAATTGGAAAACAAACAAATATCGCATCCATATTCTCTTTGTTCTTCCTCTGATAAATCATACTCCCGGAATAATTCAGCATCAGGCACAATAATAGGACCCTCGATTATTCTCTCCTCCGGGTGACCCCTGGTCAGAAGAGACTGTTTGTTTGAAATCCATATATCAAGAATAAAGTCCAAATCCGTTGTTTTTTCCGCACTATCATAGGACATTCTTTCATATGGATCCATTGCCCAATTAAAATAGAGCATATTAGCAGGTATATAAGGATGTTGATAGCGGAAGTCATTGATCACAATAAATATATCAGGGTGAAAATCATTCAGTATCCTGAAAAGATCTCCACTGGTTACGCGAAACAAATTACCTTGTTCTCTAATAACTCGATTGGGTATCTGCAGACGGTTACAGGCCCGGGCCAGATCCCGGATATAGTATTGGGTAGCAGTCGATGCGAGGCCGGTAAAAAAAACTATGCGGGGTTTGCCGGATATGAGTCTATTGTAAAGATCCTGTTTGGACAAATCCGAGTAGTATTCGCTTACCTTCCTTTTGTTTTCCCAATATTCCTTATCATTTGCTAGTTTAATCGTCATGATTGTTTGAATTATATCGTCGTTATCATCCAGGTTAAGATAAACATCCGGTAATTTCACTTGTATATTTTCAAACCACCTGGATAACTCTGGCTTGCCAAATAAAAACACTACCCTTTCACTTTTGAGCAGGAGGCTAAAATCAAAGCACTGCATGTAGGGCAGTAATAGAGCAATGTTATCGTAATAGAGGTATAATGGGTCCTTCATCCAGGGAAAAATCTTATTATCTTTGCGATTCTCTATTTCAATTTTAAATATCTTTTTGAAATGATAGTAATTGCTTAGAAAAATAACCTTTCCCTCTTCGGCCCTGGTGTTCAGCGTATCCTGGGGATGGGGGAACATGATCTTTTCCATTTTCTTTGTCAAGATATCATATTTGTAGTATTCTTCATCACATTTCAATAGCAGGAAATCTAATTCGCTTACTTCTGTGCTCAATTCCGCCCGAAAATAAGGATACTCCCCTAAAATCCGACGATTCTTTTCATAATGTGCCCGATAGCTTGCGGCATGTGGATAATAAAACTCTTTTAGTAATATTTCTTCGTACAATTTTGCCGACACATCGTCCTGGCATAGCTTGATCAAATATGTCAGGGCTTCTTTTTTACGCTTCTGCTTTAACATTTTATTCACTTTTTTTTGTTCTGGCGTTATTTCACTTCTATTTTGAGCAGGTATGTCTATCCCCATGTTAACCTCCTGTTTACAGCTTTCGTTTTGTAAACTTAAATGAAAATTGAGGACTTGCCATCCCCTTTGGTACACTGTTTTTGCAACAAAACAAATACCTCCCGAAAGGAGACAAGTCCTCATGCAAAACAATGTATCAATTAGATGCCCAAGATGCAACAATTCTCATTCATTTTATCGCTACGGCAAGGATAAGTTTGGTTTCCAAAAGTATCTATGCCGTAAATGCCAGCATCAGTTTGTACCTGGTAGGTCGAGGCCTGAAAACGACTACCCTTGTTGTCCTGTTTGCGGCAGACCAAGCTTCCTGCACCATGACCATGAACATTACACAAACTTCCGTTGTTGTGACAGGAGCTGTAATCATTCTTTCTTTGTTGCCAAGCCAACCGTGATAGCTGCGCCATCTATGTCATCGCTGGCGGGCCGGACTGATTTTAAGCGTATGCGTTATCCTGCTCACATCATTATCACTGCTCTGTCTATGTTCTACCTGGGTAAAAACTCTTTTAGGAACATAGCCTTGATTATGCGGGTTATCTTCAATATCAAGGTCTCGCATACTACTATCGGCAACTGGTGTAAGTCTTTTGCCCCGATGTTTGATAACATGCGCTTGGAACTGATTTCATCCTTGGATTTCAATTCCGATGAGTGGCACGTTGATGAAACGGTTGTTAAGATAAAGGGCGTTAAATACTACATATGGTTTTTGGTCGATTCGGAAACTCGCTTTGTTATTGGTTTTCATCTCTCTCCCCACCGGGATTCCCCGCAGGCTTTTACCTTGCTCGACTCTGCCAAGGACTTGGGACAACCCCAAGCTATCGTTTCGGATCGTTACGCTGCTTACAAGGTACCGGTTAAATCAATCTTTCCATCAACTCAGCACATTAGGGTCGAATCCTTCAAGGATGACATCTCCAATAATCTTATTGAATCTTTCAACCACCAGTTCAAGGCCTGGTACAAAACTAAACAGGGCTTTAATTCTTACCTTTCAGCCAATAATCTCATCAGCACCTTCGTTTTCTTTTACAACTTTGTCAGGCCCCATTCTTCATTGAACGGCCATACCCCAGCTCAGGTTGCCGGCTTGAATCTGTCTAAGAAACAAAAACGAAAGTATTTGCTCGTGGCTTGAACCTTTTCTACGAAATCGGGTGCTATTCTTTCATGTTTACTTTACAGAGCCATCATATCAATATGACCAATAAAATAACATGAGGACTAGCAGGGTAATGCCGATAATGGCTCTTCAGCACAATTTACCGGTCAATTACCCCCGTTAAGTCCACACTTAGTTCTGGTTATCCCGATTTGTTTGTGATCTTATTTATCGATTGTCCTGCGGTTTAGCCAGTAATAGCCGGCAATAACAGCTGCAACAACCGTAAGGACTAGTGCTATCGTAGTCCCAGCCGTTTTGTTTTCCCCATTCAGCGGCTTCTTGGCTGGCCCAGCCTTATCTGAAGATATCCCTGTATTCACTGCATTATCTGAAGAAACGCCCAACACTGTTGGCAGAGAATTAGCAAAGAGCATAACTCCCTTTTCTGCTTCAGCTTTGGAGTTAGTATGGGCTCCCACTTCAATCAACATGGCCCGTGGGCTAAGATCCTGATTGTAGTCTCCCTTGCCCATATATATGCCATTGGAAAGCCCCGGGGCCTTGCGGTCCATTACTGCTTTCAGCCTTTTGGCAAATTCCAGATTTGTTTTCATATTGGGATTCTGCCGGCCGACAACCAGTTTTACCTTGGTTACTTTCTTGCCTTTTACCTCAGTCTGATATTGACTGGCAGGAACGGCATCCCGGTGGACATCAATAATAGCGTCAGGTTGTTTTTTTAGCAGACTGGTTGCCGTGCGTCGTGAACGATTATAGGCATTGATATCGTGAGGATTATGATTGTTTTGATTGTATACCACATTGAAGCCCAAGGATTTAAGCTTTTCGTTTAAAGCCTGCCCTACATCATAGATCCCACCATTTCCATTGATGCTCTCTTTCCCGTCAGAGGGTACGTAGGATTCGTCACTATGAGTATGGTAAAGAGCAATTGTCGGATTTTTACTGCTCACAACCGGCACGGAACTATTGTCAAATATCCAGGCCTTTTTATCGCTATCATAGTTCACCGTCGGCATGACCTCTTTGCCTTTATATACACAGCGAGCGGTATTAGTGATCACTTCTTTGACCATATATCTTGAATTATCGGCACTGATATATTCATCACCTACCGAAACCACCGTTGCGGTCTGCAGTATGACATTGTTCTTCTCATCGATCAGTGTCATATACTTGCCGCTGGGCATCTCGTCTTCAGCATATACAGTGAATACAAAACTAAAAACCAGCAGCATGCTAAGAACTAATGCAATTCTTATAATTCTTTTACTCATCTTCATCGCTGTCACCTTCTTTATGAATATCATGCAGGGGTTTATGCGCCGGTTCAGGTTCTCGCAAGTTTTTAACCAATTCTTCCGGTCTCCCTTCACTCTCCGGGCCACCTTGAATTCTTTCCAGGGTCTCACCAATAAATTCAGCCAATAGGACAGCTAACAAGCCGGACAACACCAATGAATCAAAGGCTCCTGCTCCTCCTACATGTACGGTTCCTCTCACCCCAGTACGTACTAAATAGATGTATTGACCTACATCCAGAGACAGAACGCCTATCACTGCAGCAAAAAAGGCGCCTCTTCTCGATCTGCCTGCTAAATAGCCAACGATACCGGCAACGATAGGATAAATATATATGGGATCGATGAAAATATTCTCTGGTTCTGCGCCCAGGTAACGGGCGGCTAAAAATAGTACAAGTCCGGTTACTGCCGCTGCAATAATAGCTCTGGTTCTTTCCATCCAGGTACCAGCCGCAAATAGGACGTAAAAGGCCAGAATCACTGCTATTATTCCACCCAAGTTGATAGTAATCCGTCCGGTTATAGGTATGTCAATAAAACTACCGATTATCATGGCAGCGATGACCGCCAGGGCAGATTTATCGGTTAGGTGCAAACGGTCTAGGACCCGATGGGCTACCCCAAAATAAATCAACACTGAAATAATCAAAAGGGCAACCAAGCCAAAAGGAAAACTGCTCATCCCTGTAACATCCTTTCTATCGAAATTCTTTTTGTTTAGGATGACCATTGGCAAGGTCTTTTATGTAGTAGCAAAATAATTGAAAAAGTCTGCCTGATAATGAGCTGGGTTCAGTTCATTATCAGGCAGACTTGTTTATTACTATCTGTGAATCGATCGGTAAATCGATATGGTCACTGCCGGCTAGACCACCTTAGGGGATCAATTCCCCTCGCCCTCAACCATTCGGCCGTGAATCCGGTAATGATCAACGGATGCTGTTTTATCTCTTGCAGGTCTTTTGCCGCATTCATTAAGAATACAGCTTTTAAAGAATAAAGAAATTCATCTGTCCAGCTATTCAGCTTATCTATACCTTCTCGTAAAAATATCTTCAAAAGTGGCCCAGCTATGCCGACCAGGTCGGCACCCATAGCCAGTGCACGGGAGGCATCCAGTGACGTACGGATTCCCCCCGAAGCAATTACGGTAAGCGGAAGACCAAGACTGCAGATCTCGCCCAAACTGGCTGCACTAGGGATCCCCCATTCCAGCATTTCACTGGAATGACTGCCTCGACGCTGTGTCTCGATGGAGATAAAATTTGTGCCCCCGCTGCCACCTATATCAAAGTACCTTACGCCACAGTCATATAGTATACTTACACTCTCCCGGGACAAACCAAAGCCAACTTCCTTGGCAATCACCGGTACCGGGCTTTCATTAACGATGGCTTTTACATTATTCCTGACACTTCTGAAATCTCGATCTCCTTCGTGCATGGCTAATTCCTGCGGTATGTTGAAATGTAGCTGCAGGGCATCTGCCTCTATCATATTAATCGCTTTCAATGCATCACTGACACTGCTATTAGCCCCCACATTGGCAATAATCAAGCCGTCAGGATTTATCTCTCTTACAACTTTAAAGCTGTCTCTCAATCCAGGATCATCAAGCGCAATAGTCTGAGAACCTACTGCAATGGCTAAGCCGTATTTCTGGGCCAATTCTGCCAGACCACGGTTTATCCTCCGAGCTTGTTCTGTACCGCCAGTCAAGGCATTAATTATAACCGGATAAGACAATTCTTTGCTAATAAAATGTAAGCCAAGGTTTATATCTTCCATATTGAGACCTGGCACTGACTGGTTGATGAGATGCAGGTCAGAAAAACCTGTATTCAAGGGGCCATCTTTGGTTTTGGATGCGATATCGATATGATCAGTTTTTCTTTGATCGCGAATTACAACAACCTCCCCGCCATACTCCTGGCATGTTCCAATGCCTGCGGATCATTAACATTAAATAGTTGCTCATGCAAAGGACCGAAAAGCCTTAGTTCTTGTTCATCAATAATCATTGAATTCAGGTCTTCCTCAACTATTCGGGTAAGTTTGAGCCGCTTGTCCTCCAAATAGTTTTGGAAAATTGGCAGACACTTTTTTGAGTATACAGCGGCTGTAGGCTGGAGTGTAGAATTCATACGGGTCACCACACTGTCATAATCACCAATTAGACCGATCATATGATCCACCATTTTCATATTTATAAAGGGCATATCACACCCCAATACAAATACCGGATCGAATAAAGCTCGCTCTAGCGCAGCATGTATTCCGGCCACCGGTCCGAGATAGGGAAATATATCCTGATATATCGGAAGGCCAAAACGGTGAAACAGATATGGTTCATTGCTGATAATGATTGTTTCCTCAAAACGGCGGGTAAACTTGTCGATGATGATTTCAATTACCTGCTTCCCGCCGATTTCGGCAAACGCTTTATGAAATTTCATGCGGGTGCTTTTACCACCAGCCAGTATGGCTCCAGTCGTCTTCATAATACTATCCTGCAATTATTTCAACTTTCCTTATGCTCTTGTAATTAAACTCAATGACACGAGGCCTGAGCAAGCTAATCACGCATTTGTGATATGAAAAAGGCTGCCGCCGGCAGCCTAAAAATTCATACCTCATCCCCCGCTAGTTCGTGCACTACATGAAGAACAATTATCGGATACAGGAGCCGATTTGCCTGCCGCTCCCGTATTAAAAAGGGATAACATCTGTTTTATATTGTTCGATTTGCATTCCGGGCATGTGGCTTTCGCTTTATCAGCATTAGAAATCATCAAGTCAAACTTCCTGCCGCACTCCTGACACTGAAAATCAAAAATAGGCATTTTACTACCTCCTTGTGTGGCTCGTAAAACTGCTATTCTCCTTCCTGCTGATCCAGGTATTCTTCCACTTCTTCTTTTTCCTGGTCTTCGATTAAAGCGCGTATGGAAAGGCCTACTCTCTTTTCATCCGGGTCAATGCTAAGTATCTTTACCATTACCTTTTCGTTGATTGAAACTACGTCTTCGGGCTTTTCAATTCTGCGATTGGCCAACTGTGAAATATGAACCAATCCATCCACACCGGGATCCAATTCAACAAATGCACCAAAAGGCGCTGTTCTAACCACTGTACCTTCGATAACGTCGCCCTCATTATATTTTTCAACAAAATTCTGCCAGGGGCTCTTCAAGAGTTTTTTGCGGCTAAGCGATACTCTTTCTTTCTCACGATCAAGACCGAGGATGTATACTTCTACTTCGTCGCCTTCATTCATGATATCAGAAGGATGGTCAATCCTCCTGTGGTCCATCTCCGAAACATGGAGCAATCCTTCGTAACCACCCAGATCAATGAATGCACCATAATCAACCAGGCGCTTAATCTTACCGGTTCTAGTTTGCCCCTCTTCGATGTTCTCCCAGAAGCTCTTTTTCAGTTTATTTTTCTCTTCGGCTACCAGATCCTTACGTGATAATACCACCTGAGAACCGCGCCGTTTATTGCGATTGAATTCTATTATTTTGAAATTGAGTACTCGACCGATGTATTCCTCCAGATTCCTGGCATAACCGTCTTCTACATGGGAAGCCGGCAAGAAGGCGACGATTCCTACGTCTACTAACAAACCGCCTTTTACGCTGTCAGTGACCGTACCATCTATTGTCTTGCCTTCCTTGTAATATTCCTCTAAACTATCGAGAACCTTTTGCGAGTCCACCTTTTTCTTGGACAAAAGAATAGTCCCGTCATCATCCCATTTAAGGACCAGTACTTCGATCTCATCACCGACTTTAACCAGATCCTTGCAGGAATCAATATCCTTTAAGGACATTTCGCGCTGGGGAATGATTCCCTCTGATTTTCCGCCTACATCGACCATAACTTCATCATCCAGAACCTGAATAACACGTCCGGTCAATATGTCCCCTTTGCTGGGAGTTGCAAAATCGGCCATTTCAGCTTCCATTTTTGCAAATGACTCTTCCTGCTGCCCCTCTATGTTTTCCTGAACCGGATCTTGCACTACGTTTTCCGCTTCAGCCTGTTTTCCCGTTTCTGCCTGGTTGTTTTCCATTTCCGTCATCCTTTCCACTACCTCCTTAATAATCCAATCCGGAGTTGAAGCTCCAGCTGTAATACCCACTTTGGCGGCATCCCGGAACCATTTAATATCAATATCGCCAGAACTCTGAATCTGATAAGTATTAACTCCGGTATCCAAACACTCTTTGTAGAGAGTGGCTGTATTCGAACTCTTACTGTCACCGATCACCAGCATTACGTCTACCTGGCTGCAAAGATCGCGGGCAGCCTTCTGCCTTAGTCTGGTAGCGGGACATATGGTATTGAAAACCCTCAGCTCTGGACACTTGCTTTTTAAGGCATCAACTACTCGTTCGAATTTCTTTTCATCCTTGGTAGTTTGAGAAACTACGGCCATTTTAGCGCTGATTTGCAGATCACATATTTGATCAGGGTCGTTGACCACAATGGCCTGTTCATCACACCAACCTATCAGGGCTTGTACTTCTGGATGATCCCTGTCTCCAAAAACAACTATATCATACTTTTCACTTAACGATGCCACAATTTCATGAACCTGCTTTACCAAGGGACAGGTGGCATCCTTTACAATCAAACCCAGCGTATCCGCATCAGAGATTACGCTAGGCGTCACCCCATGAGACCTGATAATGATCCCCGCCGGAATATCCTTTATGTCTCCCAGGGAATCGACCGAATCAATACCATAAGCATGAAGGTAATCGATCACTGCTTGATTATGGACCAGCGGCCCCAGGGTATACCATTTCCGATCATCGGTAAAACAGTCCCGGGCCATATCAACTGCACGTTTGACGCCGGAACAAAATCCAGCTTTGTTGGCCAAAATGGTATGCAACTAACTACACCCCATAATATATGCGTAAACCAGTTCTATCATTGTTCCAGCAACAGGTTTATCTCATTCATTATCGAAACGCTGGCTTCCTGCAATACAGCACTGCTTATCTTTTTCCCCAGGTATTCGCTCAGATTTATCGGATCGCCCACTCGAACCAGAAGTGGCTTGAACCAACCCAGCGGGAAGGTGTTCTCAGTTCCTATACAGGCTACTGGTACCACTGGAGCCCCGGATTTCAAAGCAAACATAGCGACACCGGTCTGAACGATAGCATCCGGATATAGCTTTTTTCTGGCGCCTTCCGGAAAAATCCCCAGTATATTTCCCTGTTTCAGAAGATCCAATGCATAGCGTATGGTCTTGATGTCCGTTGAACCACGCTTAACCGGGAAAGCATTCAGCTTAGTTAATATTATAGACATTATGTCGTTATCAAACAACTCGGCCTTGGAAATGAAATGAATGGGTCTTTTAATAGCTACACCCACCAAAACCGGGTCCCAGTTGCTCATATGATTGGCCGCAATTATTACTGGTCCCTTTTCAGGTAGCTTATGTAGTCCCTCCGTTTTCAAACCCAGGACTGTTAAAAAAACTTTGCAAATAGCCCGGGCTATTCTATACAGCATATCCAGACCCCCTAATAGTGTCCAGTATGAGGTTCATTAAGTCATCAATAGTCATGGAACTACTATCAATAACTATAGAGTCAGGTAATATCTTGAGAGAGCCAACCTCTCTGTTGGCATCGCTTTTATCTCGTTCTTCTATCTCTATTTTAACCTTCTCCAATTCATGACCGAGCCCAGTTGCTGTTAGTTCAGCCTGCCTTCTTCTAGCCCTTTCCTCAATGCTGGCGGTCAGAAAAAATTTATACTCTGCTTCCGGCAATACACATTCGCCGATATCACGTCCATCCATAACTACAGAATTATTAGATGCCATATGCTGTTGTTGGCGGACCATAATACGTCTGATCTCAGGGTGGGACGCTACTTTGGAAACAGCGGCATTGACTTCGTGGGATCTGATTGCAGAGCTGACATCCTGCCCGTCACAAAAGACCAGTTGATGACTGGAACCTTGTCTGAACTCGATGTGCGTATCTCTGGCCAAGTTAGTGAGTTGCCCGGCATCAGCCAGGTCAACCTCGTTTTTTATCGCTTTCCAGGTAATACACCGATACATGGCACCGGTGTCTATATATACAAAACCCAATTTGTCTGCCAAGCGTCTTGCAATAGTACTCTTACCGGCTCCGGCCGGTCCATCAATAGCTATCTGCATTCTTCATTCACCCAGTATAGAATTCAATTAATTTTAGCATACCTAATGGTCAGGTAAAACCTATAATCCATATGATAATTAGGTTATTGGCATTATCGCATGTACTCACATGAAATGCTATGTCGATCTGTTATTTTAGGAAAGATGCTTTTAGTTAGGGTTTATTTTAACTTCGTATCGTATTCAGCAGATCCCAAAATTCCGGGAAGGAAATACTGACTGCATCAGTACCCATGATTTGTGTATCTGACTGTAGACACATGGCGGCAACAGCAAGGCTCATAGCAATTCGATGGTCGCCATGGCTTTGAACCTGAGTATTTTCGGATTTATTTTCGCTCAACGCAGGATTACCTTGAATTACAAAACCATCTACCAGCTCTTCTATT
>Ga0209723_1005051_pt1 | contig 14010 bp, 8 predicted proteins | sample BiotimSIPDNA_2_FD_185750 | JGI IMG/M metagenome (GOLD analysis project Ga0209723, IMG submission 185750) | Anaerobic biogas reactor microbial communites from Washington, USA - Biogas_R2 time_0 SIP DNA (SPAdes) (version 2) | ecosystem: Engineered > Bioreactor > Anaerobic > Unclassified | place... | reverse complement strand
TTTAGCAGAATTACATCGTTAGTTGATTTGTTGAGAACCCTATTGTTAACTTTTGAGTAATTAAATCTCTCTGTTTCATAAACATCAAGCCGGAAGTGCTTTGCTGTAAATTGCGCGACATTTTCCTGATTTCGTTTTTCCACCAATAAGTGGATCGTAACGTTATTTAGATCGGTGTATTTTTCAATTGAGTCAATACACTCTCTAATATTGTCAGGGTTTTTCCCTACACATATTGCGATATCAACTTCAGGCGTGCAAGGCAAAGCAGTTGCTTCCAAATAACTCCATTTCACATCTGGTAATGTTTGATCAATCGGCTTGTTCACAAGGTCCGCACTTAAGGACTGAATTCTTCCTTTGGGAGTAGCAGTCTCATTCATACTCACCATTCTTTGATAATTGAGCAGTGTATTAAAACTACTTCCTACAACCTCTGGACTTTTTTCTACACGTGACTCTTGTTTGAATTTGCCGCTGGGATTTCGATTTTCACGAGCTCCGTAACGAATAAAGTGAACAAGAGGATTGATTCTTTTCGCCCTTACATCTGGATTGGTGGATAAGTAATAGGTCGTACTAAAATATTCAGAAGGATCTCTCCCTTCAATCCAGCCAAAACGAACGTAATGTGATATTGGGTCAATATCCGATTCTCTCACATCTTTATATTTGGTTAGATAGAACACAGGGTCAAACAATTCGCTTTTCTTGATTGTCTGAACATCCCTTAAGAATCTTATGTAATTTTTCAACCCAACCTGCCTTTTATTGCATTCGTTATCTTGCGCATTGGCCTTGTAATTGTCCAACTTTTAGATAGCATAATTTTACTAATGGTGATTTCCAGTTCATCGATTTTGAGTTGTTTGGCAGCCAATTGTTGATTTAGAGCTTCAATTTTACTGTTCGCATATTGCAAGTCACCTATCATTCTGTCTACACGCAAATTAAGCTTGCAAATCTCTTCATTCGCGGCTGCTTTTTGCTCTTCCAAGACGTCTATTTGCCAGGATTGAGTCGCAGTTTTGTTATTCAATTCGTTTATCTGATCTTGTTTGTCTCGAATTTCCTTCTGCTGTGTAATGACTTGTTCCAAAGAATCAAGCAGATCGTTCCGGTTTACTGTTGGTTTAGCTGAAGCGGCCTTGGTTTGTGAATATGCTTCAAGCCACTCATGGGCATGCGTACTGATCAGCCAATTCGCCCTAATACTTTCCTGTGAACTAAGAAGGATTCTTTGTCTGAGCTCCGGGTTGTTGATTAACTCTTTGATTTTTTCATACCACTGTTCTTCTGATTGTGCCAATAAACCTTCACAACCCTCATTGATAATGTCCGAATATGGTGGCAAATCGGCATAAACACCCGGAATCCCCATGGCACTATATTCAAAGAACTTGATGGCGCTCTTGCTGCGATTAAACGAATTATCGCATAACGGGGCAATTGCTATATCAGCCTGAATTTGACCCATACAAGACACAAACATTTCATAATTGAATGTCTGCACGGGCTGATGAGTTACTTGGGTCAGTTTTTCTAATCCTGTTGGGGGTTCAATCCCATAGAAATGAAACTCGATCTCTGCTCCAAACGATTCGGCAAGTTGAAACAACGGTTTTGAGATTGATTCAAGATCAGGGCGATGGCTAGCTGTACCCATATAAAAAATTCTTACCGGATCGCCAGGTGAGCTTGACCGCAGCAGACGAAAATCCCACAATTGGTCATCGATGTAATTCGGTAATACCCAAACATTCGGATTAAGCTTCTGAACAGCCTTTTTGAGAGGCTCTGTAGTGACAGTCACACCATCAACATCGAGAAGAGCATGAAGAAATGCAGGAAGTCCACTGGCGTAATAGGTAGAAATCCGGTCGGGATGATCAGTTGGAAGTGCTAAAAGATCGTCATCCAGATCCATAACAACCGGTTTTCCTACCTCTCGCGCCTTGTTTATTACTGACTTATAAGCATCAAAGTGAGTAGAAAAATCTCTTTGAAATAGAACAAGGTCGCAGTCCTGAATAATACTTAAATCGATACCCTGTTCATTAACACCACTATGTACTTGTATGTCGGCATATTTGAGGGGGTTAAATATGCGGTAGTGTTCAAGCGCTGAAATGCCTACACTGTAAGAATAAAAGGCAATTTTCTGAATCAAAGATGCTCCTTTGAAAAGATTTTAATGCAAAATCTTCTCCCTCCAATGCCAAAATTTTTATTGACACGCGTTTCTCCTAACTCCCAACAGAAGTCTACAGAAGAACTTAAGCTTATCACATTTACTATTCAACAAACATATCTTTTTATGCCCAAGTGAACATTTACGTATGCCATTTTATTCTTCATGGTCAGCGTTCTTTCTACCCCTAGAACCACTTATTTAATTGATGGTCTCGGGGCTTTAGTTAGACCAACTGAATAATTCACGTTAAGGTAAAGTATAAAACTCTGACCCAGAAGTGTTAAGCCCAAAGAGATTGTTCGACATGTAGTGCCATTACTTTGGATTAAGTACTTGCAGCTGTAAATCTCTTGGAGAAAATTGAGGTGAAATATCTATTCAAAACTCTCAAGCTTATCCGTTCAAGGAATAAACCACTGTTCAAAGAATCCATTCCAATTAAGTACAAACTTTATTGGACCCGAATATAAGAACAACGTTGTTGTTATAAAGGCAATAATGAGTTGACTTCGTGAATTACTTATGTTCTCAATAACCCAGGATATGATCAGGTAAACAAAACCAATAACAGGGAATAAATAGCGACCCTGAATTGAAAAATGGGCATAATCATAAGCAAGTTCAGTTTTAATGTTTATTATGAAGACAATGGTTGCATAAAAAATCGTTATAGCAAAAATGTATGGCCATTGGTTTTGCAACTTTTTTATGTGCCGAGCTGCCAACAAAATTATTAATATATAGTAAGCTTGAAAAAAAGAAATGATGTGTTTTGGGGCATAGTTATTGTGAGCTAAGATTCCATAGATACTTTTTAGAATCAAATAATTCCAGGAGTCAAAAAAATATTCCAGTGGGGTTGGCCCACCCTGTTTGATACTTTCATATAGATTAGGGCTTTCCGGATCTGCAAACCTAACGGCACGTTGATGAAATGGGCTTAATTCACATTGGGTTTTAGTAAATAATTCATTGCAATCAGGGGTTAAATCGCGATAGACAATAAGGTTGTGACCATAGAGATACACGTTGGCAAAGAGCACAATCGCAACTAACGAAATCAGAATAAGATTTTCTTTTAGCTGTAATTTGGGTAATTGAGCCCGCTTAATTGATATGAAAACCAACCAAGATATAACCGTAACGAAGGCAAACGGTGTAATTGGATATTTAACCAAACTTCCAAGTCCGACCATAAGAAGAAAAAGAATTGAACTTCGCCAGAAATTAATCAGTTTGAATGCACGGATTAAGAAGTAAGCAGCCAAAAAACAAAACATGATCGCCATAGGGTCATAGCTTACAGCACCACTTAAAAATACAAACATCAAGGTATTCGACAGCAAAAATATTGGCAAGAGTTGCAGCCACTTATTTTCTATCAATAATTTGTTAGTCTTAAAAAGAAACCACATACTTAATGTTGAGTAGATAACACTCAACATGCGCAGTCCTTGAAGTGCTTGCCAATCTGTAAGATTTGGTTTTATCCAGTGCATCACGGTGTACGCCCTGGCAGAAATCCAATAATAGAGATATGGGTTGTCTTTTATATACCAACCTGTCTTTAGCGTACTTTCGCTATCTAATGGTTTTCCCAGGGTGGTTGCATATTCTTTCACAAACAAAAAGTGATTGTGCTCATCTGGAGCAATGGAAGTATTAAGTCTTAGAGCAACAAAGATCGATGCAAAGCAAAAGAATACAAGGATTACCAGTACCCATGTATTATTGTTAATTTTCGCGGAAACACGAATTTGATCCAATTAGTTTATCCCTGTCAATAAATAAAATGTAATAGCTTTGGAAACGCTACATACGATAAATATTCAACATGAAGATAATAATACCCTTATTCTCATAATCTTGGGCAAATAAACCATGCTATTTTCCCTTACTAACAAAACCTTTAGTTTGATAGGGTTAGCCCATGCCTAACAAATAAATTTCTATAGGGCTAAGTTTTAGTAGATTTATCATTCCATCGAACATACAAAACTCTCAAATGACAGCGTGTAAACTAAAAATGTAATTCCATAGTGAAAATGGAATTATTCCTGCTGGTAGTTTTAGGGCTCATGCCAAATTCAAGCAACTTGGGGTTAAAACCTATTCACAGGCATTTTTTTAAGCTTCTTCCAATCTCTTTCAGATCAGTCCGTTTGTTTATTTTTTTGACATACTCAATCAGATGTAAAAATCATTAGAACACGATCCCATTCTCTTTGATTTGATTATTTTCATAACCTCATCTTGCTAAGTATTTGGGATCGTGTCCAATAAGTATTTTGAAACATATATTACTTTATTCGAATGACTCCTACTCCATAGTAGATTTTTGGTGTTCCCAACGGTGCCAACCATCAAACTTTTCGTCGATGATTTTCTTTCCTTCACCAGGATGCAAAATCCCAAGTAATTCCAAGTCAGCATCAACCATAATTCTCACCAGCTCGTGGAATTTAACCTTCGGCTCCCAACCAACTTTTAGCTTAAATTTTGTTGGATCTGCAAGAAGATAGTCCACCTCAGTCGGCCTGAAATAACGCGGGTCGATCTCAACATACTTATGCCAATCCATCCCTGCATAACCAAAAGATTCATCAAGGAACTCTCGAATTGAATGCGATTCACCCGTGCCAATGACATAATCACCAGCCTCGTCTTGTTGCAACAACAGATGCATGGCTTCAACATATTCCGGCGCGTAACCCCAATCACGCTTTGAATCCAGGTTTCCTAAAAATAATTTGTCCTGTAAACCTGCCTGAATGGCAGCCAATGCTCTAGTTATTTTCCTCGTAACAAATGTCTCCCCGCGACGAGGGGACTCGTGATTGAACAAGATTCCATTGCTGGCAAAGAGATTGTAAGCTTCTCTATAGTTAATAACCATCCAGTAGGCATAGAGTTTAGCTGCTGCATAAGGGCTTCTTGGATAAAATGGCGTTTGCTCGTTTTGAGGTGGTTTGGCAGCCCCAAACAACTCACTTGTCGATGCCTGGTAAAACTTGATATCTTTATTAACCCTTCTCACAGCTTCTAGCACACGCGCGGCACCAACCCCAGTCGTATCTGCAGTGTATTCCGGCATCTCAAAACTGACTTTCACATGACTCTGGGCAGCTAAATTATAAACTTCTTCAGGTTTTACATCGTAAATAACGTCATCCAACACCCCTGTAGACCCTAAATCTCCGTAATGCAAGAATAGTTTTTCTCCATTAGTGTGAGGATCTTTGTAAATATGATCGATTCTCCGGGTATTGAATGTTGATGCGCGACGGATGATGCCATGAACTTCATATCCCTTGTCAAGAAGAAGTTCTGCTAAATACGAACCGTCTTGCCCTGTAATCCCGGTAATAACTGCCTTTTTCATAAATTTGTTTCCTTTTCAATGTTATACAATTCGTGATCAACCATCATTTCAATCATTTGTTTAAAAGTGATCGTCGGTTGCCATTCTAATACATGTCGAGCTTTTGAGGAATCCCCTACCAAAGGCATTGACTCATCTGGCCGAATATATCGCTCGTCAACTTTCACATATTCTTGATAATCCAGATCAAGATAGCCGAAGGCGGTCTCGCACAAATCTCTAACCGTGTGCAACTCGCCCGTAGAGATAACATAGTCATCTGGGGTTGGTTGTTGTAACATCAACCACATTGCCCTAACGTAGTCCTTGGCATAGCCCCAATCTCTTCTTGCATCAAGGTTGCCAAGAGAAATAGAATCAATAAGACCCTTTTTAATATGAGCCGCCGCCCGTGTGATTTTGCGGGTCACAAACTCGATCCCCCGCCTGGGAGATTCATGATTATACAAGATGCCGTTACAGGCGAACAAACCATAGTTCTCTCGATACAATCGAGTCAGATGGTATCCCGTCAATTTTGAAACACCATAAGCTGAGCGAGGATTAAAAGGTGTTTTTTCATTTTGAGGAAAGTAACTAGCATTTCCAAAAAGCTCAGATGAACCAGCAAAATAAAACTTGCAATTTGGAGTGAATTGATTTATTACGGATAGAACATTATGGGTCCCATTAATGTTGACATTAAAAATTGAGAATTCATTTTCTAAATTAAAGGAAACAAATGAGGCTGCCGCAAGATGATAGCATTCATCTGGTTGTACCCTTTTAAAAATTTCCATTAAAGATGGATAAGCTTCGATTGAACCTGTATGAAGCCGAACTTCATCCAGCACGTTTGTAAGTTTTGAAAATGATTGATCGGGCGTTTCATATTCAATCTGCAGAACAATACCATGAACCTCATACCCTTGATTGAGTAACAGTTCCGCAAGATAGGAGCCATCTTGGCCGGAAATCCCTGTGATTATTGCTTTCTTTTTCATTTAGCCTTTCTTTATTAATTCCCCATGACAGTTTATTCATTAGATGATATATTTACGCGAGGAGATATCAATGTTCGATTTTAATCAATTTTACCGCACTTTTGAAGACAAATATCGGGGGAGCGCTGAGATGATTACAAATCGACAGCGCTTTTATCTTCCGTTTATCTTGCCCTTAAAAGAAGTACATTCCCACAATTTTGCAGTTGATCTTGGCTGTGGGCGTGGTGAGTGGGTCCACATATTGGCAGAGAACGGTTTCTCTCCAACTGGCGTTGATATAAACGATCTCATGATTGACAATGACAATCATGAGGGGGTTGTTTATAGGAACAGTGACGCTTTAGAGTTTTTACAAACCTTACCGAACGAAAGCCAGAGCCTGGTCTCGGCTTTTCATCTGATCGAGCACGTTCCTTTTTCTTACCTGACGGATCTTCTCAATCAAGCTCAGAGGGTGTTATTACCTGGTGGATTGCTGATACTTGAAACCCCCAATCCTGAAAATGCTAAAGTTGCGACAGAATCTTTCTATCTCGATCCTACCCATTTACGACCCATTCCCATGCAGTTCATATCATTTCTGGTAGACTATATCGGTTTTAAGAGGCAAATCATCGTTAGATTGCAGGAACCAGCTAGTTTGCTCGGGGGGCGGATAACCGTTGGCGATCTCTTTGTCAATGTTAGCCCAGATTACGGGATTATTGCCCAAAAAAAGGGGTCGAAGAAAATTCTTGAAAAGTTTGATGCACCATTTGGTCAGTCATACGGGGTCTCTTTTGCTAATCTATCAAAGGCTCTTGACGAACAAACCCTGGCAGATTTTAAAAAGATTGAAGGCGCTCTCAACGACGAAATTTCTAAAGTCAACATGGCTATTTCGGATAGGTTAAGTAAATTGGATGATAAATTCACAGAAGATATATCATCATTAACGGATAAAACCACAATAAGCAATATATCTGTTGTGGAAGGGTTGAGCGATTTAGATCGAAAATACAAAGAGGAAATTTCAATATTAACAAACAAAACCATCAAACAGATGAAAGGCTCTTCCGCTGAAATAAAAGGTTTTATAACTTCTCAATTTGGCGCTATTTTTCAAGAATTCCAAAATCAGATACCTGAGATAATCGAGCAATACACGGAAGTTTCAAAGAAAGTTGTAAATTACGAAGGAACAATTGAAAACCAGCTACAGAATATTCAGAGTCTAAAGAACCAAATTGGTGACCTAGAAAAACAGAAGCAAATTCTGGAATCAAAAATCCAAAACTCCATCAAAGATCAGCAAGCTGTGGTTGATGAACTAATGGGCGTATACTCCAGTAAATCTTTCCGGCTGACACGGCCATTAAGGATTATTGGCCGTGTCCTTAGGAAAATCTTTGGAAACTCACAAGAAAAGAGTATCAACAGGGATGAGTCCTTGATTGAGACCGAGATTTCTCTAGCTATCGATGAGGGAGCTGTTGCTCGGGATAAGCCTGATTTAAACCTTCTAATTAACGAATTAAGCCAACCCCCTTACGCGATGGACAGTGCAGTAGAATTAGACAATACTATTGAACAAATCCGGACAGCTTCGCTCAGCAAGGACATATCATTCTCGAGAACAAGGGGGCTAAATTAAGATGAAAATTGCTGTAGTCGGAACTAAATCACCATCTGGAACAATCGGCGGGGCTGAATCATTTTATAAAGGATTGGTTGAAACCATCCAACAGCACGGCCACCAAGCCGAATTAATCTGTCCAATTTGTGATGAAACCAGTTTTGAGGGTATCCAAAAATCTTATGTCGATTTCTACGACCTCGATCTAAGAGAATTTGATGGGGTTATTTCGACAAAAGCTCCAGCACACATGATTCAACACAAAAATCACATTTCTTACATGCAACACAGTATCCGTGTTTTCTATGATATGTTTTATGAGGAATATAAGAAGCCCTCATCTCAACAGTTTGAGCAAAGACAATTAATAACAAAGCTAGATACTCTGGCATTTCATTCAAAAAAAATAAGGAGAATCTTTACCATCGGTAATGAAGTTGCTCTTCGGCTTAGACTGTATAATCAAGTGGATTCCGAAGTACTATACCAGGGCTTATATAGAGACAATTTTTACGAAGGAAAGTTCAAACACGTCTTTTTGCCAGGTCGTCTGCATCGCTGGAAGCGACAATGGCTTCTCATAGATGCGATGAAATATGTTAAGTCACCAGTTAAATGTTTTATTGCTGGAACTGGCGAAGATGAGAACAATTGTAATGTAAGAAACGGCAGTAATGAGAAAGTTGAATTTTTGGGGAGAATAACTGAAACAGAGATGAGATCGTATTATGCAAATGCATTGTGTGTGCCTTTCATCCCATTACACGAAGATTTTGGATTGGTAACTTTAGAATCTTTTCGGTCGGGTAAACCTGTTATCACCTGCGTTGATTCTGGTGAACCTACATATCTCGTAAAACACGGTAAATCGGGATTTGTATGTAATCCAAACCCGCAAGAGATTGCTCAGAAAATTGATCTGCTTTACGAAAACAAACAATTAGCTTACAGGCTAGGTCAACAAGGAAAAGTAGACACACTGAACATAACATGGGACAAACCGGTCGAAAGACTATTAGAATCATTGGGGGGAAGCAAAAAATGAACGAAGAAGATAATCATCTTGGTTCAGAAAAACCAAAAATCCTGATACTTGATATGCAACCAATTGATCCCCCTGTAGGTGGTGGACGAATTCGGTTGCTTGGGCTATACCACAATCTTAATGAAAATGAATCACTCTATATTGGCACCTATGACTGGGATGGAGAAGCTTTTCGTGACCATCTTCTAAGTGAGTCATTAAGAGAACTTAACGTTCCACTATCCCAACGACATATCAACGCCGCACTTGAGCTTAAAAACAAAGCCAATGGAAAAATTCTCATAGACACAACTTTTCACCAGCTTGGTCATTTATCACCTGATTACGAGTACTATGTGCGCAGCCACATGCGCAACGCTGACGTTTTAGTTTTCTCTCATCCCTGGGTCTATCCTTTGGTGTCTGATGCGATCATAGAAGGTCAAGTTGTTGTTTATGATTCGCAAAATTTTGAGGGCGGATTGCGTAAATCATTATTGGACGATCAAGGGGGCATTGGAACTGCTGTTGTTGATGAGGTGTTTCGGATCGAAGAGGATCTTTGCAAAAGAGCCGATATCATTCTCGTGTGTTCCATGGAAGATGCGCTCTCCTTTACAGAGCATTATCACATACCCACCTATAAGTGCAGGTTAGTTCCCAACGGTGTTTTTACGAAGAATGTCAAGCCGATTCCACCCTCTGAAAAGAAGCACTATAAAGAAAGATTGGGGATCACAAAATTTACCTCGATTTTTATCGGTAGTGATTATCAACCAAATGTAGAAGCAGCGGATTTTATACTCAAGGATTTGGCACCAAACTTACCGAACCTTCAATTCATCGTTGCTGGTGGAGTTGGTGAAAGACTTAATTCCAGCTACCCAATCCCTCAGAATGTGATTGTGACTGGCTATATTGATGACGCTCAGAAACTGGATTATTTTAAAGCCTCAGATATCGCGATTAATCCAATGTTCAGTGGTTCTGGCACTAATATAAAGATGTTTGATTTTATGGCAGGTGGTCTCCCTGTAATCAGCACCGTGATTGGAGCCAGAGGAATTACGGATCGAACCAGGGCAGGAATTATTGTTTGTGCTCCTGAGGAAATCGTTGAGGCGATTAGCAACTTGGCAAGCGATAAAGAAAAGATTGTTCGATTAGGTAAAAGTAATCGAATGTTGGTCGAAAAGTCATATTCTTACGAAAAGATTTCACCTGAGCTTGGAAAACTGCTTAATGCCACTTGGAACGAAAAGCGAAAAGTCGGATCGTCTGAAGAGAAGCAAAATAGAATTGCTATTTTTTCTTCATGGAACGTCAAATGCGGAATTGCAGATTATACGCAAAGTTTGGTCAGAGAAATTGAAAAGAAGTTGGGTCCAATAACGTTTGTAGTGAATCATAACCAGGATAGCACAAGCTTTAATATTATCGAAGATATAACGAGACCCAAGATACTTGGTTGGCATTATGACTACCAAAATTGGGTTAATTCGTCAGTTGACATCGAAAAAATTGTTAATGAGATGTTGTTAGCCCAATTAACTCACTTGAACATTCAATACCATCTTGGTTTTTTCCCGCAAAATAAACTGATCAAGCTAATGAAAGAGTGCCTAAATAACGACATCTCTGTCTCAGTAACCCTGCACAACTCAAGGGATATGAATTTTGATTTGCTCTTAGCGTTTGAGACTCTTTATCCTAAGAATGTACAATACATCGTCCACACGATTGACGAAAAGGAGCTGTTATCCCAAGTTGGTCTTGGTAACGTTGTTCATATTCCGCTTGGTTTGCTGGAAATCGACGACGAAGACAAACAAATGGTCCAGAATGAATTAGGTATTAAATCCAGCTTTGTAGTTGGAGGCTTTGGTTTCTTGCGCCCTCATAAAGGTGTGCTGGAAGCTCTGGAATCGATCAACCTTCTAAGAAAAGAAATACCGGATATTTGCTTCCTTGGACTTCATTCATCGTCAGAGACACCCGACTCCAAAGTATATGTAGATCAATGCTTTGAATACATTTCTTCTCATAATTTGGAGAGGAACGTCAAACTGTTAACCGAATTTATGGAGATTGAACAGGTATTGCATTATCTACATGCCTGCGATTTGATTCTTCTACCTTACCACCCCAGCAACGAAGGTTCAAGCGCATCCGCGACAACGGCCCTTACATCGAAAAGAGCGCTCATGGTATCCAATAGCAATATTTTCAAGGAAATTCGCAATATCTGCGAAGTACTGGAAAATATCGACCCAAACACTATCGCGTCAAAGCTTTCCAAGCTACACGCAAACCCAGCCAGGCTTGCCGAATTAGCAGAGGCTTCCTCGAAATATGCAGAAGAACATTCCTTTGAAAAGGTTGGCGAAAAGTATGTCCAGCTATTCAACGAACTAAATATGGGAAAATATTATTAAAGCCCAATGAAAAAAATAGTCCTCAAATGGCCATGCGAGCAAACTCCTCGATTGTCTGAAGATCCATCGCCGTGTCTTTATATAGATGTAACCACAACAAATCGGTTCGATTACCGATCTGGCATTCAAAGAGTTGTCAAGAATCTAACCAGAGAATTGCTGAGTAGGAAAGGATTATCCTTCCAGGTCGTTCCAGTGTTTCTTAAGGATGACCGGATCTATTTTGCAGCCAGGTTTTCAGAAAAATTATTGGAGTTGCAAACAGGCTTTTTGGGAGAAGAGCAAATAATCCGGCTCACGAAAGGCTCGTCAATTTTAATGCCTGACATGGTCTGGGACTTTTATTCCGCATATCTTCCTGTGCTCAATCAGATACAAACAAATGGTGGGAAAGTGATTACTTTGATACACGATCTGCTACCGTACAAATACCCACAATTTTTCACTGGGAACATAACGAAAGTGTTTCCAGAATGGTTGAGCCAGGTTACCAGAAATAGCGACCAGATTGTGTGTACATCTCAACATGTCAAAAACGATCTCCTTGCCTACGGAATTATTGAGAACATAGGCAAGGAAATGCGAATAAGCATCGTTCCACCTGGAGCAGAAATTATTGAGACTGTCGATGAGAGTGACATTCGCAACGATCTATTAACGATATTTTCGACCGATCAACCAATATTTTCAATGATCAGCACGATTGAACCAAGAAAAGGTCACCGAACAGTCCTGGATGCTTTTGAAAACTTGTGGAAGGAAGGCTGGCCATTTTTTCTCATATTTGCAGGAAAGATAGGCTGGTCAAAAGAGGACACAATTTTCAGAATCCAAAATCATCCTGAAAAGAAAAAACGATTCTTCTTTATTGAGAACCCATCTGACTGTGAAGTCAATTTGATCTACCAACACTCAAAAGCCATCATCGCTGCATCACACGACGAAGGTTTTGGTTTGCCAATTATTGAAGCAGCACTGCACCAAGTGCCAACTATCGCGAGAGATATTCCTGTTTTTCGTGAGGTAGTCGGAGAAGGAGCGTTTTATTTTCAATCACAAGGAACTCCCACTTTAGAAAGTCAGATATTGGAGATGTCCAAAGTTGACTTTCGTAAATCTCAAAATCTTGTCTCCAAGGTAAAACTCATCTCGTGGAAAGAAAGCGTCAATATATTAATCTCAAAATTTTAAGCTTCAATTTGAATTGGAGACAGCAGCTTCGTTTTGTGTCTTACAAGTAAATACTATGTCTTGTTAACAATAAATAGGTCAACTCTTTATATTAATTCTTAAAATAATGGATATGGCGGAAGGTTTTATCATGACAAAACAAAATCCAAAAACCGTTGGAGGAGTGCGGCATTAAGTCATTTCTTGTAATTCCACCTAACAAGAATACGATTTTCTCGATGTTCAACCATTTTTTAACATCAACATGCAGGATTTCTGGTGAATAATGCTATTTCGAAAACTGATAGCCGATTAGCCCCACACCTAATAGCCTGTCATCACCTGAGACCCCGAGCCGTAGAGGTGATTCGGGATTTTCAACAAATAGCCCAATATCAATTGTTGTTTGACGTTCAAGTAATATAAGAGGAAGTCTAATCTTACTCGTTTGGGTTAGTTCGCCACTCCACAAGTTCCTTCCATCAACATCAATGCTTAAAGATGTAGAGGGATGACCTTCTAGCACTAATGGCTGAACTAAAAGTGTAACAAACCAATAATCACGTGGATCCAGATAAGTTAACGGAAGGCTTAGATTTGATTGATTGCCCAAAGACCAAGTTCCCCAACTCTCAGGTTCTGACCAACCACTTTTCAGGATATTCTTAAACACTGTTTCAGCCATTTGATTATTCACGTTGACAAACTCAATCCAGTCTGTAGATATCGCCGGGATAGATGAGACTTCAAACTCAAATTTATCCTTTTGAAGTCTCTCTATGACAATAGTTCTAATTTCATCGGTTGGCAGGTAATCATCCTCCGAGCATACACCATGGTAATCTTGTATCTTCTCATTAGTCCACACATAATTCTCAAGATCAAGTTGGTATATTCTGTCACAGTCAATAAGATTAATGTAATCAAATTGGAAGAAAGGGGGTTTGATTGTGTTAAGATCAATAATCCAACCCTGCGTTTCATCAAGATTCATATTGTTGGTTCCCATATTAAGTATTAGGCTAGATCCTTTAGCTTGGTTCAGTAGCGATCTCCCCTCCATCCAATTTGGTTGGGAAATATTTAAGTAATCCAGTATTGTAGGGGCAACATCCAAACTTTGAGCATTTCCAGGGAGATTACTGGGCTTATGCAAATCTGAGCCCAGGAGAATTAGAGGTAGTCTCTTCTCTGTACTAAAATT
>Ga0209723_1005049_pt1 | contig 14013 bp, 13 predicted proteins | sample BiotimSIPDNA_2_FD_185750 | JGI IMG/M metagenome (GOLD analysis project Ga0209723, IMG submission 185750) | Anaerobic biogas reactor microbial communites from Washington, USA - Biogas_R2 time_0 SIP DNA (SPAdes) (version 2) | ecosystem: Engineered > Bioreactor > Anaerobic > Unclassified | place... | reverse complement strand
AAAGCCGGTGCGAATAGGACCCCGGCGGCCCAATCAAAACGCGATCGCCGAAAGATTTGTGAGAATAGCAAAGGAGGAGTGCCTCAGCCGATTCCTCGTCTTTGGCGAAGACCATCTGCGATATCTTGTCAGCAACTTCGTCGAGTATTATCACACGAAGCGCACGCACCGTGGCCTGAAGTATCGAACACCTGGCCAAATCGATTCGGGAACCGAGGCGGACGATGTTCCGTTGCTCAGCGGCGATAACCTGGTGATGCGTGAGTCGCTCGGCGGGGCGCTCAAGTGGTATGAGCGGAAGGCGGCGTAGCACGACATGAGCGGCAGGAAGCTCTGTGTGTCGACCGCAGAGGGACTGGTTTTCAATCCTCGTCCCCTCGTTGTCCGGTGCACAGCTCATCCATCCACCCGTCATCAATTGACGGGACAGTGTCGAAATACTGCACCTGTCTGGGTGGACCCATGTCGTATAACGGGCAAGACCGGGGGCCGTAGCAGAAGGGTTCTTGCCGGTAACGCTTCACTTTGCCGAACTTGTACTCGATCTCGACTGCCGACTTGTTGGCCCACATGCAGACGAAGCACTGCTTCCGCCAATGCTTGGTATCAAGCATGCGTGGCCCACGTCGCTCGAATACCTCGATGGTCGGCAATGGGCCCGTGAAAGGCGGCTCAGAAGGAACAGCCTGCGCGTCTGCTCGGGACAACGCCTTGAACCCGCCTGCGCGATAGTAGTCGGCGATGTCATGCTTGGCCTTGATGCAAGGCCAGGCCGTACCCCGAAACACGTCGCCAATGCGAAATTGCAGCTTCGTGTGCTGGGTGTTGCTGACGGCCACAATGAAGCGCCCTTCCCGCCCATCCGCCTCGCCCTTCACGAACAGGTTGAAGCCGAGGTGATGGTGCGTGCGGTTGTCCATCTTGTAGCGCCAGACCCAGGCGCGACACTGGACGGATTCGATTTGGCCCTGCCAGCGAATGCGGGAAGAGGACAGTTGTGTTGCTTCGGTGTTCATTGCTTTCGTCGTCCTGCCGTCGGGGATTATACCAATCATGAAGCAGTTCAAACATGCGCTCTTCGCAGCCTGTTGACAGGCCCTCACTGACAATGGAAGATTCAGGTCTCGCAACTTGAAGCCGCACCTGGTGAAGTATGAGCCTTGTCCTGCGTCCGTGGCAACTGTTGCTGTTGGTCTTGGCCGGACTGGTCAACCGCGAGCAGCAGAAGACGATTGAGTACCTGCAGACGGAGAATGCCGTCCTCAGGGAGAAACTGGGAAAGAAGCGAATTCTGCTCAACGACGATCAGCGGCGCAGGCTGGCGGTCAAGGCCAAGGTGCTCAGTCGGAAGGTGCTGGAAGAGATCGCTACGATCGTCACACCGGACACGTTGCTGCGGTGGCACCGGAAGTTGGTGGCCAAGAAGTGGGACTATTCTGACCGTCGCAAAAAGGTGGGCAGACCGCCGGTGAGTGACGAAATCAGACAGCTCGTACTGAGAATGGCTCGGGAGAATCCGACGTGGGGCTATGATCGGATTCAGGGGGCCCACGAATCTGGGGCATCGCATTTCCGATCAGACCGTGGGCAACATCCTCAAAGAGCATCGGATCGAGCCGGTGCCCGATCGCAAGCGGCAGACGACATGGAAGACTTTCTTGAAGGCGCACTGGGACTGTCTGGCGGCGATCGACTTCACGACAATCGAGGTTTGGACCCGCGGCGGGCTGGTAACGTACTATCTGCTGTTCGTGATGGAACTGGCCACGCGGCGCGTGCACTTGGCTGCTTGCACACCGACCCTTGGCGACACCTTCATGCGGCAGATTGCCCGCAATCTGACAGATCCGTTCGACGGATTCCTGACCGGCAAACGCTACATCCTGATCGATCGAGATAGCAACTTCAGCGGTGCATTCCGATCGGCACTGGAAGAGGAAGACGTGAAGTCGGTGCGTCTTCCGCCGAGAAGCCCGAATTTGAATCCGCATATCGAGAGATTCCACCTGAGCATAAAATCCGAGTGCCTCTCGAAGATGGTCTTTTTCGGTGAGAAGATGTTGAGGAACGCTGTTCTCCAGTACCTCGAACACTACCATACGGCCCGAAATCATCAGGGGCTGGAGAATCGCATTATCGATCCAGGTGAAGAAGTTGGGCGTAGCGAAGGCGAGATCGTCTGTGACGAACGGCTCGGTGGTTTACTGCGGTACTATCGTCGGGCGGCATGATTTCGACTACCTTGTCTCGCGTGCTTCCGCGCTCAAGGTCCGCGTGAACTGCCAGAATCGGGGGTTCCGGCAGTGTGCCAGCCCTCGCTGGGATTCACAACGTGCTCAAGCGAGGCCGAGATTCGGTGCCCATCATTGCTGTAAGTCCAGGTTGCCAAGGATCAGAAGCGTCGTTCGACTATTTTGACCGGACGGGGATTCACAACGTGCCCAAGCGAGGCCGGGATTCGGCGCCCATCATTGCTGTAAGTCCAAGTTGCCAAGGATCAAAAGCACCGTTCGACTATTTTGACCGGACGGGTTTCCATGTGGTCCAGCACCAGATGCTTCATATCGAGAAAACGGTCGGAAAACCGCAAGTCCTCATTTCGTGGGTGTGCAAAGGGGACTTCGAGGTCGACGACGAACCGCTTGTCGCGGACGACCACGACCCTATCAGCGAGGAAGATCGCCTCGTCTATGTAGTGAGTTACAAATAGCACGGTCTTTCTTGTCTGCTGCCAAAGGTGTGACAGCCACGACTGCATTCTATCGCGTGTGTGGTAGTCCAGCGCGCCGTATGGTTCGTCCATGAACAACACAGGTGGATCTGGAGCAAGGGCACGGGCCAGAGCAACTCGCTGGATCTGGCCGCCCGAAAGCTGGCGAGGATAGCGATTGCGAAACGCTGACATCTCAATCCGTTCCAGCATCTCCGAAATACGCTTGCGACGTTCGTCGCAGGGATAGTCAAGAACGCCAAACCCGATGTTTTGCTCGACTGTCAACCACGGAAACAGGGCGTAGTCCTGAAACACGTAACCAATGCTGGATGGTATGGTAACCTCTCCTTCGAAGGGAACGAAGCCGGCCAGGGCATTGAGGAAGCTTGATTTTCCCGTTCCCGATCTTCCGACGATCGAAACGAATTCGCCATGCCGGCAATCGAAATCGACGCCCTCCAAGGCTCGAGAACCGTCGTACTTGACGGAAAGTGAGCGTGTCTGAATCAGGTGGTCGACCATGGCGTCATCTGTTCATCCAAGGGAATATGAGCCTGGCAGCCCACGCAAAGAGAAAGTCAGCCGCTGCGCCGGCCGCTGCAAGCACAGCCAACGCTGCCATCATCTTATCGATTCTGTACGCGAGATGACACACAGATATTTGGTAGCCGATACCAGCGGACGCACCGGCCATTTCGGACACAAAAACCATGATGAACGCGACGGAAATCGATACACGAAGCCCAGCAAATATCGACGGAAAAGCTGCCGGGAGCACAACTCGCCACGCTATTCTTGACTTGGACTTCGTCAACAGTCGCGCACTCCACAAATATGCTGTCGGAATGGCAGCTGCTCCCAGGTGCGTATTTACCCAGACCGGGAAAAACACTGCAAATGCGATTGAGAAGATCTTCGCTGTGTTACCGATGCCCAACCAAGTAATGACGAGCGGCACAATGGCCACTGGGGGCAGCGGCCGAAGCAACTGAACGAGCGGGGTCAGACTCGCGTTCGCAATGGGACTTCGCCCAGTGAGCATCCCCAGAGATATCCCAACGATGCCTCCAATAAAAAAACCGAACAGCATGCGAGTGCAGCTCACCCAGACATCACGCGCGAACTCGTGGCTTCGATACCACTCCAAGAAGGCGACCGAGACTTGACTCGGCGGGGGAAACATCCGTGGGTTGACGACTTCGAGCCGAGAAACGCCCTCCCAGAGCACAAGAAAGGCCACAACGGGCAGCAATCGCCTTGCCGCGAGGTTGAGCACCTCATGGACCCGTTTCCTGATGGTGGCGTGTTTCTCGTTTGACATTTTTTTGAACCTCGCCAACCCGCTGCCGATTCGCCCATGTTAGTCGCCCGGAAGCCTGTCTGGTGTCACGGCATCCGGGGCAACGCTCCGGAGAAGGTCAGGATACAAGACCGCATTGAAATTCGGGATGGGTGTCTCCTTTGGGAACGTCCCTTTTTCGATCGCCCATTTCGCTTCCGCCGTCGTATAATCAAGGAAGAGACGGTTGATCGCTGGCTTGAAAACGAAGTTGTCCCAGATGTCGTCAACGATTTCGCGATCGAGTTTCGTGTACTGGATCAAGACTTCCTTTGCTTCTTCGGGATGCTCCCCAATGTAGAAATGTGCGTCGTGAAGGCCTTTCAAGAAGGCCGTTAGTTCCTGAGACCGGTGTTCGATGGTGCTCTGCGTGACGTCGACGACATACAATTCCGAGTATATGTCTGCGTCGGCGAACGTGATCGCCTTGGCCCCCATCGTCCGTTCGGCGATCCGGGCCTGCGGATCAAAGATGGAGATCGCATCTACGCTCCCGGCGGCCAAAGCAGCGGGCATATCCTCCGGCTTCTGACTGATCAATTCGACGTCATCCTGACTAATCCCGTACTTCTTGAAGAAATTGTACGTGAAGAACTCGGGGCCGCCTCCAAAGGAAGTGGCGAGCTTGCGTCTCTTGGCACCAAAATACTCTGCGGGTGTGTCGAGATCACCTTCCCTTCTGGCCACCACTCGGCACTCCGTGGTGGTCCGCTCGACTACTTGGGCCAAGACACGGAATTCATTTCCCTGAAGCGTCGCGAGAGTCACCGGCACCTCGCCCGATATCGCGACATCCAAAGACCCACCGAGGAATGCCTGAAGTGCGAACTTCCCGGCGGTGAACTCCTGAAGCTCGACGTTCACGCCAGCCTCTTCGAAGAACCCTTCATCCTCTGCCACCATAAGGAGCGTCATCGCGGGCGAGACCTGGATACCAACTGTGAGGGTCGGCAGATCACTGCGTGTGTGGCTCGCTTCTCTGGAGTCACTCTGACAGCCAGCGAGCAGCATAAATGGCAAGATCACGGGGAGCGCAGCTTCGATTCTAAGCATCGTGGCTCAGCCCCTCTTCAGCGCAATGTGTGGAGAACACTTCACGTCCGCGGACACATACCGATTCGATGCATCGGTCGTCACCGTGAAAAACCAACGACGCAAGAAGGCCGTCAATCTCAAGAAGTCTAACACAATCCGAAGGCCGGGTACAAGGCGGGCGAACAATCACGAAGTCGGCACTCTTTCCTGCCTCAAGTGATCCAATCTCCGCCTCGAGGCCAAGGGCCGCGGCGCTGCCGAGAGTCCCCATTCGGAAAACATCATGAACGGAGAGTCCTGATGTGACCTTGATGGCATCCTCCATAGATCGGAAAACCGAGAGTCCTTTTCCTGCCCCAAGATCGGTGCCCAACCCGACGTGCAGTTTTGCCATCCAGGCGGTCCGAAGACTGAACTGAGCGCCGCCGGAGAGCAGATTCGCCCGAGGACAATGCGCCACAGCGACTCGACGGCACGCAAGCCTGTGGAAGTCGTTTTCCGAGAGATGGATAGCATGGGCCATAATCGTCCTGGGCGTGAGAATCCCAGTCTCGTCGTACAAGTTCACTTCACTGCCACAACCAGGGAAACGTTCAAGGATCTGGCGTTGTCCTGCCAGATTCTCTCCCAAGTGGGATTGAATCCGAGCCCCTTGCTCCATCGCGGCCGCGGCAACTTGCCGCAGAAGGGATTCGGAAGCACAGTAGGCGGGCCGCACCGTGAAACACCAGGAAAGCAATCCCCGGTTCTTGCCGTCCCATTTCCGGCACAGTGCGGTAGCGTCCTCGATCAAAGTTGTAGGATCTCGAAGCAGGGAGTCTGGCAGTCCGGTGTCACCGGCCGTCATCCCCATAAGAATCCGCAACCCAGACTCCTTGGCTATGGCGAAAGCCACGTCGGTTGCTTCGGGGAAGTACGGCCCATGGACGCAGCAGGCTGTCGTGCCATTACGGGCGAGTTCATGGAAGAAGAGCCGTGAAACCTTGCGGGCGTGGTTCAAGTCTGCGAACTTGGCTTCGACCTCGTAGATCGCCTCCAACCACTTCAGAAGGTCCGGGACAAGACGCACCCATTCGTAATGGCAAAGATGCTGATGACAGTCCACAAGTCCTGGCAAGATCAACCGACCACGTCGATCGACAACGTCAGCGCGAGAATACTCCTGAGGGACTTCCTTCTCTCGGCCAATCCACGCAATCTCGCCGGCAGCTCCAACGATAAGCGCGCCGTCTGGGAGGTCTAGCCATCTTCCCGCGGACAGAGGCGTGTAGAGACGGCCAAAGTACAATGTATGCGATTTAGTCATGTATGGGAGGCATGATTTTCATCGAGATGCGCCACCATTATCAAGCCGTAGTTGAGACTTTCCCGGTCTGAACGCATGCACTCGGGAGTGAGACGTACCACCGAGAACCCGAGATTCTCGTACATCCTTACGGCCGGTTCTAGTATGCGTCCGCTTATGACGTCATTCACGTAGTCGTGAGGTGATGCGCTCGGCCGTTCAACAAGGTAGGAGCCCAAGCCGGGCAGACGAACATGAGTCAGAGCGCCTCGCATTCCAAGTCGTCTGGCCAAGTCCAACCGGCAGCGGTTGAGTTGCCTACCAATACCGCGTCCTCGTCTGGCTGGATGAACGCAGATGGAGACGAAGTGGAGGCAATCGCCGACAGGATCGTGGCTCTTGCTGATCCACCCATCTGATGTGAGTTCAGTCCATGTCGGGTAGCGATCCGTCGGCAAATAAACAATCTGGGAGGTAACCATGCCCAACAACTCGTCGCAGTCAAACGCCCCGAAACAACCCTCTTGAAAGGTTGTCAGTCGATCCAGAAGCTTCTCAGTACAGGCCTGAACATCACTCGGCCACGCGATCTGTTCCAGGGCATGCATTGCAGCCAGATCGTTCCGCGATAAAGTTCGCAACAACGGCACCATGGTCATCGCCCTTTAAGAACGTTGTGGCTGATTTGCGGTCACTATCATTGAGTGGATGTGGGAGGAATCAAATCAGTTGTCTTGATAACGCCTCGAAAGCGGCCGTGAAACAGGCAAGCGGCGCTCGCGTCCGCCCTGCGCCGATCTGCCCGATTCCCGGCTCCCGGTGTGCGATACTCGTGTTGATTATTGGTGTGATTCCTGTCTCAACGACACGTCGCACATCGATCCCAGTTGGTACCCCCCGGTAATCCAGAGCAGGAATGCGGAGATCGGGGTGCTCACCCACAGTGATTCGGTACATCTCCAGCGTGTGTTGCAGCAATTCGCCGGAGGTACCGCCAATATACCTCGCAATTGCCGGAGAGGCAGCCATTGCGAATGCACCGATTCCAGCGGTTTCGGTAATTGAACTATCGCCCAGATCGGGATTCCCATCGGTTTCCTCATAGCCGTCAAAGCATATGCCATGAATCCGGTTGCAGGGAGCCGTAAACCAGCGGTGTCCGAGACCAGAAACTCGAATGCCAAACTCCTTGCCGTTACGCGTCATGGCACTGACCAACGTGCTTCCAGGTAAGTCAACGATGGCGTCGGACAGCGCCTTGCAAGCGGCCATCGAAATATTGACAAAGAAGTAGTAGTTGTCAGCTACAAAATCGATGATGGCGCGCAGGGAGTCGCGAGTCAAACGAGAGCTGAGAAGATGCGGCAGAATCTGCCGGAGGAACAAAAGGCGGGCACCCTCATGCCGGTTGTGGCATTCGTCACCCATTTCCAGTGATCGCCGAATGATCTCCATGATGTCGATTCCCCCCGAGCGCCGAATTGCCTCCGCGAGTGCGGGCCCGAGCACTTTCTCCATCCAATTGAGGCGGCTCAACACGTCGTCCCCCTGCGCGCCAAATCGTAAGGCCCGACCCATTCCCTCACTCATCGTGCAGTAGGCCCAGTTCCCAAACGTCTCATTCTTGACGCAGAAGACCCACATCGACGGGCTGACGATCCCCGCAACCGGCCCAACAAACGACTGGTGATGAGTGGGCTCGAAACGAATCCTCCCCGATGCTCCGAGATCCCGCGCCTTGCCGTACGACGGGGCCCACCCCTCGTAAACCATCGCACATTCGGCACCTGCACGCATCGGGCAGCACATTTCCTCCCAAAGAACAGGCGGTCCGGCGTGAAGCAGGACATTGTCGTTGAGCGCGGGACACACCTCGGCTGCGCGCCTCACGTCGACAAGAATCGGACGGCCGCTGCACAGGCGATCGAAGCTGACTGCATTTGCCGAGATATCGATCATTCCTATCTTCAACCTCGCTCGGCACGAAAAACGAAATCGCTTTCTTCGCGTATGAGTTTCAGGGCATGCTGCTTAATGCTGACAAACTCGTGCGCTGTCACCAAATCAGAGCTGCGTGGCCTGGGCAAGCAGACATCGATTTGCTCCTTGATCCCTGCGGGGCGTGCAGTGAGCACGATGATCCGATCGGCCAGAAGGATCGCCTCGTCGACATCGTGGGTTACAAACACGACCGTCTTCTTCGTCTCATCCCAGACGCGCAACAGGAGTTCCTGCATTAGCAAACGAGTTTGTGCGTCGAGCGATCCAAACGGTTCATCCATAAGGAGGACCAGCGGATCCAAAGCCAAGACCCGCGCCAGCCCCACACGCTGTTCCATTCCACCGGACAGCTCTGCCGGATACCGGTTCTCAAATCCAGTCAATCCGACAAGGTCAATGAACTGCTGGCCGACGCGGCGGCGCAGTTCTCCCGAGATCCGTGCCATCTTCAGGCCAAATTCCACATTCCTTCGAACGGTCATCCATGGGAACAGAGCATGCTTTTGAAAAACCATGCCCCGATCAGGTCCGGGAGAATTCAGAACTCGGCCGTCCAAGTGAATCGTTCCCTCGGTTGGCGAGATGAAGCCCGCCAATGCGTTGAGAATTGTCGACTTGCCGCAACCGGATGTTCCCAGAAGGCACACAAACTCACCGGGCAGGACCGTGAACGACAGAGCATCCAAGACCTCCACCGGCCCCTCGGCTCGCTGAAATCGGACCGTCAGGCTATTCACCTGGATATGTCCGACTGCGTTATTTGTCACTGGCTTTGAGTCAACCACCGCCGAATCTCACAGTCCGTCGAACTACTGGGCTGAGGTACTTCTGCTCAACCAATGTTACTTGTTGAACTGAGTCCAGGGAAAGACGCGCGTAGTTGTGAAATGAAACAACTGATCGGAGATTGCACCCATGCCACCAAGAACAATCAACGCCGCCAACATGCGATCGACGCGGAACACAAGGTAGGACGTGGAGATTCTGAACCCGATTCCTTCATAGGCGCCAGCCATCTCCGCCACGAACACGCAGATGAAGCATATGCCGATCGCAACACGCATACCTGCTAACACGTGTGTCAGGGAAGCTGGGAGAAGCACTTCCGCAAATAGGTGCTGCCTCTTGGCACCAAGGCTACGGGCGGCCCATACGTATGTTTGAGCCACGTGCGACATGCCGGCATGCGTGCCAATCCAGACGGGGAACAAGACACCCCAGAACACGAGAAAGTACTTCGATGTCTCTGCCAAGCCGAACCACGTGATTGCCAGCGGAACGATAGCGACCGGGGGAAACGCGCGAAGAACGTGTCCAAGGGGGCTAAGAACGCGATTGGCCAAACGAATTCGTCCGGTCAGCGTACCGAGAAGAATCCCGAAGGAACAGCCCAAAACATAACCAACAACAGCCCGTCTACAACTGGCCAACACATCCTTCCACAAATCACCGGCCATCGCAAGCTCCATCAATGCCCTGAGAACCGTGCTCGGAGGGGGAAAGAGTCCATGCCGCTCCTCGACACTAATTCCCAGAGGAGCAGCAGTGACGGGATCGTAAGCAGTTCAGCAGACCGTTCCACCAATACGTTCAAACACCTGCAATACGATGGAACCCGGGCACGTCCCTTCTCCGAGAACTGACTCGTGTCTACACCACTGTCACCTTTGGCAGCTTCTGAATCGTGCATAGGGTTCCAATTCTCACTCCGGCCTCTACCGCACATGCGATTCTTGCGGCCTGACGGCACCGGTTCGGCATTTCAAGGCAAACCACGTTCGAAAACGATTGATACGACCCTCCCAGCTTCCCGAGTACTCCGATAGTTCCAAGGCGGTCTTGAGCTGTTCCTCGGTGTGCTCGAAACGATCGTGGGGACTAACGTCATGGAGCATGTAGTACAGGTGCGACAACTTCTTTCGTTCCAGAAACCGCCGCCATTCGAGGTACGCAGGCACATTCTCGAACAGTCGAAGGAAAGGCTCGGCCTCATAGTGAATGGTTGCGTAAATGTGGGTCGTGGTGATCCGCACGGGACGTTGGTGAAAGGCAGACCGCAGGTACCTGTAAACAAGTGGCTCAAGCTCGTCTCCTAAGGACATGGTCAGCATCAACAAGCGGCCGTCAGCTGCCAAATGCCTGGGCGCTCCTTGGAGCGCCTCCCGAACAACATCCATCCCATCGGGCCCGCCATCAGCACTCAGGAACATCCGATATCCGTAGGGGATCGGTACGAACGGTGGATTAACGGCAATCACATCAAATCGCCGACCACTCACGGGTCCGTACAGGTCGCCCTCAACGAACGAACACTTGTGCTGCACTTCGCATATCTCGGCGGACCTCCGTGCGTATCGAATCGCTTTCGGGTTGATGTCGACTCCGACCACCTCGTCCACACGGTGTGCCACATGGATGGCAAGCACACCAGAGCCGGTTCCCAGGTCGAGGGCCGTTTTCCCCGAAACTGCTGCCAATCGGATGGCAAGGAGAGCGGATTCGTCGCCGAACACCGGCATCACTCTATCGTACTCGTCCGAAAGCACTCCATCGCAAACAATTCTCTCGTTCGGCAGCTTAGACATCACCCGAGTCCTCTGCGTCGGGACGAGCCGCTGCCCGCCTTGATGGGAATCTCTTTGGCCCATTCCCAGTAACTCCAATTTCGTAACCCAGGGAGTACGTTGCTCCGCCGCTCACTTGACGTTCGAAAGGTCACTCAAACTTCACCCCATTCACCTTGACTCGCTCCAAGAATCGTGGCGCGAACATCTTTCGGTAATCTGGAGTTGAACTGTCGGGTGGGACCGCGCCGGTCTGCTTGGCGAATTCGGCTTCCTTTTCAAGGAGGTCGATGGTACTCTTTTCCAGGATTAGGTCGAAACGGAAATCTGGCCAGATGTGGTTCAGGATCTCCGCGTCGATCGGGATTGCTGCAAGCAGGATTTGCTTTGCTCTCTCGGGGTTGGCTTTGAGAAACTCCTCCGCCTTGGCCAGCGCACGTAGGAAGCGCTCCACAACCAGGCCGTTCCTATTTGCGTAATCCTGTGTCACCGCGATGTGGAAAGTCTCGGTATAGAGATCTTCCCCGGTGAACACGACGGCCTGGTCGCCAATGGCCTTCTGCGCATTGTAGATATGCGGTTCCCACATGGCGATCGCTGCAAGGTCACCACGGATAACAGCCGTCACGAGTTCCGGTGGCTGCATGTAGGTAACCTTGACATCTTTCATGGTCAGCCCATGTTTCCTAAGGAACTGCGCGAGAAAATACTCGGCGCTGCCCCCCTTGAATGTTCCGATCAGTTTTCCTTGTAGATCTCCAGGACGGTTGACTCCCTTGTCCTTACGAGCAAGCACCTTAACGCTCAAATCCGAAGACTCGATTGAGGCCACCACGACAACTTGCAGCTGACCGAAACCGGCGTACATGATGGGCGTTTCCGCGACGGTGGAGAAATCCGCGCTGCCACCCACCATGGCGTCGAAGCACAGTTTCCCCGTGGCAAACTCCTTCACCTCAACGTCGAGTCCTTCCTGGCGGAAGTATCCGTTATGCTTCGCGATGATCGGCAACGCGGAATGGGGAACCGGATTCTGCGCCAAGATGACTTTCGTTAACGCCGGAGTCGGTCCATGGTCGGGTCCTTCCTGACGGCAACTGTACCTCGAGACAACCGGGATGGCAACCGCGAAACACAGGAGCAGTATTACCGCCCAGACACGATGTGGAGACTTGTTTCTTGCGGACATGGTTTCTCCTTCGCGTTGCGCTGAGTATCAGCCTTCGTCGTGCAGCGCAAAGTGAACGAACACGGCAATACCCAACAGCAGCAACACACCCGCGACAGAGTATTGAAGCAGGGGTTCAGTCTGATCGACCGACATATGTTCGTCGGTAGCGACAAACCGCTCGAGGATACCGATGGATATGATAATCCCCACGAGGACAAGAATTGTCTTCTTCAAATGCCCTATCTGAGAGAAGCGATACAACCACCGGGGCATAGCACCCGCGAATCGCGGGGCAAACTTGGGCTGGTACAAGATTAACAACCCCATGGAAACAAGAACCACGGTGAGCATCATTACCAGATGATCAATGGCCCCGAGGATCGCCGCCGACGGTTCCTCGGGATGACCAAGCAGGATGGACGTGCCGAAGATCTTCAGTGGGACTGCAACGATCAGGATTGCGATGGCCAGCATCATGAAACGGAGCATTTCCATGGTCAAGGAAACGATCCCGCCCTCGACCTTATGGGGCCTGAGGAGATCAAAGAACGACCTGTGTCGAGTCTGCGGGAGCATGCTGCCGAAGAAGAGAGCGCAGGGGCCGGTTCTCTGAAACAATCGGAAAGGCATATCACGTGCACTGAGCAGCGCCGAAGCCAGGGGCAGCGACAAGAGGCGTCGAACGGAAGGGGCATCGTGTCCGAATTCCTTGCCGTCATTTCGATCGTAAAGAAAGACACACCCAACCAATTCCCCCGGCGATGCCGGCGAAACGTCGGCCCCTTGTGCGGGGACGAAATCGTGTTGCAGCCCGGGCAGTTGCAGCATACTATCGTCCACAACATGAGCAGTCTCCGTCAGCGGCAGCATCAACAAATGTTTTGCGCTCGTCCGCCCGAGATGAGCTATTCGCACTTCCTCGAAGGGGTTTCGGAGACTGGCGTCATCGTGCGGCTCAGTTCTAGGCGGTTGATCATGGAAGTGGTTGACGATGCAATGAAGGGTACTAGGTCCGTCATTCGAACGTCGACACTGAGCCTCGAGTAATTTGCGGATGCCATCTGCATGCCCCAAGTCCCTAAGGTAGACGCGCTCCTCGAAATACCGTTCGCCGTCACCACTTGCGGCAGACTTGCCAATCAGCCATCCCTCATTCGTCTGCAATTGCTCCGGACGATTGAACCAGATCAGTGCCGCGCAGCGGCAATCCATACGCCGCATCAGGAACCGTAGCATCGTTTTCTGGAACTGATCCCAGTCGACCGCCTCGTCAACAATGTCTTTGGCGATGGCACAGAAGCCATGGTTGAATGCCTTTTCCTCGCAGAGCTCTTTCGATTCCTCCTCAAGCGACTTCTTCGCACACTTGAGGTGCTCACTTAGCGCCGCCAGTTGATCGACTTTTCCGCCGCAATCGCCCGGAAGCCATTCGCTCAGCTTGAAAAGTTGGCCCTTTTCGACATACGGTCGATTGTGCTCGACTGTCCAGTCAATGACCTCCATGTTGTGCCGTCCGGCGGTCGTCAACACGATGATCTCTTTCGCGTGGTACTTCGAATCCGCCGCATCCAGCTTGTCAAGCAGCTCTTGCGCTGTGTGGTTAACTGATTCTGCCAGGGGAAGGAGCCAGTCGATGATGAACACGTCAGGATCGCGATCCGTCTGTCTCAACGCTTCCCAAAACTGCTCTTCATTGACGAAGGTCTGTACGTCATAGGACTCCTCCAGTTCAGCGCGCACCGCATCACACGAGTCCTCTTTGTCATCCAGCACGAATGCCAGGGGTTTGTCAGTCTGAGTAGACCCGTCAGTTGCACAAATCCATTGATGTGATCTTGACAAAAGGCGGTGAAACTCGATGCTTTCCAGTGTAAGAAAAAGTGTCCCCAATGGGAACAATGGAAA